>Ga0114974_10004770_pt1 | contig 10128 bp, 28 predicted proteins | sample S_130206_EF_Meta_FD_87318 | JGI IMG/M metagenome (GOLD analysis project Ga0114974, IMG submission 87318) | Freshwater microbial communities from Lake Simoncouche, Canada to study carbon cycling - S_130206_EF_MetaG | ecosystem: Environmental > Aquatic > Freshwater > Lake | place: Lake...
CACACGTAATAAAAATTGATATACTGTAAGACCAAACTGCTAGGAGAAAAAGTGAAAGAATTAAACATATCAGACATTCGTATTGATGGTGGAACACAGATACGAAAAGAATTAGACCAAGACAAAGTAAGTGATTACGCAGAGAAGATGAATGATGGGACTGAGTTTCCGCCCATTACTGTATTTTTTGATGGCTCAAGTTACTGGCTGGCCTCTGGATTCCATCGCTTGTTTGCAGAAAAACAACGCGGATCTATAGTTATCAAAACCAATGTAATAGATGGCACGATTGATGATGCCATTTTGTTCGCTCTTGGTGATAATAAGCATGGCCTAAACATGACTGCGGAAGACTATCGCAGATCAATTAACATTATGCTTGAGCATCCTACATGGAGTAAGTGGTCTAACGCACAGATAGCCAAGCACGTTGGTACATCAGCAATGACAGTTGGGCGCGTAAAAAAAGAGAAAGCAGATCCACAACCAGCAAAGAAAACTTATGTAGATAAGCACGGCAACGAATCTACTATGGACACATCCAAAATTGGCAAGAAGAAGCCAAAGGATAAGCCTAAAAAGGATCCAACAAATGCGCCATCAATTACATCAAGTACATATAATCCAGAAGAAGAGAAGCTCCAAGAACTCATGGATACCATCACAAATCTGGCGGATGAAAACACGGTTCTCAGAGATAAGATCGCGATTGGTCAATGGGATGCCTCCGAGATCGAGAAGATTGACGCGGAGGAGACTATTAAGAATCTTAGAGAACAAATCCGTATTCTGGAAATTGACAATCAAGCATTACGAGAAAGTCGCGACATGTTTCAGAATCGAAATGCGGAGCTTATAAAATCAGTAAATTCATTAAAGAAAAAATTAAACAAAGGTGAATAATGGAAAAGGATTATTCTGAATATCTAATTAATGCTCAGAAGTTATTAAAAGGCATAGAAGAAAGTGCAAACAATCGTCAGTACAAAAAGACATTTGAATATGCGTATCATCTTGGAGAGCTGGTTGATATGTTAAAAGAGTCATTAGTTAAAAAGTAACCCACACCGCAGGGTTTGCGGAAGTTAAGGAGTAATATGGAATTACAATTGCGTGAGCATCAATCATGGGTCATTGATGCGTTAAGGGATGGGTTTAAAGCGGGACATAGGGCGCAGTTATTGTATGCCCCAACAGGATTTGGAAAGACTGAAGTAGCTATCTCATTGATGAAGGCTACCTCAGATAACTACAAAAAATCATCTATGATTTTAGATCGCATCGTACTAGTAGATCAGACCAGTATGCGACTATCCAAATACAAAATCAGGCATGGGGTTTATCAGGCCAATCATTGGAAGTATGATACCTCCGAGCGTATTCAGGTATGCTCCGCGCAGACCTTAGAGCGTAGGAATAAGTTTCCTGATATTGATCTGTTAATTGTGGATGAGTGTCACATCACCCGCAAAAAGATTACAGACATCATTCTAGAAAACCCTAAACTAAAAGTAATTGGACTGACCGCTACTCCTTTTACTAAAGGACTTGGCAAGATATATACCAATGTTATCTGCGCGTCTACAACGGGCGCGCTGGTAGATAAGTCATGGCTTACACCTCTTAAAGTTTTTATTTCTAAAGAGATTGACATGACAGGGGTAAAGAAGGTTGCTGGTGAATGGAGTCCTGACCAGGTGACAGAGCGTGGTATGCAAATCACGGGAGATATTGTTACCGAATGGATTAAGAAAACCCATGAAGTATTTGGCAGACCGCGCAAGACGATTGTGTTCTGCGCTGGTGTGGCTCATGGTCAAGACTTAGTAAATCAGTTTGCTCAAAAAGGTTATAACTTTGTATCAATTTCATATAAGGACAATGATGAATTTAAGAAAGCTGCCATCGAGGATTTCTCCAAGCCTGATACAGATATACATGGTCTTATTGCTACTGATATTCTCACTCGTGGGTTTGATGTGCCTGATGTTATGGTTGGGGTATCAGCTCGCCCATTTAGTAAGTCACTTAGTTCTCATATTCAGCAGTTAGGGCGCGTCATGCGTCCATGCGAAGGCAAAGAGTTTGCTCTGTGGTTAGATCACTCAGGTAATTACCTTCGTTTTAGAGATGAATGGGATCAAGTTTATGCCGATGGCGTTCAAGATCTTCACAATAAAGAAGAGAAGACTAAGAAAGAGCCTACTGAAAAAGAAAAGAAAGAACAGAAGTGTCCTGTATGCACCGCGCTCTGGCATAAGGGTAGTGATACATGCCATGCTTGTGGTTATATCAAACCTAAGAAGCAGATTGAAGCCGTAGCTGGTGAACTGATTGCGCTTGGTGAGATGGGCAAGTCTAATGGTAATGAGAAGCAAGTTTTTTATTCAGAGCTATTGCATATAGCCAGTTCCAAAAATTACAATTCTAATTGGGCAAGCCATAAGTATCGTGAGAAGTTTGGTGTTTGGCCAAAAGGTTTAGATCATGTATCGCGCATTCCATCTTTGACAACAATGAATTGGGTTAAGCATAAAAATATTGCATGGGTAAAAGGCAAACAAAAGGCAAGGAAAGTAGCATGAACAATCAAACAAAGGATCAGAGCGTAATGACACAACAAGAAATAGCAGATCAGTTAGGGATAAGCCGTTCTAGAGTGAATCAATGTGAAAAAAGTGCATTAGAAAAGATTAGAGTAGTCCTTGAAAAACGAGGAATCAAAGCCAGCGACTTTTTGGAGGTCAAATGATATTTGAAGATTTTGCTAGGTCGCATGGCCTTATACTAAGTGGTGTCCAATTAGACAGATGGGTCCCAACTCCAACAGAAGATCATCCGCGCAGTAGTAACGGGCGGTATAAGTATTTAGGTAATGTAGGCTGGGTGCAGAATTGGGCAACTATGGAAAAGCCAGCAACTTGGTTTGCAGATGGCAAGTCTATGAGTAGTCCTGATGTTAGGCAAAAGATAGAGTTATCTAACAATAAAGCAAGAGAGGCATCTGAAAACGCAAGGAAGAGAGCTGGGTGGATCTTGCATCAGACTGAGTTAAAGACGCATCCTTATTTAGCATCCAAAGGATTTGCAGAAGCAAAGGGTAATGTTTGGGAAAAGGATGGCAAAGAAATCCTAGTTATACCTATGTATATTGACATGCACTTGGTTGGAGTTCAGTTCATCGACCATGAGGGGAATAAGAAGTTCTTGCATGGTCAAACGACTAAAGGCGCATCCTTCTGCATGAACGCAAAGGGTATCCCGATATTCTGCGAGGGTTACGCGACTGCTCTCTCTGTTAGGGAGTGCATGAAAGCGAGCAATATCCGCTATTCGATCTATGTTTGCTTTAGCGCAAGTAACATGAAGAATATAGTGAGGATAGTCGGGAATGGGTTCGTCATTGCCGACAATGATCCCAATTGTATCGGAGAGATGTCTGCCAAAGAAACAGGCAAACCGTATTGGCTCTCCAAAACAATCGGGAACGATTTCAATGACGATCATAGATTACATGGCACATTTAAGATGTCTCAGATTTTAAAAAAAGCTCTACTAAACTCTGGTTTGAGGATAACATAGATAAATTAGCCTCGATCTGAGTGGTATATTTTTTTTCCATTAATCGTTGAAATCTGGCCTCAATCTGCCTAATTCGTTCTCGCGTTAGGCCAAAGGGGTTTCCAGCACTAGTCAAAGTCTTACCTTGCGCCCGTAAATTAAGAATAATCCAATATCTATCCTTTAATTCTTGGGATTTATGCTTGGTATAGAGGGCATCAAACTCTTCCCGCGTAGGGAAGTCCACTAATAGATAAGGTGTGGCCTCATGCTGGGTGCTATTCCTAATCGGGACTTTTCCCCGCCCTTCTTTAAGATTCATCATCGTCTAACTCTGAACTCTCGACCTCAAACTCAATATCAAGATTGTTGTAATTCATATTCTCTGCCTCTTCTAAGGCCACCTCTTCAGCCTCGTCATAGTCAGGCGCGGTCACAAATACAGTCGTTGTGCCATAAAAGTTAAGTCTTACTGCATAGCCCTTCATTTTCATAATTTATTCTCCTGTTTGTATGAGTTCATGGTCAAAGCAGACATAATCATTATCTGCATCACAAGTCTTGCAATCAGGATCGGGTTTAAGCTCCCCACCTTTAGCATAGAAATCCTCTACCTTTTGCCTTCTGTATGCCAGCCATTCATCGCTTGTCATCTTGTCAATATCAATCATTCTTCTTCCTTCTCAAATATTCCAATAGCATCAGCCTCTTCAACTAAGGCCTCTACGGGCGCGTAATAAAGTAAATCAGCCACTAGAGAATCAATCGGCCTTTCCTGATGCAAATAATCTAAATAACGATCATATTGTTCAGGTGTCCATCCCAATGACCGCAATTTTTCGTTAGTCTTTATGCCGTAGTCATAGTTAAAAATGTTTTCTTTAAAATCCGTTGGTATTCCTTGCCCGTCAGATAATAATTCTTTCAATGTTTTCTTATTCATATTCGCTTTCCTTTCTTAGGCCTTTTACATGTTCAATCCAAGCATCAATAACATCCCAATTTATTCCTACTTCACAATCATGTTCTTTAATCATTAAGCGCAATACTTCTCGCGCCTCATCTTCTGTCAAATCGCTATATGGTTCATCTTCTGCGCCATTGTCTTGTTCAATGATGTCATCTGTATGCCACCACTCAGCCACCCAATTAGGATCAAAGGCGCGCTTGACTGCGCCTTCTGCCTCGGCCTTCGTTATACCTTTTGGTAAATCTACTTCAATCATTGTTTTCATCATCTTCTCCCGCGACATAAACTTCTTCGTAAATGGATTTAATAACTTCATCTTCATGTTCATCAGCACAATATTCAATAACATCTTGAACTGTAAATTGGCCTACATGAATGGTTCGGCCTGATTTAAATTCGACCATGTAAACATTCTCAAAATCGGTGTCATAACTCATTTTCTTGCTCCTCTTCAAAAATATAGTAAGGTGCTTCCTCGTATTCAAATTCGCATGGGTTCTTGGTGATAAAGTAATTAACCCTGTTTACAAGGTGATACCCGCTAGTGATATACAAATTGCCATCATCCCCATCCACCAGAGTCCATACTCTCGCGGGTTCGCTATTGGCTATGCTTAAGACATAATCAAGCTCTTCCCCGTAAGTTTCAAACTTGTCATAGGCCTTCGGATCTATGTGGTTCTGCATAGGTTGATACTTGGTTTCCCACGCGTTTAGTTGATCTTCCCAATTAAGCATTTTCATTCTCCTTATATTCAAGTGGGCTAAAAGAATCATCAATACTTACATCAGCTATACACCATTCATAATCAGGGCTAAACTGTTCATTCGCTAAATCAATAGCATCCTGTTCATTCTCGGCCTCGACAATCTCGGTGCAATAACTAGCAAAAACTACTCTATATGTTGTCATTTTTGATTCCTCTTTCAGTTAAATATGCTCCAATAATTTCATCAATATCTTCGCTATGCTCTGTAATTAAGCCTCGGTTGATAATATCTAGCGCAATATCAGCAATACGCCAACGCGACTCTGCTCTAGGATGGTCGGTTAAACTATCTCCGACTTGCCAAGCGACTTCGATTGCTATTTCTAGCATTGTGTTAGTTTTCATAATTGGCCTCGTACTAAGTGGTTTTTTTGTAATGCTTTCAATAGCTCATCTTTGATATAAAAATCTTCTTCGTTTCCGTTCATCGTTACGCCATCTTTCCAATTTAGGCAAACCCTAAAATCATTTCTTTTATAGACTATGTGGTAATCATGTTCTTGAGTGTCTGTATAAAACACTTTTTCAACTATGCTCCCATCATGTCTATAAATTACTGACTTTCCCTGATCTACTGCTTTTTTGATCTCATTTAGTGTCATATCTTGGCCTCAGACTAAGTGGTTAAAGTGGTTGTGACTTGCTCGCCTTGTTTCTCGCATAGGTAAACTGATACCTCATAAGATTTCTTGGCCTTAAGCTGAGTGCTTGCCTTCTGTTGCGCCTCATAGCTAGTGTTGGCATACACTTCAATTTGCTTGCCTTTGTATAGGGCTATATATCCGTTCATTTTGTGGTTATCCTTGTATTGCTTTTTCCCAAGTTTCGGGAATGTTTATTTCTTCTAATCTATCGTCTAAATATAGGCCGTTTCCTATACCTAGCATCGCCTCTAAAAAAAATCTATGACTCTCGGTTAATAATTCCAAGATTTGATCTTTGCTCATGGTTTGCCATTCAATAAAATCATGGCGTAGGATTGTTTCTACTTTTTCTGTATTAGTCATTTTGTGGCCTCGTTTTTGGTGGTTAATCTTCGGGTTGTTCATCAGGTCTATAAGCAAGGTCATAAAACCCGCGTTCAATAGGTGCGACTATGATTATTTGCCCGTTTTCATCTCTAAATTCATGCCCGTTATCATCTAAAGCTATCCCGTTGCGGTCTATATATCTAAATTCCATAATTGGCCTCGTTCTTGGTGGTAGGAATTATGCTCACTTCCCATAATTTAGAGATAAAGCGCAAATTAAGCATTTTTTTAGGAAAATCTAAGCCCTCGATTTCTCTAAACTCGTTGAAGTGTTCAATTATTTGGGCGCGTGTTGGCGGGTTGTCATAAGACCATGAGCAAAACCCCGTACCCTGTAAGCAGTTAATTAGATAAGTTCTCATGCTATGGCCTCGCTATAAGTGAGAATTGTTGAAGTGCTAACCCATTCCCCGCGCTCGCCATTCCAAGCGGTGGCGGGTAGTTCGCATTTATACATTTTCGCGACTAGGTCAATTTCCCCTAGTGTTTGCTTATCATTACATAAGGGTAAACCCTCATAAATCAGGCTATACCCGTTTTCGGTTATTGATAGAATTAAATTTTCAGTTTTCATTTTTTGGCCTCGGTCTTGGTGGTTATATTTCAAAATCTGCATAAACTTTGAGCGCGTGATCGCGCACCGAATAACCCGCAATAAACGGGTCATTCTCGCGGGTTGCTAGTTGCTCCATTAGTTCTAGAGCGCTCTCTTTATCCGAGAATTGCGCTATTACCTCGCTTTTTTGGGTAGTGTTGCGGTATAAGTAATAAATCATGCACTCACCCCACTTTGAATTGGCGCGTATGAGGGGGTTGCGTTGTGGTGGTCGTATCGCTCATAATCCCGTTGTCCTTGCTGTACTCCATCACAATATAATTTTTGATGGTGATCTGAAAATAGGTAAATATCGGGAAATTCACAAGGGGAATAATTGCGCCCGTCTCGATAACCTACGGCATAAGCGTAAGCGTCCGAGTAAAATTCGGTTGTTCTAGTTTTCATGCGGTGGCCTCGTTTAGTGGAAAATAAAGCCTAATTTTTAAACATTCGCTATATAACCCGCAGATCTCACAACGGGAGAAAAAGCCTTCCCCGTCATAATCTACTAGGTCAAAATGCCCGTTTTCTACGGGTAAATTGTTCATAAATAGATCGAGTTCTTTTATGTCGCTATCTATCAGGCCTGAATAATCCCCGTTGATAATCGCGCTTGCAAAATGCGAGCTAATTTCGTATTGGTAGTAGTCGAATTTCATGCTATCCCCTCTAGGTTGTCAAAATATTCCTGTGGCCTTGTAATGGCACAATGCGCCCATTTATTTATATGGCGGGTTGTGGTATTGCTCCATTTTTTTTCGGTCTTATAAAATTGGCCGTTTTCCCAACTAGCTACGGGAGTGCAATAGCTAAAAAGCACTTTTATTCCGTTGTGAAGGGTAATTTCTGCTAAATTGGCCTGTATAGGGTTATATTTCATGCTATGGCCTCACTTTCTGTAATTTGTTGGGCTATTGCTTGCGCCTCGCTTGCCTCGCGTTTAGCTCTGCGCGCTATATCTTCCAATTTCTGCGCGTAATGCTTGGGAAGGTCAAAATTATCTAGGAATGAATACCCCGCTTTTCTTGCTTGTTCGCTTGTTTTTACGGCCTGATCTAGTTCTTGGTTGCCAAGCTCTTGCCCGAAGATATCGAATAAGTGAAACCGAAACCCGCGCCTAGTTTTTTGCATGTCTAAAAAGCTACTTTCAACAATAAAAAACAATAACCCGCTTGCGGTGTGGTGCGCGCTATTGATGCGCGCTCCAAAAAATCTAAGCGCGCTATCGGTTGCAAAATGAGAGCGTCCCTCTAGGTTTAATTGCGCGTTGGGTTTTGCATAGCTAGACTTATTGCCGTATAACTCGGCAAAACCTGATTTTTGAATGATTTTGGCTAAATCGTTGTTTTCCATTTTTATAGTCCTAATAAAATAATTGCGAAGTGGAATAGAGCGTTCCCTATGACTAGGCCAATATAGGTAAAACAAGCTACAAGGCCAAGATTAAAAAGAAAATCAAATTTTGGAAACATAAAAAACCCCTTTATATGGTTGCGGTTTGTTTTACTTCAAAACTAAAGCCCAATGCTTTAGCGTGTCTAATTGTTTGCTCGGTTAGCGTCTTAGTCCCCGCAATACGGGCAAGATATAGCGCGGTATCATTTACAGGGTAGATAGTCTTATTCCCGTAAATTTCGCGGATCTCTACAATGGCGGTATTATTCATTTTTAAGTAAGGCCTATCTCTAGGCCTTATCCCTTTTTAATTGTCTAAACTGTCGGCTAAATCTTCGAGCATTGATACAAGGCCATCATAATCTTCACTCTCACCGAGTAAGCTCGCGAGCATAAAAACTTCGCTACGCGGTACGCCAAAATCCTCGGCAAGTCCTGATAAATACTCTTTTCTAGTCATTTTTTAATCTCCTAGCAGTTAATTAAATGATCGTCTAATGACAATCCCTAAACCCTCGCGCGCGAGGGTTTAAAGGTGTCACTATGCGCGGTTCTCTTGTCCTAGTTCTATCATGCGGTCATTAAATGCGCGCTTTAATATAGCTAAATCAGGCTCTACTTCAGCGCGTAATGTTGGCGTATAAGGTGTCCCGATATAGGCGCGTATCATATGGTCAAAATTACTATAAGCGGTGTAATAGCTCGTAATCGCGTCAATATCAATCCATTTCGCGCTTGTAATATTGCAGTCATCGGCCATCATTTCGTAATGATCTCCGCAGACATAACCCCTAAAAGGTTTTTCGCCATTGTGACCAGAGATAAACCATTGCGCGGGGATATTGTCTTGCTCGCCTTGCTTACAGGAAAAGCAAAAAGCCTTGTAGTTTAATTTCATAATCTAATCCTTATATCTAAAGGGTTTGCGGTCAATATATAGTAGGTATAAAATCAATAAATCACCTACTATATGAGCATGATTTTAGGCCGTTATACTTGCTTGTCAAGTGTTTTTATCAATTATTTTATTATCGCTTTCCCTTAAGGGTTTACCCGTATATTTGAGGGTATCAATAGTGCGTATTGATCGCGGGGATATTGCGCAAGGCCTACGCGCGGGCTATTGGCGGGCTAATCCCGAAGGGAAACAGTCCAAAGGATCAAACCCTACAAGGGGAATAACACTCAATAGATAGAGAGTGAATACTCTTAAACTGTCCCGTATAGCTAACCTTGCTAAACTGTCCTATACTTAGGGTATGCAAATACCTAGTAAATACCTATGACTAAACCCATTAAGCTAACCCGCAAAGAAATAACCGAAGGCCTCAAAAATATGCCTATCGAGAATATCCTTGTAGGCGCGCACAATGCCGACAAAGTCAGACTAACCAAGAAACAAAAAGACTTTGCGCGCAAGGTTGCAGAAGGTAAACCGAAGGCGCAAGCGTTCCGAGAATCCTACAATACAAGCGCATCACCACAAAGTCAGGCAGAGCAAGCAAGCCGACTAGCAAAGAATCCCAAGATAGCATCAATGATCGAGGCGTTCACTCTGGCCAATGAGGCGAGGGAATATCTTATTCCCGCACAAATAAGAACAATGGCTATACAAAATCTAGTCACCATAGCTATTGACGAAGGGGAAAAGACTAGTAATAAGTTGAAGGCCTTGGAGCTAATCGGCAAGATGTCCGAGGTTAGTCTATTCGCTGAGACTAAGACGCACCTACATTTACATTCTAGCCAAGATATTAAGGGCCGACTATTAGAGAGCCTAAGACTAGCATTCACTAGCTCGCG
>Ga0114974_10004771_pt1 | contig 10128 bp, 28 predicted proteins | sample S_130206_EF_Meta_FD_87318 | JGI IMG/M metagenome (GOLD analysis project Ga0114974, IMG submission 87318) | Freshwater microbial communities from Lake Simoncouche, Canada to study carbon cycling - S_130206_EF_MetaG | ecosystem: Environmental > Aquatic > Freshwater > Lake | place: Lake...
GTGGTGATTACTGAGCCTGATGACGACATCTTCTGAGTTTCTGACCGACGCGCAGCTGGCAGCGCGTTGGCAGGTTCATCGCCAGACATTGATTCGCTGGCGACGGCAATCAACCGGGCCAGCCTATGTGCGCATTGAGGGGCGCGTGCTCTATCCCCTGGCCGAGGTGGAGCACTACGAAAAGGCCAACACCATCACCCACGAACAACCATGACTTTCAAGATCAACGCTCGTCTATTCAAGTCCGACTTTGCGGACAGCAAAACGCCTTACTATGGCGACATTAGTTTCAGGGCTAGCGAACTTCGTGCGCTCGGTGAGTACCTGACTGCTGAGGCTAAATCAGGCAAAGAGTACATTGACATCAAAGTCAAAGGCTGGAAACGTGAAGCCAAGAATGGCAAGCCGTACATCAGCATCATGGGTGAACCACCCGAGCAACCTGTTGAGACTGCTGCGGCCAATCTGGCCAATGCCACTGATGGCGTCGTTGTTCAGCCTGACGTGTTCTGACGCATCAGCAACAGCTCCAGGCGCGCGATCTCATGGACCGCAGCCTGGAGCATTTCCTGCTGCCGGTGGGTCTGCCGAAGAAGCTGGGCGGCAAGGTGTCCGGCTTTGCCATTGGCCTCAAGCGCGCGGCAGTCGGCCTCGAGCTTGAACAGCTTCTCAGGTGGGATTTCCACCTGCAGCCATTTCCCGAAATCCATTTCCCCGGGTCGTGATGGCCCCATGATGCCGATGAAATGCCCGAAGTGCAGCCACAGCCGCCATCGAGTGGCGATCGTCAACAACCGGGTTCCAGATCAGGTGGTGCGCAAGCGGGTCTGTGAAGCGTGCGGGCACATGTGGTTCACGGTGGAGGCGGAGGTGAGCCGGTACTCGATCGGGTGGTCCTCGGAACACCAGAACAAACCGGTGCTGCGTGTGCCGGTATCTCTGGAGCTTGGTTTCGTGGAGTGCCTGCCGCCGGGCCGGCCACCGCTGCCACATTACGAACTGTAACAGCCTGATTGCTGCGCTACGGGCGGTGGGGGATAATTAGGGGACAGGAGGCAACCGGCCCTCCACTCGGCAGCCCAGAGGCTGCGCTGAACATGGAAGCTCTCCTCCTCGAGCTGGATCAGCTGAACGATCAGGCCGACAACCTGATGGAGCCTGAGCAGTTCGATCAGTGGTGGGCTGTCACTCAGCGCCGCATCCAAGTCATCCGACTGCTAGATGCCGATTGAGCCCTTCGGGGCTTCCTGCCCCTTACCCACTCACCCCATGCTCACCTTCACCGCCCTGCTGATCTGGAAGCTGTTCCTGCCACTGCTGGTCCTGATCGCCGTGATCGACTGGCTTACTGCTTCCGACGATCGCCGCGTCCGCATCCTGCGCCGCACCGGCCTCAGCCAGCGCCAGATCGCTGGTCGCCTCAACATCACCCGTTACCGCGTCTCGAAGGCGCTCGCATCATGATCACCAACATCTGGATCAACCGCGCCGCCGCCTTGTTTCTGCTGGTGGCGGTCTATGCCCTCGCCTACGACAACGTGAAGCAGCAAGCTGCACAAGCGCATCACAATCACCCGGCTGCTCATCAGGAGCTGAAGCCATGACCACCCCCCGCAAGTTCTATTTCCAGATCCGTTCGGCCAGCGTGATCGAATCAATCACGGCTCACACGCTGGCTGATGCCAAACAGATCGCCGAGCAATCCGGTTGGTTGCCGTGGTTGCCCGAGATGGAATGGCTCAACCCCGAAACCGTTACCGATCCAGCAATCCATGATTAAGACGACAGGAGCAATGCTGCCTTGGCAGTGGAGCGAAGAACTGCCTACCAGCCAGCACGGTGAAGGCGTAAGCCGACCGCGATCCGGTAATCAAACCCGGGAGTTTCGCGTGCTGGTCTTTAAGCCCGGTGCCCAGCCAATGACCTGGATCACTTACGCGGAATCAAAGCGCCACGCGATCCGCTATGCCCAGGCCCGTTGGCCCGGCGCTGAAGTGGAGGTGGCGTGATGAGTGACCACATTCGCGCCAAGCTGGAGGCGCTGATCAGCGATTCCGGCATGTTCCATGCTGGGCAGCAGGACGAGCGGTTGCGGCTTTGCCGGCTGATCGACATCCGATTGAATGACCTAGGCAAACTGGGCCGCGGGCCGATCATCTCTGCCCGCCTAGAAGAACTGCTCCACATTCGCCAAGCACTACGAGATCACCCATGAAGCAATTCCAACTAGACAACCGCCGCCACGAAATGCTTGAGGCCTTGTACGCCAAGAGCGGCCGCGCTCATCTGCCTAAAGGCGATCCACTGCGCTCGACCTACACCGGTCTGTGGCAGGAGTTCTGCCAAGACCTTGGCCCGAACTTTAGGGACACCGACTACGAACAGCTTCATGCTGACGTGTGCCAGGCGATGGATGACACCGGTTCAGTGATGACCGCCAAGCAAGCGCATCAGGCGATCGCCACCTGCCGCCGTCATCTGCTGGGGAAGTGGGCATGAGGAGGCTTTTGATTCTGTTGGCCATGCTTGCCGCACCAGCCCAGGCCAGGACGGTCACCGCCACGGTGTACGACCCCTGGTATGCAGGCCGCCCCGACTACTGCACGGGCCGCGCCTACCAGCATTGGGGCATCAGCGCAGCTCATCCTTTCTTGCCATGCGGAACCCTGGTCCGTGTCACCCATCGCGGCCGCTCGCTGGTGGTGCCCATTCGGGACCGCTGCGACTGCAACAGCATCGACCTGTCAGCAGGTGCTGCCTATCGCCTTGGTGTGCCGCTTGATGGTATTGCTCGCGTGGGGATTGAATACTGATGGAACACCCGATCACACCACCGCTTGAGTTGGTGCAGCAGTGGTTGTGCTCAGACGACTACCCATGGGGTCCACTTGAGCAGACGTCCATTACCATCACGGCCAACCGGCTCCAGAACATCGCCACCGCTGCCGCCCAATGGGGCGCCGACCAGGAGCTGAAGGCGTGCTGTGATCACATGAGAGATCACCAATGGGGGTTTGTTGATCTTCCTGATGGAACCAAGATTCACCGTGCCATTTATCTACAACAAACTCGCCGCCCCAAGCCGCCGAGCTTGAAGGAGCAGGCGCTGAAGTTGATGCAGACCTACGGCGCCTCAGCCCTAAAGCTCGACTCCGGCCAATGCGAAACCATCCGCCTTGCCCTGGAGGCTCTGCCCAATGACTGACCTATCACCCGCTGCTCAATCCGTGCTGGATGCCGTCTTCGACCACTGGCCAGGTGGGTACAACCGCCTCGGAAAGCTGCGATGCGTTGCCGCCGCCCTTCGTGCTGTTGCGGATCAGGTGGTGTCCCCCATCCCAGACGACTGCACTGCCGACGTGTTTAACCGCCAGCTTGACATCCGCGCCAAACTTCTCGCCATCGCCGCCGAACTGGATGGCCATGGCTGACACCTTCGCAGCCGGCGGCCTGCGCGTTGTACGCCGCCACGATCGTTGGAATGGCGTCAGCTACATGGCCTGGCGCCCCCACGTCTCCATGCTGTTCACCGACACCAAAGAGCTGCTGCGCTTCATTGCATGGCCGGCCAAGACACCAACGGGTGAAGCCTTGCGCGAATGGCTCAAGGTCAAACCTGCTCAGCCGGTACCAACAGCGCCGGCAACTGAGGCCAGCGGCTTCGGCCCTGATCCTGAGGATCCCAACTACCAGACCCGTACCGTTATCTGACATGGATTTGGTCAACCAGCCGCCGCACTACCGCCAGGGCGAGATCGAGTGCATCGACGCAATCGAGGCCGCACTGACGCCCGAGGAGTTCCGCGGCTTCTGCAAGGGGAACACGATCAAGTACATCTGGCGCGAGCGGCACAAGGGCGAGGACTCACTGGCCAAGGCGCAGTGGTATCTTGCCCGGTTGCTCGGCACACTGGGGCCATGAACGGATCACACCTGGCAGGTCTGAACTTTTGGGAGCGGCTGGCGGTTGCGCTGCTGGTGCGCAGCCCGCGGACCAGCCTGCTGGTCGTGAAGGAACGCGACACCTCGATCGTGTTCGTTTCAGCCGATAGAACGGACCCAGTGGCGAGCTATGTCGTCTCGGGTCTTCAGAATCCCGATCCGGCTTGCATGGTCCTGGAGCGGATCTATCACGCGCCAAGTTTCGGTGAGGTTGAATGATCAGCCTGTACGGCGGCCGGTTGCTTCTCTTCTGCGATCGGACCGACCGTACCTGGCGCGCCCGGGTGGTACTTGGCCCGAAGGCTGAGCACCAGGTGGAGGCCGACACCGGCGCCATCCGGCTGCAGGATGCGATGCTGCGCGCGCAGTCGATCTACCAGATGGCACGTGCCAAGATCCGGCCGGATGATGCGCCGCGCATGTGCTGGGACTGCATTCAATGGGAGGCAACGCGCAAGGGATGCGGTCTTGATTTCCCCGAAGCGCGGCAGAGCGGCGGCCGGTTTGCGGCACGCTGTGAGCTGTTCGTGGCCGACCGCTAGGACTTACCTGCCATCCAGCGCACGATCGCCCACTCGCCAAGGGATGACCAGAACGGCTGCGCGCGATACCAGTCAACCCATGGCTTGTGACCTTTCTGGCTGTTGCACATCAGGCAGCAGCTGACCAGGTTCTCGCGGACGGTCAGGCCGCCGTAGACCTTGGGGACGACGTGATCGAGGGTGGGACTGCGACCGAGCGGATCGCCGCAGTAGGCGCACTCGTAGTTCCAGGCGAGGTGGATCTGATCACGGGCCGATCGCCGGGTGACCAGGCGGGTGCCATCAATGTGTGCTTTGTCCACCGAGATCGAGCGGCAGGGGCAATGCCTCGACTGAAAGGTCGAGGATGTCGTCGTCGTTGCCGATGTGCTCTGTGATGCGGCTGTAGAGATCAGCCGGCAGCTCTTGGGGGTCGGTGTCTGAGCGGTAGATCACCTTGGCGGTGATCTCGATCAGGAAAGCCTGCATGGGATGACCGCCGCTTGGCCAACGGTAACGGACGCGACCTGATCGCCTATGTGACGGATTGTGAACAGGCTGCCTTGATCGGGGAGGGTGCGCTGCGGGTGGTGTATAGTTCTTTCAGTTCAGGCGGAGGACGCCATGCTTCAACTCCTCGATCAAGCCGGCGAGGCTCTGCACATCGGCCAGAAGGTCTGGGTCGACATGCCTCACATGGCCGACTGGTTCCCCGGCGCCGTGATGTGGGCTGAGGTGATCAAGGGTCACCGCGAGGCACAGGCTGGCATGGTCTGGGTGCGCCAGCTGCCCACAGCAGCGCTGCCCAACCCTGGCGAAGAAGGCGGTTGGGTTTCCGAGCAGCACGCCAGTCGGTGCCTTGGGCGCTAACCCTCACCGGGCCGCTCCGGCGGCCCTTCCCCCATGCCCAAGCTCGACCCCGAATACGACCACATCCCCGAGGACGAGGATGATGAAGACGACGACGACCGCGACCACCCCAGCCTTACTGCTGTTGAACGCAACCCATCCCTCAAATGACCTACATCCTTGACCTTGGCCTGTGGCACGTTGGCCCGTTCCCGACCCACATCGCCGCGCAGCACTGGGCCGAATCCCATGGCGTCGAGAACTACCGGATGATCCCGTTGGATGATCCGGCCGAAGCGCCTGCCAAGGTCATTCGCTACCGCCAAACCCGGGCATAAAAAAGCCCGACGTCATGCACCGCCGGGCCTGGTGTCTCCACCTGGACAGATTAGCCCTTGCTTGCCGTGACGGCCTCATCCATGTTGTAGCGCCCAGTCACCGCATAGGTGCGGGCCGGGATGCCATCCATCTTCTGGAACACCATCTGGCCGATCTTCATGCCAGGCCAGATCGCGATCGAGTGATAACGCCGAGCGTTAGTAAGCTCCAGCGTCAGCCTGCTGCCATGCCACCCGGGATCGCAAAAGCCAGCCAGCAGGTGCTCGAGGCCCTCCCGTGCCCGGCTTGACTTCAGCAGGAACTGAGCCGCGATGAAGTCCGGCAGGTTGAAGATCTCGCGGGTTTCCGCCAGGCAGAACTCACCCGGCGCCAGCCAGTAGGGATCGGCCTGGGTGTAGTGGGCGATGCCAAGGATCTCCAGCTCATGGCGGTACTCCACCTCGACCATCAGCCGGTCTCCCAGCAGCACGTCGATGCTGGCCGGGTTGACCAGATCAGGATCAAATGGCACCACCATCGCGTGCTTGCTGCACAGGTGGTGGATCTCGTAGTCGGGCAGCGGCACAAGCTGATCAGTGAACCACCGATAAAGTTAGGTGGTCGCCCAGATCGCAGCAAACGCAGATGGCAACGATACGGCTGGCTGATGCCGCCAAGTACTACAAAGAGCAACCGCATCAGTTGGCGGCCTGGAACGCGCTGCAGCAGGTCCTGACCACCAGGGAGGTGGAAGACTTCGCCGCCCTCTACCGCGCCGCCCCTGCGGTCAAGCCATCACCCACCAGCAACCCGCTCGTGGTGCGGTGGCAGAGCCAGCTCGACAATAAATCCGGCACCGGTTACCGGGAGTGTTTCAGCTCGAGCTGCGCCATGCTCGCGATGCACTGGAACAAGGTGGCGAACGATGACGCCTACAACGCGATCCGCGCGAAGTATGGCGACACCACCGACGCGCAGGCGCAGCTGCTGGCGCTGCGCAGCATGGGCCTCAAGGCCAACTTCCACACGGATGGCACGCCGATCAAGCTAGAGGCCGAGATCAATGCTGGCCGGCCTGTTGCTGTGGGCTGGCTGCACCATGGCCCGGTGTCTGGCCCGTCTGGCGGTGGCCACTGGTCCGTCGTGATCGGTTATACGGCGACAACCTGGATCCAGAACGATCCAAACGGTGAGGCCAACCTGACCGGCGGTGGCTACACAGCCAACACGAAGGGGGATGGGGTGGTTTACAGCCGCAAGAACTGGAACCCCAGGTGGATGCCCGGTGGAACCGGCGGCTGGTATCTCAGCGTTTCACCAGCGGGGTGATGACACCGGCCAGGATCTCGACGGCCCGGTAGAGCTTGACAGCCATCCTGCTGTAGCGGCCCAGGGCCTCGTCGTCCTTGGGAGTGGGGGTGAGGTTGACAATCGCCACCGCGGCGCCATGAACGGCGATAACAACAGCGACGTACTCAGCGATCCGATCCATCGACGTCAGTGTGGGCGTGCTTCCAGCGTAGCCACACGCTGCTCAACCCCATTGAGCCGTGAGAAGGTCTCCTTGCGATCGGCACGGATGTCGGTGTGCATGACCTCGAGCTGCGTGGCGATGTGCTCCACGGCAGCCGTGAGACGGATGACGGCATCGCGGGCTTCGTCGTTGCGCTTGGTGAAACCCATCGCGCCCATGGCGGCGACGGAGATCGACGCTCCAGCAATCGCAGCGATGACCTCGATCATGCGGTCATCTTAGCGAGCCTACGCCCAGGGCACCCCAGCCGTGTGGCGCTCAAGGTTGGCGATGGCCCAGGTGTAGGTGGTCATGGTGGTGGTGTGGTGGTGGGTAGTGGCTCTAGCAAGCCATCAGGACACAAGGCACGCAGTAGCTGCCATCCTCGTAGGTGCAGGTGACATAGGTGCTAGTGACCTTGGCAATGGTCTTGCTGCGAATGATGTCGTCATCTTGAGGTTTGGCGGTGCCATCACCGGCAGACATCAGCAGATCACCGCGTTGCACCGTGACGCCTTCAGCAATACGGATGATGAAGTCACCCGTCATCGCGCAGTAGAAGTCATCGGTGTAGGTGTCGTCGTCATCGTCCCAGGCTTGGAACACGCCTGATACGTTCTTGTCACCTTCAACGTCGCTCACCTTCATGCGGTTGAGCTGTTCGTTTTCTTCTTCACCCCAGCCGCACATCTCATCAATGTTGCTCAATACGGTGCCGCGCAGGATCTCGGTGCGCTCGGTGCCGCCGGGAAGTTGAGACCAGCGGCTTAGGTGGGCGCCGTTGTAGGAGACGGTGGTGCCAGAAACGGAGATAGAGCCTTCCTGCGTCCCATCTTGCCTAAACTCAACGATTGTTCCATCACTGGTTTGCCTTCCAAAGTAAGCAGCAGTTTGGGAGCTTGTATAAGCAAGAAAATAACCATCGTTGCTTAGTTGACTGCCCGTGGCTGTGCTGCTAGTAATAGAAAATACGGACGTATTTCCAACAACAACTATTCCACCATTCGTAATCCTCATCCTCTCCGTAGGACTAGCCGCGCCATCTGCCGTAGTGGAGAACACTAGGCGAGTTGGGCAATCTCCTACCGCCCAAGCAGATAGTTGATCGTTGACTGCAATAATAGATGCACCTGTTCTAAAATTAGTTCCATCATTTCCTACAAAATTAATTGTTCCCATCTCATGGGTACTAGCAATCGCTGTATTGGTGCCCTGCGTATTACTGGCAGATAAGCCAAGCGTCAGGATAGGTGAGAATCCAGTAGCCGAATAATTTATTAATGAAAGTCCATTGCTATAACTATTAACAGTAGTTTCAAATTGTACTTTAGGGGTAGTAGCAACAGTTGTGTAGTAAACATTGGTACGCTCACTAGACGTGCCAACTAAGAGCCTGCCGCTGGAGTCCAGGCGCATGCGCTCGGTGTTGTTTGTCCAGAATGTCCAAGGAAAAGCATCTGCGTTTAGCAGATACGATTGAGTTGTGTCTGCGCCTAGTATTCCTTCACGCGCATTATTTCTAATTGAAATGTTTGAGTCAGTGCCGTTTGCTTGGAATCTTCCTACTGTTCCGGCACTTGAACGAAGCGCGTCAAACACAAAATTTGGCGTTGTGTTTAACCCAACATTCCCATTCGCATCAACAAACAACCGCCCCGTGCCATTAGTTGAGATGGCTACTTGGTTTGCACCAGGGCTGTAGATGCCGGTATCTGTCCCGCTGTCCTTGAAATAAATTGATGGCGCAGCAGCCGTGCCATTCTCAAAGGCAATGCTGGTCCACTCGCCATCTAGCTGGTATAGCGAAATCCATGCGCTGTTGGCGCCGTTCCGCATCTTCATCACACCAGCGGAGGTGTCCGCCCAGCTCATGTAGGCATAGGTCGTTGCCGGTGCTGATGCGTTGCTGTTTTGGCTGACGATTGCGGCCAGTGCACCGTTTATGTCAGACCTGACAGCGGCGCCAGTGCCGTTAGCTATGACGTAATCGTGCGTGGCCACAAGTTAAGCCTGTGATTGTGTTGCCATTCTACACCCCACGTCCATAACCAACTGCGGTGTAAGTGAAGTTACGGTCGATGGCCGTACCAGCAGCATTGCGGAAGGTGACCTGGAAGGTGGTGCCGGTCACGGTGCCGAGCGTGAAATAGTCGCCTGTTGCCATGTTCTGCGCTGTGATGCCGATGCTGGGCAGGTAGGCATTGACCCCGCCGATCGCTGCTGTACCGGTAAAGAATGCCTTATCGAAGGTTATGGTTTTGGTGCCCGCACCGCTGGCGACGACGCCGTTGCTTTGCTCAGTGCGGCGCTGGAAGGTGGCATCATAGCCAAGTTCATCAATCAAGATGTTTTCTGCCGGATCAGCTGATTGCAAGACAGCCTTGAACTGGAACCCTCGACCCAGGAACGTACCGGTCACAAAGGGTTGGTATTCACTCCATGTCGGCGTGCCGGATGGATTGTCATTCGTGCGCCGTAAATACAGAACGGAGTTCACCGAGTCGTTGACGGCGCCATCCCAGTCAGACCAGGAGTCAACTTCCGCAGTCCGACTATCAACTAAGTCACTGGGGAAAAAGCCACGGGTTGTAAAATAACGGCTTAGGTCGATGCTATAGACCGCGCCAAGATCAAGCATATTTGCAAAGACATAATCACCTTGCGGCCATGTAGCACCAAGAAAATCAAACGATGGAATCAGATCAAAATCAGTGATTAGATCCAGCGTGCTCATCCCATGCAGCGTTAAAGCATCAAAGTCTTCGTTGTAGAAGACATTTGTTTTGGTGCCTTGGAATGGCGGGACGTCTTGATCTTCACGTCTGCTTACGATTGGCAATGAGCCTAGCGTTTCAGGTAGGTCAACGATGACGCTTGTCGCATCAGTTGACTGCCTGCCGCCATCATCCTGGAACTTGACTAGGATCTCGCCTTCCAGCAACGGCACGATCGCTTCTGTTTGCGTGCCAGACTTAGCCGGGATCA
>Ga0114974_10004772_pt1 | contig 10127 bp, 9 predicted proteins | sample S_130206_EF_Meta_FD_87318 | JGI IMG/M metagenome (GOLD analysis project Ga0114974, IMG submission 87318) | Freshwater microbial communities from Lake Simoncouche, Canada to study carbon cycling - S_130206_EF_MetaG | ecosystem: Environmental > Aquatic > Freshwater > Lake | place: Lake...
AAGAAAGCCAGCATTGTTCTTATCCCGGGTGGCCCTCACACGGTTCTGACATTTCCGCAAGCCAAGGGCCCGGTGGAAGGATTCCTGAAAAACTTGCTCAAACTTTAGCCGCGTTACGCCGCTTGTCGCTTGGTGCGCGCCCGAATGTTGAGGGCTTCCACGCCCAAGGAAAATAGCATGGCCACGTACACGTAGGCTTTGGGCACATGCACATCAAACGCTTCGGCAATGAGCAGCGTGCCCACCATCGTCAAAAAGGCCAGCGCCAGCACTTTGATGGACGGATGCTGGTCCACAAAGTCGCCAATGGGTTTGGCAGCAAACATCATCACCGCGACGGAGGCCACCACGGCGGCAACCATCACGTTGACGTTGTCCACCATGCCGACCGCAGTGATGACCGAGTCCAGCGAAAAGACGATATCAACAACGCCAATTTGCACAATGGTGCCCCAAAACAAGGTGGCACCGGCTTTGACCGACGCCACACCGGCCTCTTCTTCTTTGGTGGTGTGGGCCTCCACTTCCATGAAAATCTCATGGGAGGCTTTGTAAAGCAGAAAGAGGCCACCGCCCAGCAAAATCAAATCACGCCCGCTGATTTCCTGCGCCAGCACGGTAAACAAAGGGCTGGTCAATGTCATCACCCAGGCCAGACTAAAGAGGAGCGCAATGCGTGAGACCATGGCAAAGCCCAGCCCGAGGCGGCGCGCTACATCGCGTTTTTCAGGAGGCAAGCGCCCAACCAAAATACTGATGAAGATGATGTTGTCGATGCCCAGAACGATCTCCAAGGCGGCGAGCATGAAGAAGGCGATCCAGATATTCGGATCAAAGAGGAATTCCATAGAGAGGTTCTCAGCAGATTAAATGCCACTAGTCTAATGAAAGCCATCCCTTGAGGTCAGCAAACCGGGGCGTGAAGCCCCAGACGAATTAAGGCTTACCAAGATGCTGCCCCTGGGACCACCGTCGGATGCCCCTCTTGGGCATCCCTTCAATTACATGCTTTCTTTGATCACGCGACCATTCAAAGGCTGCACGGGACGTGCATTCGCGTTAAACAAACGGCGAAACGCCTTGATTTGTTCAGCACCTAAAACCACGGGCGTTTTCAGCACCATCCAGCTCACGCCTTCGGAGCATGGAGGCGTGGTCAACGAACCCTCGTAGGCGTAGTAACCTTTGTCAGTGGGCAACAGGGCCGCCAAGTCCAGGGCCAAGTCATCCACGGTGATCTTTTCGCCAGGGCGAGGCAAGTGCGCAAAGATGGGGGCAAAAGCCGCGTTGGTCTTGCCTTGCTTCATTAAAACGCCCACCACGCCCAACTCACCCACAGCGTTGCGGTGCACAAAGTGCGCCACCATCGGCAGGTGCTTGCCACCCAAGGTCTCCTCACTGGGGGTGTGGAAATGGAATTGAAGCAACTCATAGGTTTGCTTACCCACCGTCAGCGAATTGCCAGCGGGGAGGTTGATTTGTACCGTGTGGCCATTGTTCACAATGGTGGGCGCAGTGTTTGAATATTTAAAATCGAGGGCTGGCAAATCAGCTTTGACCGTTTTGCTGATGTCAATGGGGCTTTGAGTGCTGCCTTTGGCGCATTTTTCAAAAGCCGAGTCCAGCTCAGCCCATTGCTTGGGTCCCCCGTGGTTTCCTGCGTAACTCCAATGGGGCGCGGCGTGTTTACTGGCCTCAGCGTGTTTGGCTGTTTCGGCGTGAACCGTCAGGCCGGCCAGGGCGAAGGCCACCAAAGTGAGTGACTTTGAAAAAGTGAATTTTATTGCCATGATGATTGATATTTATAAACAAATTGAATGTGTTGTGTGATTTAAAACAACTTAACGATTGTAGTGTTTTGGCATTATTTACAAGTTTGAAACCTCGTGGGTGAAGCCTCTCAGTCGCCAATTTCCGACTCGACAAGAAATTAGTTGAATGGGCAGGGATAATCCACCCCCTATGGCACTTATTACCTTTTTGAACGCCCAGCTCGCTTTTGGGCATGTGGCTCTCCTTGATCACACCGACTTTGCACTTGAATCCAACGAACGCGTGGGCGTGATTGGTCGCAACGGAACCGGCAAAACTTCATTCCTAAAAATCCTGGGCGGGCTTGAAAAAGCCGACGACGGCACGCTTCAACTGCAAAACAACTTGCGCCTGGCGTATGTGGCGCAGGAGCCTGTGCTCGACCCCGACGCCACCGTTTTTGCGGCGGCCAGCGAGGGCATTGGTGGCATCAAAGCCCTGATAGACCAATATTGCGAAGGCATTGGCGACCTCGACGCCCTGCAAAGCGCGATTGAAGCGCAAGACGGCTGGAACTGGGAGCAGCGCGTGACCGAAACGCTGCACCGCCTGCACCTCGATGAAAACGCCATCATCAGCACGCTCTCCGGCGGGACCAAAAAACGGGTGGCTTTGGCGCAAGCGCTGGTGGCCCAGCCCGATGTGCTGCTGCTCGATGAGCCTACCAACCACCTGGATTTGGACTCTATTGAATGGCTGGAAGACCTGCTGATTGCCTTTAAGGGCAGCGTCGTCACCATCACCCACGACCGCTCGTTTTTGGACCGTGTCGCCACCCGCATTGTGGAACTCGACCGGGGCAAGTTCCGCTCTTACGACGGCAACTTTGCCCAGTATCTGATTCTGAAAGAAGACCAGTTGGCGCAAGAGGCCGTCATCAGCGCCAAGGCCGACAAGTTGCTGGCGCAAGAAGAAATCTGGATCCGTAAAGGCGTTGAAGCCCGCCGCACCCGCAGCCAAAGCCGCATCGTGCGCCTGGAAAACCTGCGGGCCAGCCGCAAAGCGCACCGCGACTCGGTGGGCAATGTGCGCATGGACGTGGCCTCGGGCGCGCTGGGCGGCAAGCTGGTAGCCGAGCTGACCGATGCCAGCCTGTCGTTTGGCGACAAGGTCATCATCAAAGACTTCACCGCCGCCATCATGCGGGGCGACAAAATTGGCCTGCTGGGCGCCAACGGCGCGGGCAAAACCACGCTGCTCAAACTCATTTTGGGCGAGCTCACCCCCGACAGCGGCAAAATTCGCCAGGGTGCCAACCTGCAAGTGGCCTACTTCGACCAAATGCGCAACGCCTTGGACTTGGACGCCACCTTGGTGGACTTCATCAGCCCGGGCAGCGAGTGGATCGAGATTGGCAACCAGCGCAAGCACGTCAAGAGCTATCTGGGCGACTTTTTGTTCTCGGCAGCCCGCGCCAACTCCCCCGTGCGCTCGCTCTCGGGTGGCGAGCGCAACCGCTTGCTGTTAGCGCGCCTGTTTGCCCGCCCTGCCAACGTGCTGGTGCTGGACGAGCCGACCAACGATCTGGACATCGAAACCCTGGAGTTGCTGGAAGACTTGCTGCAAAGCTACGAAGGCACGGTGTTTTTGGTCAGCCACGACCGCACCTTCCTCGACAACGTGGTCACCAGCACCATTGCCTGCGAAGGCAACGGCCTGTGGCGCGAATACGAAGGCGGTGTGCAAGACTGGCTGATCCAGTCCAAGCGCAGCCAAGCGATTCAACTCGCTAGCAATTCAGCAGCTGGTTCAGCACAACAGGCGGGCGCCAGAGGCAATAAAAGCAATAAGGTAGCCGATGCCGCTAAAACCGTTAGCGTCCAAAAACTGAGCAACAAAGCCCAGCGCGAGTTGGACAGTTTGCAAGCCACGATAGATGCGCTGGAGCAAGAGCAGGCCAAACTGCATGCCGAGTTGGCCGATACCAACCTATACGCCACCAACCCCACCCGCGCCACTGAAATTTATGCGCGTGATGCAGTGGTTGAAGAGCAAATGCTGGCAGCCATGAGCCGCTGGGAAGAGCTCTCGGGCAGTTAACGCCGAATCGTTGGGTACCGCACAGTTTGACACGCTGTGCGGCTGAGCAGTCTTATCAAGACAGCTCAGGTAAAGTCAAGCGCATATACGCAAAGATTCCCTATGACCCCCGCTGAATTAACTGCCCTTTTGGTGTTGTGCACCGTCTCAAGCTTCACTCCAGGCCCCAACACCACCTTGTCCACCGCACTGGCGGCCAACCTGGGGTTCAAACGATCGCTTCGATTTGTCTGCGCCGTGCCGGTGGGCTGGGGCCTTTTGTTCAGCTTGTGCGCAGGCGGTGTCGGCGCCGTGGTGGTGGCGTTGCCGCCCTTGCGGCTGGGTATTCAAGCGGTGGGCATTGCTTATTTACTCTGGCTGGCTTTGAAACTGGCACGCGCTACTGCGCTATCGCAAGCCGATGAAGCGCAACTCAAAGTGACCTTCACACAAGGCGTGTTGCTGCAGTTTTTCAACATCAAAGCGTGGATGCTGGCACTCACGGTGGTGGCGGGTTGGCTGGCGGGACATGACGATGCCTTGGCCCGCTTCACCGTTATCTTGCCCCTGATGCTGGCCTTTGGCTTTTTCAGCAACCTCACCTACGCCCTCATCGGCTCACTCTTGCGGCATTGGTTAAGTGGACCCGACAACTCGGGCCTTCGCCTGCGCTGGTTCAACCGCCTCATGGCCGGTGTGCTGGTGGCGACTGCGGCGTGGATGGCCACGTTTTAAACTGCCTCTCCCCATGAACACAGCTTTGCACACCCCATCCCCCCACAACGCCCGACTCGGACTTTGGCTGGGCGTCCTTGGCGTCATCATCTTTGCACTCACCCTGCCCATGACGCGTCTCGCTGTGGGCACGCCCGAGACGCCGCAAATGTCGCCGTGGTTTGTCACCTTTGGGCGGGCGGCGCTGGCGGGCGTTTTGTCCGTGATCGTTTTGCTTGTGAGCCGCGCGCCTGTACCCACCCCGGCGCAGCGCAAACCCTTGGCCATGGCCCTCTTGGGCAATGCCATTGGCTATCCCCTGTTGCTCGGCTTCGCTTTACGTAGCGTGACGGCCAGCCATGCCGCTGTCATTACCGCCTTGTTGCCGCTGGTGACTGCTGCCGTGGCGGCGTGGGTTCTGCACCAGCGCGCACGCTTGGGTTTTTGGGTGTGCGCCTCGGTAGGTAGCCTGCTGGTAGTGGCATTTTCATTGCTGCGCGCCCACCAGCACGGTGCCGGGTTTGGGCTGGAGTGGGCCGATTTGTTGCTGGTTGGCGCGGTATTGGCGGCGTCTTTGGGCTATGTTTATGGGGCACAAGTCACGCCCGCGCTGGGGGCCGAACGGGTCATTTGTTGGGTTTGCGCCTTGGCCCTGCCTGTCACTTTACCGGGCGCCCTGCTCACCTGGCCGCAGCAAGCCGTCTCATGGGCATCCTGGGGGGCTTTGCTTTACGTCGGCATTTTCTCCATGTGGATGGGGTTTTTTGCCTGGTACCGGGGACTTGCCATCGGCGGCGCCCTGCGGGTGAGCCAAACCCAACTGCTGCAACCCTTTATTTCAATACTTGCGGCCATCCCCATTTTGGGCGAGCCGCTGGACACCGTCACCCTTGGTTTTGCTGGGGCCGTGGTCGCCACCGTCTTTCTGGGCAAAAACCTGGCGACGAGCCCGCCGCCGATGGGTGCAAAATAAGCCCCTTAGATACGTGCTTTCAAACATCATTCAGCCACGACAAAAAATGAACTCAACGACCCCTGCTCAGACCTGGAACCTGGCCCGCCGCGCCGCCAAGATGAATCCCTCCGTGATCCGCGAGATCCTCAAAGTTACTGAAAAACCCGGCATCATCAGCTTCGCAGGCGGCCTGCCCTCCCCCAAAACCTTTCCGGTAGCCGAATTTGAAGCGGCCTGCGCCAAGGTCTTGCGCGACGACCCCCACGCCGCCCTGCAGTACGCATCCAGCGAAGGCTTCGCGCCGCTGCGCGAGCAAGTAGCCGCCATGCTGCCCTGGAACGTCGACCCCGCCCAAGTGCTGATCACCACCGGCTCACAGCAAGGCTTGGACCTGGTCGCCAAAGTGCTGATTGATGCCGACAGCAAGGTGCTGGTCGAGTCGCCCACCTACCTGGGCGCCGTCATGGCTTTTGCGCCGATGGAACCCCATGTGGTCAGCGTGGGTAACGACGCCAACGGCGTGGATGTGGCCGACCTGCGTGCCAAAGCCGCTGATGCGCGCTTTATGTATGTACTGCCCAATTTTCAGAACCCCACCGGGCGCACCATGACCGAGCAAGGCCGCGCCGACCTGAGCCGTGAAGCCGCCCGCCTGGGACTGCCCCTGATTGAAGACAACCCGTATGGCGACCTGTGGTTTGACACACCGCCGCCCGCACCCCTGACCGCGCGCAACCCTGACGGCTGCATTTACCTGGGCTCGTTCTCCAAAGTGCTGGCGCCGGGCTTGCGCCTGGGCTTCATCGTGGCACCCCAAGCGGTTTACCCCAAACTATTGCAGGCCAAGCAAGCCGCTGACCTGCACAGCCCAGGTTTTAACCAGCGCCTGATCTCTGAGGTAATGAAAGGCGGCTTTCTGGACCGCCATGTGCCCACCATCCGGGCCCTGTACAAGTCGCAGCGCGACGCCATGCTGGACGCTCTGGCCCATGAATTCCCTGCCGGTGACGCCGAGTCAAGCCTCACCTGGAACTCCCCCGCCGGCGGCATGTTCTTGTGGGCGCGCCTGCCCAAAGGCATGAGCGCGGTGGACTTGCTGCCCTTCGCCGTGGCGCAAAACGTGGCCTTTGTGCCGGGCGCGCCTTTTTACGCGGGTGACAGCGACCCCCGCACCCTGCGCCTCTCGTTCGTGACCCCCAGCGTGGATGAAATTCACCAAGGCGTCAAAGCCCTGGCCGCCGGACTCAAAGCCTACGCCGCCCAACTCAAGGCCTGAGTCGCGTCCCCGACCATGAAAACCCGCCCGTTCAAACAAGTTGACGTCTTCACCGCCACCCCCTACCTGGGCAACCCGCTGGCCGTGGTGTTGGATGGCGAAGGCTTGTCGACGGAGGAAATGCAGCACTTCGCCCAGTGGACCAACCTGTCAGAGACCACCTTCGTGCTGCCCCCCACGCCCGGGGGTTTGGCAGCCGGGGCCGACTACCGCGTGCGCATCTTCACGCCCACCACCGAACTCCCCTTCGCCGGCCACCCCACCTTGGGCACCTGCCATGCGTGGCTGGAGTCGAGTCCCAAACAGCAATCCCAATTTCTCCAGGAATGCGCTGTCGGACTGATCAAAATCCAGCGCCACCCGCAAACCCATGCCCTCGCCTTCGCCGCTCCGCTTCTCAAGCGCAGCACACCCAACCCCGAACTGCTGACCAAAATCGCCCAAGCCCTCGGCCTCCAAGCCCAGCAAATCATCGCCGCCCAAATTTTGGACAACGGCCCTGCATGGTTTAGCCTGCTGCTCGACAGTGCAGAGACCGTGCTGCAACTCAACCCTGATCACGTCCAACTCAAAGAATTAGGGCAAAAAGTAGGTGTAGCCGCGATAGAACAAGCTGAACCAGCTACTTCTTTGATAGCACGCTCCAACCGTGAAGCCCGTGCCTTTGGCGCCCGCAGCACCGCCAATCAAAGCACTCAAGCAGCGCCAGAGCTTGAAGTGCGCGCCTTTGCCGCCGCCGTCGGCGTCATTGAGGACCCCGTCACCGGCAGTCTCAACGCCAGTCTGGCCCAATGGCTCATCGCTGACGGCCACATGCCCAGCGCCTACACCGCCTCGCAGGGAATCAACCTGGGCCGCGCCGGGCGCGTGCACATCACGCAAGACGAAGTCGGCCAAGTCTGGGTGGGCGGCGACGTGGTGACCTGCATTAGCGGCACCGTGGCCCTCTGACCCCACCGTAAACCCGTCACTGCGAGGCCAAAGGCCGCGGCAGTCCATGTCGCCCATCCAAACCCTCCCGTCACACCCGAGACAAGCGGCACAACCCTGTTGGGCTTAAATTTAAGCCATGGGAACACTTTATTTGATACGCCACGGCCAGGCTTCATTTGGCGCTGAAAACTACGACAATTTAAGCCCGCTGGGTCACCAGCAAAGCGTTCGTTTGGGCGAATATTTCAAGGGCAAAGGCATCCGCTTTGACGCTGTGCTGACCGGCACTTTGACGCGACAGCAGCAAACGCTCAAAGGCATTTGTGAGGGCATGGGCACTGACCAGCCCAGCTGCACGCCACTGGATTGGCCGGGTTTGAATGAGTACGACAGTGAAGCGGTCATCGCCGCCATCCACCCCCATAAACTTGAAAAACCCGACACGCCCGAGCTTTACCGCCACCACTTTCGGCTTTTACGTGACGGCCTCACCCAGTGGATGAACGGCGTTGTGAGTCCCCACGGCATGCCCAGCTACCGGGAATTTCAACACGGCGTCATCAGTGCGCTGACCCACGTTCGCACTCAATGCGAAGGCAAGGTGCTGATGGTCTCTAGCGGTGGGCCTATTTCCACTGCTGTGGGGCATATTTTGGGCACTACGCCCGAGACCACCATTGAGCTCAATATGCGCATCCGCAACAGCGCAGTGACCGAACTCGTTTTCAACCCCAAGCGCCACACACTGATTACCTTCAACACCTTGCCGCACCTGGACGCGCCCGAGCACGCTAGCTGGATTACGCATGCTTGAGTGGGTTTAATTTACAAAATACAACAATCATGTTATTGTTTATTCTAAATAAACAAACTGATTGTTATGCCAAAGCCTTCACCCGCCCTTTCCAGCCTACCCCCAGTCGTGTTGGCCTCGCTCGCCCGCTTGGGTGAAAACCTGGGTATTGCCCGCAAGCGTCGTCGCGAATCGCAAGCCATCTGGGCGCAGCGTCTGGGCGTGTCCATCCCCACGCTAAAACGCATGGAGTGCGGTGACCCCGGTGTCGCAGTGGGCATCTACGCCACCGCCTTGTGGCTGATCGGCCGCGCTGACGCCCTTGCCCCCCTTGCGGACCCGACCCTGGACCACGGCGCGCTGGAAATAGAGGTTCGACAAGCCCAAAAGCGCTCAACCCGGCAAACCACCCCTCTGGCGGCGGCTTGAACGATGCTCAACACTGACCTCGCCGCTTACCCGCCCGTTGACCAGCTTTACCTGTGGTGGCTGGGCACGCCTGATGCGCCCGTTTTGATTGGTACTTTGCGCACCGTTCGTGCGTTGCGCGGGGTGTCTTTGCGCTACGCGCCTTTGTGGCTGGCCCAAGGTTTTGCCTTGAGTGAAGACCTGCCTCTGATCGACACTGAATTCTTGCCCACCCAAAAAGACAGCGCTGCTGGGGCGGTGGACGACGCCCGGCCTGACCGCTGGGGCGAACGCATCATTCGCTTCATCGACCGCCCGGCCCGACTCTCCCTCATGGAATATTTGTTTTTTGCGGGTGACGAGCGCTTTGGCGCTTTGGGGGTTTCGCTCTCGCCCGACCGCTACCTGCCCCGCCAACGTGGGCCACTGCCGCAACTCAGCGAGGTCCGGGCGATTGAAGTTCTGGTGCGTCAAGTGCTCAACAACGAGCCGGTGCCAGACGCCCAAAAACGGCTTATCTCCCCCGGCGCTACGCTTGGCGGCGCCCGGCCCAAAGCCTTACTTGATTTGGATGGCGTGCAGTGGGTGCTCAAATTTGGTGAGGATGATGCCTTTGACGCCCCTCTGGTCGAGCACGCCAGTATGACAATGGCCACACTGGCGGGCATCAACGTGGCACCTACGCAGGCCATTCCTTTGACCCAGGGCCACGCCGTGGCCGTGCGCCGGTTTGACCGTGTCGGCACGCACCGGCTGCACGCCTTGAGCGCCCAGGTTGCCTTGCATGCAGCGGGTGAAAAAACCATGGGTTACCCCGAACTCGCTCTCTTGTTGCGGCGCCGGGGCGCCGTTGCGGTGAAGCCGGGCAGCAGCCCACAAATGCACGAGTTGTTCAGGCGCATGGTGTTCAACATCCTGATTGACAACACCGACGACCACGAAAAAAACCACGTCTTGCTGCGCGATGCGCGCGGGCACTATGCGCTGTCGCCCGCCTTTGACGTACTGCCATCAGGTCAGGCCTTGGGCTACCAGCAAATGCGTGTGGGTACCAGCGGGCACGACGCTACGCTGGACAACGCCCTATCGCAAGCCTCGCTGTTTGGGTTGAGCAAAGACGCTGCTCATGCCCAGGTCAAAACAGTCGCCGCCGTGGTGCAAGGCTGGAAAAAGCACTTTGCCGCCTGTGGCGTCAGCGCGGCTGACGTGGACACCTT
>Ga0114974_10004777_pt1 | contig 10124 bp, 15 predicted proteins | sample S_130206_EF_Meta_FD_87318 | JGI IMG/M metagenome (GOLD analysis project Ga0114974, IMG submission 87318) | Freshwater microbial communities from Lake Simoncouche, Canada to study carbon cycling - S_130206_EF_MetaG | ecosystem: Environmental > Aquatic > Freshwater > Lake | place: Lake...
ATTGTTTGTTTGTAAATTATGGTGATGGTAAATGGTTTCATACCTCAGAAGTACAGAAACAGGAAGAGCATGAGGGATATGATTTAATCTACACGCTTAATTCTGTGTATAAGGTAACGCCAATATTTACAGCAATATCTGGATTACAAGAAAAATATTCAATTTAAAAGATATGAAAAAACTACTATTGTTAATAACTGATTTTGTAATATCTTCTGTTTTGATACTGATATATAGAAAATTAAGTTAAATTTTGCACTATTGAGTGCACACTGGTTAACATACATTGCTAAATATCACAACGAATACTTGAAGATAGTACGAAGTTGGGGAGAAAGTGACTATGCAGAAGATATAGTGCAAGAGATGTATTTACGAATCAATCGTTATACTTCCGAAGATAAGATAGTCAATAATGGAGAAGTCAATAAGGCTTATGTTTGGTTTGTGCTTAGAAATATTTACAATGACCTAAAGAAACACGGAAACAGAATTGACATCGCAAGGTTATCAGATAAGTTTGATGTAGAGGATGAAGAATTAGATGAAGCAAAACACGGATACGAGATATTTAGTCAACGATTAAGCGATGAGATAGATACTTGGCACTGGTATGATGCAATGTTATTCAAAGTCTATAAGGATTCAGATATAACAATGCGTGAACTTGCAGATAAGACTAAGATAAGTTTATCTTCAATATACAACACACTAAAGAACTGCAAAGAGAGAATACAAGAGAATTGCAGTGAACACTACGAAGATTTCCTAAATGAAGATTACGAGAGAATTTAAGTATCGCATTGGTCAGATAGTTTATCTTAAGACAGACTTTGAGCAGTTAGAAAGAATTGTTATAGGCTATATGATACTTTATGGATTCCATCAGTACATTTTGATGCAAGGTATAGATCAAAGCAATCATTTTGATTTTGAGATAGCAGAACACAAAAACGTATTATTTACATTAAACTAATGAAAGTATTAAACATAGAGGAGTATTACGAACAAGGAGAATTGATAACTATATTCACAGTACTCCATAAAGGAAAGACTGAATACATAAGGATACAAAAACACGAAGCAAAAAACATAAAGAACGAAAAAGAGTTAATTAAATATATAAGCAATGAAACAAGTAGATAAGTTTCTTAAAGAGCAGTTAGAAGATATAACTGCCAAGATTGGAGTAATAGGAAAGCAGGATAGATTAAACACAGTTGACTATCATTTTCTAATCGGATTATTAATGGGTGTTAACTATTTATTAGAGCAAAATGGCAAGGGGAAGAAAACCAAGTAAAGGACTCGGAGATACAGTAGAGAAAGTACTTGAAGCAACAGGTATTGCACAAGCAGTAAAATTTATAGCAGGAGATGATTGTGGATGCGAGGAACGTAAACAGAAACTTAATGAGTGGTTTCCTTATAAGAAGCCTCAATGCTTGAATGAGGATGAGTATAATTACCTACATACTTATTATGCAGAAACACGGAACGAAATAAACGTAAGCACACAACAGATGCTCTTGAAGATATACAATAGAGTATTCAATACGAATAAAAGACCTACATCTTGTTCAAGTTGTTTCAGAGAAGTTCATGCAGAGTTAGCAAAAGTATACAATACATACAAAGAAGAAAATGCCAATACCTAAACCACGAAAAGGGGAACATAGAAAAGAGTTTGTTCAACGATGTATGCTTGACCATAAGATGATGCAGGAGTACACCACTTCACAACGATATGCAGTGTGTCAAGATTCCTTTAATACGAAACTTGCAGAAACACGAATATCCTTCGACTATGATGGCACATTCTCAACAAAAGAAGGATTTGGCTTAGCAAAGAAACTAAACGAATCTAACAACGTTTATATCATAAGTGCAAGAGATAACAAAGTTCATATGCTTCAAAGAGCAAAAGAAGCAGGTATACCAGAAAGCAGAGTATACGCAACAGGAAGCAATGAGAAAAAGATTGAGGCAGTAAAGCGATTAGGTATATCAAGACATTACGATAACAATGCTGATGTAGTAAAAGAATTAGGTAATATAGGAAAGAAATTCTAATATGGAAATAGTAAAAATATCACAGGTTAAATCTAATCCAAAGAATCCAAGAATAATAAAAGATGATAAGTTTAAAAAACTTGTTAAGTCAATACAGGAATTCCCTGATATGTTAAATAAGCGACCTTTAGTAGTATTTACTGATACTGATGGTAAGTTTATTGTGCTTGGTGGTAATATGCGTTTAAAAGCGTGTAAAGAAATAGGATTAAAAGAAATACCTATTATAGTTGCAGACGAATGGACAGAGGAACAGAAACACGAATTCATAGTTAAAGACAACGTAGGCTTCGGAGAGTGGGATTGGGATATGTTAGCGAATGAATGGGACACCGAAAAATTACAAGATTGGGGTTTAGATTTGCCAGTTTTTGAAGTTGATGAAGTAATAGAAACCGAAGAAAAAACAAAAAAACTTTCAGACCGTTTTATTATACCTCCGTTTTCTGTTTTAGATACAAGACAAGCAATATGGCAGAATAGAAAAAGTTTTTGGAATGAAATATTAAACGATAATGGGGAAACAAGAGAGGAAGAGGATTTCTCAATAAGAAGGAATACAGGAATACAAAAAAGAAATAATGAAATAGCCACAGACAAACAAAAGCAATTTCAATATAATGACAAAAATATATCTTTATTTGACCCAGTAGTTGCAGAATTGTTTTTCAGTTGGTTTTGCAAAGAAAAAGGATTTGTTATAGATTGTTTTTCAGGGGATACAAGGAAGGGAAATGTTTTTACATACTTAGGAGGTAGCTTTACAGGTATAGAATTAAGAGAGTCACAAGTTAATTACAATAATTTAAAATCAATAAATAACGCAAAATGGATATGTGATAATGGAGTAAATATAAAAAATTATATTTTTGAGAAAACTGCAGATATGTTAATATCTTGTCCTCCATACTTTGATTTAGAAGTTTATTCAGAATTAAAAGAAGACGCTAGTAATCAAAATGAGTATATTGATTTTATAAAAATATTAAGAGACGCATATTCAAATTCTATTGATTGTTTAAAAGAAGATACTTTTGCTTGTATTGTTATTCAAAACATAAGAAAAATAAAAGCAGGGTTATATATAGATTACTACCCATTTAAAGAAGATATTATTGATATATTTAAAAATAAAGGAATGATTTTTTATAATGATATAGTTTTATTAAAAGCAAACGGAACGGCAGCAATGCGGGCGAAACCATATATGGCACAAAGAAAATTAGTACCAATACACGAATATATATTAGTATTTTACAAAGGCAACCCAAAAAATATAAAAGCAAATTATCCTGAATTAGATTTAAGTTATATTAACGATATTGAAACAGAAGAATAATGGCATACGATAAACAAAAGATATTTGAACAGGCAAAGGAAATGATAGGTGGTAGTGCTAAACGAATTACAGCCTCATTTGAATTAAAATAAACAGTGAAATAACAAAGATAATGGCGAACAAATTAGATAACCTTAAAAAGTTTGAAAAAGGCGAAAGCGGAAACCCAAACGGAAGACCCAAAGGAGCAAGGGGTAGAAGCACAATAGCACGTCAATGGTTAGAAGTAAATCAGTCACTAAAGAATCCTTTAACAGGCGAGAACGAAACTATGAGTCAAGAAGATTTGATGACTTTGGCATTAATTAAAAAGGCTCGTGAAGGAGATGTAAGTGCTTACAAAGCATTGATGGATTCAGGTTATGGCGCACCACTTCAACAAGTAGAACAAACAATAATAGAACAACCTTTATTCCCAGATGTTTAAAAGAACTTCTGCTACTAATAAAGTACTTGCTTTAAAAAAGCGGACTAAAATAATACAAGGTGGAACAAGTGCTTCCAAGACGTATTCTATTTTAGCAGTGTTAATAGACAAAGCAATAAAGCAACAGTTAGAAATAAGTATAGTTGCAGAAAGCATACCACATTTACGTAGAGGTGCTATGCGTGACTTTATAAAGATATTAAAGTGGACTAATAGATATTACGAAGAACAGTTTAATAAATCTTATCTAACATACCAATTTAAAAACGGAAGTACATTTGAATTCTTTTCTGCTGATGATAGTTCTAAACTACGAGGAGCAAGAAGGGATATACTTTACATAAACGAGTGTAACAATGTAACGTTTGAAAGTTACAATGAGTTAGCAATCCGTACAAAAAAGGAAATTTATTTAGACTTCAATCCTGCGAATGAGTTTTGGGTGCATAATGAGTTAAAAGATACAGAAGATACAGACTTTCTTATCTTGACTTATTTAGATAATGAAGCCTTAGACGAAAGTATCGTTAAAGAGATTGAGAAAAACAGGGAGAAGGCAAAGACTTCATCTTATTGGGAAAATTGGTGGAATGTTTATGGACTTGGTCAAATAGGAAGTTTACAAGGTGTAGTGTTTAATAATTGGAAAACTATTGATACAATACCTGAAGAAGCAAAGTTATTAGGGGTTGGAATTGACTTTGGATACACGAATGACCCTACAACGATAATCGAAGTGTACAACTACAATGGGCAACGGATAGTAAATGAATTAGTTTATCAACAAGGCTTAGTGAATAGCGATATCGCTAAACACCTGCCTAATAACGTTCCTATTTATGCAGATAGTTCAGAGCCTAAATCAATCGAAGAAATACGAAGATTCGGCAAGTTAATATCAGGAGTTACCAAAGGACAGGATAGTATCAACTTTGGAATTCAGATAATGCAATCACAAGAATATTTAGTAACGTCAAACAGTATTAATATGATTAAAGAGTTGCGAAGTTACTGCTGGGCAACTGACAAAACAGGAATCAAACTAAACAAACCTATTGACAATTTCAACCACGCTATTGATGCCATACGTTATCACGAAATGGAAACTTTAGGCTTAAAGAATAACAGAGATAAATATCATATATGGTAGAGCATATAAGCATTGAACATTATTCAGCAGTTATTCAAGATTACATATTTGACAATACAGGAAAGCGAGTAAAGATAGTATTCGATAATCCATTTTTAATGCACCGACATTTTCAACTATTATGCAAGGCATTTGATTACATACAACAGAAACACGGAAATTAAGTTATATAAATATATGAACGTAGATATACAAATACCAACTTCATTAGATGAGATAACACTTGGTCAGTATCAGGAATACTTAAAAGTTGTTGACCAAAATAAAGATGAGGAATTTATCGCACAAAAGATGATTTCTATATTCTGCAACATCAAGATGAGTTATGTTCAGATGATTAAGTATTCGGATGCTGTTGCTATAATTGAATCACTTACTAAGATGTTTGAAAACAAACCGAAGTTAGTGCAAAGATTCAAGTTAACGGATATGGAGTTTGGATTCATTCCTAATTTAGAAGATATGAGTTTTGGCGAGTACATAGACCTTGAAACAACTATCGGAAATTGGGAAACGATGAACAAGGCAATGGCAGTAATGTATAGACCTGTCATAAAGACGAAGAAAGAACAATACGAGATTGCCAAGTACACAGGAACGGAAGCATTAGAGGAAGCGATGAAGTTTGCTCCTATGAGTGCAGTATTTGGTAGTATGCTTTTTTTTTGGAATTTAAGCAGCGACTTATTGCAGGCTACGATGGACTATTTAAAGGAGGAAGTAACGGAAATGAATACTCAGCAGAAGCACAATTTGGAAGCAAATGGGGATGGTATAATTCAATCTATACAATCGCTAAAGGTGACCTTACAAGATTTGATGCAGTTACCGATTTACCCGTTAGGCAATGCCTTACCTACTTGATGTACGAAAAAGAGAAGAACGATATTGAAATAGCACGATTAAAGAAATAGATGCAAGGATTCTACAACATATTAGAAAGAATAAAACTTCAGTTAGAAGAAGACCCGAATGTAAACACGGTTACTTATGGCGACATCTTTAAAATTGACCTAAACAAACAAACTATCTTTCCGTTGTGCCATTTGATGGTAAATGAAGCAACGATGGAGAACAACATTTGGCGATTTAACGTTTCTGTTATTGCTATGGATATTCTCGATGAAAGCAAAGATAACATCACTGATTGGTTTGTAGGTAACACTAATGAACAGGACATTCTTAATACACAACTTGCAGTATTAAATAGACTTTTTCAAGTATTAAAGACAGGAAGTTTATCTAAAGACTTGTATCAGTTAGATGGTAATCCTAATTGCGAGAACTTTACAGAACGATTTGAAAATAGTTTAGCAGGATGGACAGGTACATTTGATGTGCTTATTCCTAACACAATGACTTCGTGTGATGGATTAGTACCTATTCCTGACGATTGTTTGGCTTCACACTTCATTATCAAAAACACGAATGATGACATTATTCAACAAGGTTACATTGATAGTGGAGCAGAAGAGATAATCACACTACCTGATACAACATTTAACGTATATGTTGATGAAGTACTACAAGAATCAATAGAAGTAGCAACTTTAAGCAACGAAACAATTAACATCGTATGGCAATAGATATTAACATAAATTCACAAATACTAACGTATGCCGATATTACTGAATTTCCTGCAACGGGTAGTGTAAAAACTATATACATAGCAGAAGATTCTGATTTCAGTTACTATTGGGATGGTACAGAGTATGTACAACTATCGGGAGGTGGTGGTGGAAGCCAAGACTTACAAAGTGTAACAGATATCGGAGCAACTACCACCAATTCATTAACAGTAGATAGTGTAAATGATTATGCTCAAATATATCCTTCAAGTATTGGCACACAAAATAAAAATAATAATACTTACTCTTATTTTAGTTCTGATGGTAGCATAGGTATAAGCAATGGAACTGCTGAAAGTCAATTAAGAAATACAAACGTTACAACTGATATTCTATTCTTTGAGTTTCCTAATAAAGATATTTCAGGAAGTTATACATTACAAACAACAGAGGAAAAAGGAATAGCAAATGGATATGCTTCTTTAGATTCTGGAGGTAAGATTCCAGCTACACAATTACCAAATTCTGTAATGGAGTTTAAAGGTGCTTGGGATGCTTCAACAAACACACCAACTTTAGCGAATGGAACAGGTAATGCAGGAGATGTTTATCGTTGTTCAGTAGCAGGAAGTGTAAACTTTGGAGCAGGTGCAATCAGTTTCGGTATTGGTGATTGGGTGATGTACAATGGTTCTATTTGGCAACATTCACCTGCTACAGATGCAGTGACTTCAGTAAATGGATTAACAGGTGCTGTTACTTTAACTATTCCTGCTGCACAAATTCAATCAGATTGGACACAAGGCAATACAAGTGCTTTAGACTACATAAAAAATAAACCTAATGTATTAACACCTTTAGGATATTATTTTGCAATACAAGACTCTACTACACAAGATAATCCTACTGCTAATATTCCACGAGCAGTAAAATTTGATACGATAGATTTAGCAAATGGTTTTTCTCTACAATCAGAAACTGCTATATTTACAGGAACTATAAATAATGGTGGAGCAGGTGCAGGAACTACATTAACTGTTACAAGTATTACATCAGGAACACTGAAGGTAGGAATGGTGTTAACGGGTGGTAGTATAACTGCTGGAACATTTATATCTGCGTTTACAAGTGGTACGGGAGGAGTAGGTACATATGTGGTATCAGTTTCTCAAAATAGAACATCTGCTACATATACAGGAACAATGACTTCTCAAATTGTATGTGCTAATACAGGTGTTTATAATTTACAATTTTCTTCACAAATGGATAAGTCAGATTCAGGTGTTGATTATGTAGATTTTTGGTTAAGAAAAAATGGAGTTGATGTAATTGGAAGTGCTGGTACTATATCATTACAAGGTAATAGTCCTGCATATATGATGGCTGCTTGGAATTATCTTATAGAATTAATAGCAGGAGATATTATCGAATTATATTGGGCTAGTGCTGATATTAATATGTCTATTACTTCACAACCACTTCAAACAAGTCCATATCCTCATCCAAGTATAGCATCTACTATACTAACTATAACACAACAAGCAGGAGTAATGGCTGAAACACAACTTGATAGATTACACGCATTTGCTTCTCCTTATGACTATAATGGTCACGCATCACAAGGAAGTTCAGAGAGTGCAGCAGTATGGACAATAACACGATTAACAATAGCAAGTAATGGAACAACTACTAAGGGAGTTGCTACCGGTGCTTGGACAAATAGAGCAAGTTTAACTTATATTTAATAATATGGCAGATTTATATCCATTTGCAGCAGGAAATTGGAGTACTAATAGTAATTGGTACAATGCAGCAACAGGAACAACAGTAAATAGACAACCTACAACAGGTGATAATGTATGGTTAAATAATAAAACAATAGTTGTGGATACTACAATAACTTGTGATAAATTAAGTAATAAAGCATTTACAGGAGCAGGTTTTAGTCCAGCAGCAGGAGGAAGTGCAACAGTTGCTTTAACAAATGCTTTTTATCCAACTTTAACAGTAGGAAGTGGTGGTATAGAAGCAAGTCAAGCAACAACAGCAGGTAATACACTTGCAATTTCAGGAACTTCGACAACTGGATCAACCTCATCATTTCAAATTTTATCCAGTGGTGATATAACGGGAGGATATTCAAGTGCAACTACTTCACACGCTATTTATATAACAGCTACAAATACAAAAATAACAATAACATCAAATAATATATCAGGAGGTATTACAAATAGCCTTTCAGCAGCAATATATAACAATGGTGCTGGAAACACTATTTACATTAATAACAATAATTTGATTTCAGGCAGTACATCACCTGCTATTATTTCAGCATCATCAACAGGTTCATTAATAACAAAATCAACAACAATAACGGGAGGTTCATCATATCCAGCCATTTTATATAGAGCAGGCGGTAGTAATAGTTCTACACAATATATTGGTTATACTTGGAATTTTGCTACAAATACAGAAACAGTTTCAGCAATAACAGATATAAATGCAAGTGCTACCGCACCAGCAATTCAATCTATAAATATTACAAGTGCAGATACATATAGTACAACACCTATTTTTGTACAAGTAACTAATTTAAACGGAAGTTCACAAGGATTTTTACCTATATTATCATTTAATGCAAAAATTTCAGCAACAAATATAAAATATTACAATACAGCAGGAACATTAATTACTTATCAAAACCAAACACCATCGGCAACAATAGTAACCGAAGCAAGTATTTGGGCATATCTAACAAGTGCAGCAACAACAAGTGGAAGTCTAGGGAAACTAATCACAGACAATCTTAATGCAACGGTTGGAAGTAGGGCAACTCAAACAAGTGTAGATACTTTAGCAGGTTATGTAGATACGGAAGTGGCTGCAATTAAAGCTAAAACAGATAACCTACCTGCTAATACTGCAACACAATTAACAACAATACAAACTGCAACGGATAGGATTCCAACAAATCCTGCAAGTGTTCAAAGTACAGGAGACCAAATAGCAACAATTAACTAATGTTAGAGCATCTTAAAGACGAATTAAATACGTTTAGAAAGCGAGTTATACAACAAGCGAAGAGTAACCTTACCAAAACAGGAAAGAACGCATCAAAACGCTTGTATAATAGTTTAGATTCAGACTTGAAAGGTAGTGCTAATTCTTTTCAGCTTGATTTTATGATGGCTGACTATGGAGAGTTTCAAGATAAGGGAGTAAATGGTTTAAAAATAAATAGAAATGCACCATTTAGTTTCAAGAAAGGAATACCAAGTAGAAAGATGCTTAATTCACTTGATAAATGGGTAGTAAAAAGAGGTATAGCACCACGAGATAAAAACGGAAAATTTATTGATAGAAGGTCTTTAAAATTTGCTATTGCCAAAAACATATTTAAGAAAGGTATCAAACCAAGTTTATTCTTTACTAAGCCTTTTGAAAACGAGTATAAAAAATTGTCAAATGATTTAATTGAAGCATACGGATTGGATATGAGTGAATTCCTAAAATACACACTAACAAATTACAAGAAATGAGTAAACCTATCATATTAGCGAGAAGTCC
>Ga0114974_10004779_pt1 | contig 10124 bp, 12 predicted proteins | sample S_130206_EF_Meta_FD_87318 | JGI IMG/M metagenome (GOLD analysis project Ga0114974, IMG submission 87318) | Freshwater microbial communities from Lake Simoncouche, Canada to study carbon cycling - S_130206_EF_MetaG | ecosystem: Environmental > Aquatic > Freshwater > Lake | place: Lake...
CCCAAGCAGGATTCTCTGCACCATAGACTTCACGCGCCACCCAACAAAAACCAGAAAAGATTGTTTTTCCAGCAGCACCGGCAACACCAGCTCCACCCATTAAACCACCAGCCGCGCTACCAAGACCTTGCATAATACCAGCAGTTTTAGCAGCATTAGCATTAGCCGTGGCTACGTTAGCACCAAGCTGGGTAGCTTGATTGCCAGAATAAATATCCATAATTTGATTATTAAATGGATTAAAGTTCTGGGTAGATGTCGGATATTGGTTAGCCATTGAATTAAGCCCAGCCAACTGACCAAAACCACCTGAGCGACCAAGGATAAGCGAATAAGGGTCTTGGGCTGTTTGGGCAGCAAGAGCAGAGGCTTGACCAAGCTGTTGTTGCTGAAGGATAGCGTTCTGATAATCCGCTTGTTGGTTCGCCTGACCATAACCAAGGCCGTATTGCGCTCCAAGCTGCTGTGCTTGAAGGTTGAGCTGTTGGTTGGCCTGTTGAGCCTGAAGATTGGATTGCGCTGCTTGTAATGCCGCTTGCTGGTCTGCGGAGCCATAACCAAGGCCAAGTTGACCTTGAGCTTGTTGGGCTTGAAGACCAAGACCTTGCTGTTGGGAGAACATCCCAGCCACATTGCCAGCGTATTGTTGTGCCGCCTGCATACGCGCACGTTGCGCTGCATCTAAGTTAAGTGCTGCCGTAGCAGATGCAATGGGGTCTTGGGCGCGGCCCATAAGATTGTATTGGGAGGCCACTTGATTGGCAATTCCAGATACATCTTGTTGGCTAAGTTGCCCACCACTCATAAGACCTTCCGCCGCCTGCATACCCATCATTCCAAGAAGAGGGTTTTGACCAGCAGAAATCTGTGGCCCGCCACCTAACTGTTGAGCTTGAATCTGATTAGGAAGACCTTGTTGCGAGAATTGAGGAGCAGCCCCAAGACCTTGAATAGGTGAGCCACCAGACAAAGCTCTGTCCGTAGCGGCTTGCTGAAGCTGCATGAGCTGGGGATTAGCCTGCTGGAACGCTGCGGTGGCTTGTTGCCCAAGGTTCTGAACGTCACCAATGTCTGCGGTTCGTTGAGCGCGATTAAGCTGCGCTTGCAGGTCGCTAATTGCAGGAGCTTGCTGCGAGTAAGACGCCAGCATTTGTGGCAATAAGTTGCTCGCAATCCCTTGATACAGGGCGGCGTATTGAGGCGCGTATTGCGACTCTGCTGCAAACTGCTGTGGAGCCAAATCAATCTGCGCTTGCAGGCTTTCTCTGCCCACTGTTGCTGGGTCGATTGGTGCTGGTGCTTGAACTGTTGTTGAGCCGCCCATAGTATTAAGTTATTAAATTATTTAAGTGTAGCGACGGGGGCTGGTCGATTTTGACCTGCACCGCCAAAGCGTTGTTGCATCATACTAGCAAAGTTTAACATCTGCTGCTGGTTAGGTTGCCCCATCTGCCCTTGCCCCATTTGGCCTTGTGGCATACCTTGTGGCATCCCGGCACGAGGAGTCATGTTCCCACGTTGCTGCATCATCTGCATCATCTGCTGTTGTTGCTGTGGATTAAGTTGTGGCGCAGAAGGCATACCTACACCGGGCGCATTACCAACAGGAGGTTGGGCTGGATTTTGTGCTGCTGGACTTCCCATATAATTAGATAGTTTTGCCGGTTAGGCGGAGGTATAATTTGTCAAAATCGTAGTATTTGATTTTGGCGTCTTTAGACTTAAAGCCACGCGCCCATGCCACCCATTTACGGGAAGAAGGCGTCTGTTCAATGAACCACTTGATGCAGTCTTTACCGACTGCCATCTTCACAAACCAAGTATCGCCCTGCCCATACGGAACATAAGAAGCACCATCATCATGGCTGCTAATCTCACGGGCAAGCAGCAGCTTGTCTGGCGTGCAAAACACATAGCCAAACTTCAAATAATATTCCAAGTCATCAGAGAGCTTTAGACCCTCTGCGGAATACATTTCTGCTGCTTGTTGGATGGCGGTTTTCAATCTTGGACGTTGGGGGCAACTTCTTTGAGGTGGCCGTCTTTTTCGAGGGTTTCTTTTAACAACTGCAAAGCCGCTTCTACGGCAAAATAACCAGAACGGCTAACTTTGCCCGCATTAACGGGTTGAGTGGCTTCATCTACAATTTGTAAGGCTTCTTTTATGTTCATAGGTTTAATAAGTAAAACAATCGAAGAATAAATCTACGTTATTGGAATAAGCCACGGTGCTTGCGCTGTCTGTTACTTTGCAACGCCATGTGCCAGACTTTGTGCCATCTGATGTAAAGTAAGCGTAGAACTGAGTTGTAGCATTGGTGGAGTATTGGGCAGAGATATTGCCATCCCCGTTTACAAACTCCCAAGAATAAGTATATGGGCTGACACCACCAGAAGGGGTGCAAGTCGTTGCAAACGTAGTGTAAATGTTTGTTGGTGGGTTTAACCCACTTCCAGACAACGAGGTTTCATCAAGGGTTGCGCTTAGAGCAGTAGCATTATAAGTCGTCGTAACTGTAACAGATGAACAGTCAGCCGTATTTGGAGTCGGAGTAAGCGAATCCGTAACGGTGCATTTCCAGTAACTTGTGTAAGTGTTAGTGGGCGCACCAGTCCGGCTAAATGTAGTTGAAGAAGACGTAGGACTGTTTGCAGAAGTATTGGCGTCTCCACTTGTTCTTGTCCATATATAGGTATATGGCGACAGCCCACCACTAGCGGTAGTGGCTACTGAGCCAGTAGTGACAACTCCGCTGCCTTGGATTGTTCCGCTGGCAAGCACCGGCGTAACGCTAAGAGCAAGGGCGGCTAGGCTGTAAGTTAATGAAATACTTACGCTGCCTGCATTAACTGGGTTAGAAAGACTGTCTGTAACTACGCACTGATAGCTTGCCGTAATTATAGAGGGCGCAGTTCCAGTATATGAAAAAGTTGTAGTTGCGGAAGTTGAACCACTAAGCGTGAGCGTTGTTCCACTAACCTTTGTCCATGCGTAAGTATAACCGCCCGCCCCACCAGAAGCTGATACAACTACCGAGCTAGTCGTAATAGAACCATTGCTAGTCCTAGAACCAGAAAGTGAATTTGTGCTTAATGAAGCACTCATAGCAGAAAGCTGAAAAGCTACTGATACCGAAACATTGCTGGTATCTGTTGAATTTCCAGCAGAGTCTGTAACCGTGCATTTCCAGACAGCCGCTTTAGACGATGGAGCTGTGCCTGATGCCGTCCATGCAACTGAATAAGTTGATGCACTTGTAATCGTTAATGTGTCACCACTAACTTTAGTCCAAGCATAAGTATAAGGGCTTACGCCACCATACGCCGTAACGGTAACTGCGTTTGTCGTATAAGGCCCATTGCCTACGCCCGAGCCACTAGCAACACTTGTGCTAAGAGAAGCAGCAAGTGCAGATGACGTTGCCGAAATCCCTGCTACGGTATGGAGGGCAATAATCATTACAGTTGAACAGACCAGAACGCTTTAACCGAAGCATCAGTTGTGCTGGTTGGCACTAAGGTCAACATTGCTGTTTTGCTGGCGGCAATCGAAGCTGGAGCAGCAGAACCAATCCACACCCAGCCAGCAGGCCAAGAGATATTGCGAGCCGTAGAATCAGCAGAAACAATTACTTGTTTAGCGCGACCAGCCGCCAAGTTACTTGTGTTGATTGTAACGTCACCTGTTAAAGCAAGTGTCTGAAGATTGTTTGTGCTTAAATCTAAAGTAACTGTGCTAGTATAACTAATCGCTAAAATAACTGTTTCGTAGCGAGTAGAACTAACAAGCGTCAGCCCACTCAATGTGCCACTAGAACCAATGCCAAGAGCAGTGAGTTGTGCAGCAACGGAACCCGCAGCAATGATTGCCCGCCCATAAGTGTCACAAGAAATTTCTTCCCAGTCACCCGACCCAGCGGTAGAACGTCCAATAAGTTTGCCAGTTGCTAGTGTAACTTTGCCAGTGTTGACAAAAGTATTAAGATACGTCGCATCGCAAGTATCGCCGTTTACGGCAGAAAAGCCTGATACAAGTGTAAGTGCCATAAGATTAGTGAGTTGTAGTGTATTTGCGGTCTTGCACGAAAGCGGATACCGTTAGATTGCTGATGCCGCCAGTTTGATTAGTGTTAAGATATTCAATTTCAAGTCCATAACCTCTTAGCCCAACGATTCTTGGAACCGTTTCAGTATTGGTGTATGTAGAAGAAACGGATGGCAACTCTTTAGTTATGTCAGGCTTAATGCCATAAGCCGTTATATCCCAAGAGTTATTAGCATTAAGATTAAAATTGGTTGTAACCGAATTAAATCTCTTAAGTGCTGGAGTATCAAAGATATAACGACGAGTGCGGATTTTTCCTTCAATGGTATATTCTGCCGCTGGTTGGCTAGCCGCCGAATACTCGTCAAACTCAAGCTGCTCGTAAGCGTAGATTCCGCCCTCTTTAGAAATAACAAATAGGGTTTGTTGGTTATTCAGCAGCGAAGTAACCATGTAATCGCAATAGAAGCCATTGGGGAAGCTGTCGATAGACTCCCATGCCTTGTTAATGAAGTTGTAAACAAGGAGAGCGTTATTGCGGGTGCTGCCGTCTACTGGAACAGCTAGGTAATAGCGGTTGTTGCAGTAGGCCGCGCAAGCCCCAGAAGCGTAGCTAAAGTTGATTGTCCTGATGGTAGGGTCAATCGGAGCAGATAATGGCTCAGATGCGCCACGAAGCAGCAATTCTAGCCCCGGCTGCAACTGGAACACACCACGGTCAGACAAGAACAAGACGCTTGAACCGCAAGTTGCTGCTGTCCGACGCCCAACACATCCGTTCTGGCGGGTAAGTTCTTGAACAGAGACATTGGCTACGTCCCCATTGGTATTGTTCATCAAGTAAAGACTGTGACGATTAAATACAATGGTTTGCGCTTGTTGGTAGGGAAAGAATCCAATGAGGTAATCCGCCTGCCCCTGAGCAATGTTAAACTGTCCGTAAATGGTGTCGTATTGATTTACGTTCTCAATGTAAGACGCTAATATCTTGTTTCTGTCGTATTGAAGAAGGGCGCGGTCGGATTGCATTAAGCCAAAATCCGATGTCGGCATATAGATGTTATTGCCGCTAATTGTGCCGTAACTATTAACAACCCAAGCCTGAGTTTGGTCGCCATCCCAACGCAGAGGAATCTTAAGCTGTGCAAATGTTTTGGTTCCAGTGGCAGGAGAAGTTCCGCTACCCGCAAAGACGTAAGTAAATTTGGTCGTTGTAGTAACCGTAATTTGATAATTACCGTTATACGGAGTTTGCGTTGCCCCAGCAATCTTCACCCATTGATTTGTAGCAAGGCCATGAGCCGCTGTGGTTGTTACCGTAGCAGTCGTAGAAACAGAGGTTATGCTGGTTATTGCTGCGGTAGCCGTAGCCAATCCACGCAGCATATACATAGACCCACCCGCTTGGAACATATCTACTTTGTCCGTAGACTTTACTGTTTCATTGGTAGGGTAATTTTGCGAAGTCACCGATTGCCCCGGAGAGAACATAAAAGTTTTAGTCCCAGTCGCTACAATTATCCATTCAAGATTTGTGTTTGGGTCAGAAAAAATCTGTGAATAAAAGATACCGTCTGTAAACGAAGGAAGAATAATTGAACTGCTTCCAATGACAAAAGGAAGAACTAGCGGCGTGTTCGCAAATGAAATGCTATTCGTCTGCTTCTCCATGCCTTTACGCACGGTAGCTTGAAGCTGATTAAGCCGCATATTCTCAGACACTTGAACGTATGATTCCGGCAACTGTTCTGGCTGCTGACGGTTATCCAGCCCAATAAATTGAGAATCACCAGCAAACTGAATTTGGCTGTCTGGTGCTACTATTTCTTCGTAATTGATAGGCATGGTTTTATGAGATTGATTAACCTTTTATTACAAGAAAAGGTCGTTCCAAGAAGTGTAAAGAATTTCGCTTTGCGTGTAACCCGGCGCACCACCCCACACAATAAGCTGTTGCGTTCCACTTGTCATTGTAAGGGTAAATGGAAATCCAATAAGAGGAGCCGTTACTGACCCGCTGCCTTGCTGATATTGAACCCAATAACCACTAGGCATTGAACTCGGTTTATTGAAAACAATGTTATATCCACTGGTCGTAGATAAATCTGGCAAAGCTGCCTCTGCTACTGAAACCGGAACGCCCACCACCGTCCAAGTAGAACCATCCCAAGAAATCCGTGAGCCAGCAGGGTCACCCACACGGAATTTATAAGCACCACTATCTAAACCCATCCAGAAACCTGTTCCGCTAGTAAAAGAAGTTGCCCCACCACGAATTGTTCCATTTACAGTGGCGTTCATAAATTCCGCCGTGCCATTTCCTGTAATCTGCCAACCCGCACTTCCAGAAGAATAATTGCTAGATTTTAAGATAGAACTAGAACCATCTAATGTTATGGTTTGTGCGCTAACTGTTCCGGCAGTTAATTTGCCAGCCGAAATCGTGTTAATTTGGCTATCGCTAATTAACCCAACAGTAATTGTTGAAGCGTTAATTGACCCAATTTGCGTGGAGCTAATTACTCCGGTAATCGTCGTAGCCGCAACAGATGTAATCTGAGATGAGGTAATACTACCTGTAATTGCACTAGCATTAACACTGGTGATTTGTGTAGAAACAATGCTTCCAGTAATTGTTGAAGCATTAACAGAACCGATTTGCGTAGATACAATAGTTCCAGTAATTGAATTTGCTGATACGCTAGAAATCTGACCAGAGGTAATTGTTCCTGTAATGCTTGCTGCCGCCACTGAACCAATCTGGCTAGACGTTAATGTTCCTGTAATTTGATTAGCGGCAACAGACGTAATTTGAGAAGCAGTGATAGAACCGGTAATGGTTGTTGCTGCCACAGACCCAATCTGAGAACTAATAATAAGCCCAGTAATACTTGAAGCACTGACGCTTGCTATATCGCTAGACGTTAATGTTCCGCTAATAGAACTACTGGCGGAAACAACTTGCCACGTTCCAGATGAATTTTTGTAAAGTTTGCTGTCTGAAGTATTAAGAACAATGCAATCAGCAGGATAATTTGTATTTGGAAGTGTTGGCAAAGAACTAACTCGACGAATAATTGAAAGGTCGCTCGCAATCAGTTTTTGCGTATTGATAATTTGGTCTGTAAGCTGACTTGTTACAATTACTCCTGTAATACTTGCGGCTGTTACTGAACCAATTTGCCCAGACGTAATACTGCCTGTAATGGTTGTCGCCGCTACTGATGAGATTTGTCCCGAAGTAATACTTCCAGTAATCTGACCAGCAGTTACAGAGGTAATCTGTCCGGAGGTAATGCTGCCAGTTATTTGGGTAGCAGCTACTGTGTTTATTTGGCTGGCTTGAACTTGCCCTGTAATCGTAGTGGCAGAGACAGAACTAATCTGACCAGAAGTTATAGAGCCAGTAATAGTTGATGCCGAAACTGACGTAATCTGGGAACTTGTAATAGAGCCAGTAATGCTAGTGGCATTAACCGATGTAATCTGCCCTGAAGTTATTAACCCAGTAATTGAAGTAGCATTAACAGACCCAATCTGAGAAGCGGTAATAGAGCCGGTAATCTGCCCAGAAGTAACTGAGTCAATTTGCCCAGAAGTAATTAGCCCAGCAATATCTGTGTTGGGAATAGTTGCGGAGACGGTTAAAGCGGAAGTTCCATTTCCTTTAACGTAACCTGAAGTAAAAGTGGTTCTTCCTGTGCCGCCATTAGCCACAACAACTGTGCCAGTAACATTGGCTGCATTGCCTGTTATGTTTCCAGTAATATCACTGCCAGAAATTGACGATACCGAAGTTAAAGCGGTTGTTCCATCAGCTTTTACATAGCCAGCCGTTGAGAATGTAGTTCTTCCTGTCCCACCATTAGCGACATTAACTGTTCCCGCTGCTGTAAGGGTTCCAACCGTTGTAATGGGGCCGCCAGAAAATGTTAATCCAGTTGTTCCACCAGAAACATCAACACTTGTGACGGTTCCGCCTGTGCCACTCCCCGCCGAATTGATGGTAATTTCTGTCTGATAATTAACAGCATCATCAACTACATCTATGGTAACATTTGTCCCTTCTACAATGTTGATGCGGGGGCGCGTCTTTAGAACATCTCCATCCTTCAGAATAGAAACAGGCCCATTGATTAACGGGCTAGTAAACTGAAGCTCTGGGATGAAATTGCTCATTTCTTAGAGTAGCGTGTCCCCACCCACCAGAAGGCCATTGTCCAAGCTGCAAACTGAACGTCTGCAACCATTGTAATTTTGGTGGCTTCATCCATGTTAAAGAAGATAACTACTAAGAATAGAATACCAAACCATGTCAGTCCGGGGCGGGTAAAATTACGAAAAGCATCTACCGTCATATACAGATTCACTACCCACGGTGATGCCCCATCAGGAATCTTAGACATCCCTGAACTGTTGGCTCCTTCCTGAGACTTAGAAAAAGCGTTCCAAGCAGCCTCTTTCTCCGCCGCCGCAACCTTTGCGTTCATAATCATTATGTCCACTTCGGCCTGCTTCTTTCTGTTCCAAGTCTCATAGAACGATGTCCCCAAATGGAGTAACGAACCAACCACACCGCCACTCGCCGCATTAAATAAAATGTCTGTGATGTTCATAAATGATGATAGGTTTGGGGACTGGGCTATATACCCGAATAACAGTAGGTGGCCGTGCAATAACAACGCACGAACACAACAATGCTGTGGCGATTAACACCACAAACATTGTGAGCCTTCGATTCACTGCTTAGACCTCGTGAGCCGTGCAGTAAACAAGTCCGCTTGTGCCGGTAGAACGGAGGAACTTAGCTGCCTGCGCTTTGGAGCGAGGCCAAAAGTATTTCTCGCCAGCCACAAGGATATGGCCGTTACCAGCCGCAGGTGTCGAATTATCAAAGGTCACATAAACATTGGCCGTTTGAATATCGAGGAATACTAGCGTGAATTGGTCGTTCTGGGTGAAAAATGCACTAGCAATCTGAACGCCACCAGAAGTTGCGTCTACCGTAAGGGCAGAACCCAAGAGAAGCGTGCCGTTGAAAATACCCGGCTTTGGGTAGATGTTATTGATATTGTAGGAGCTTGACATAATCTATTAGTAGTTAGCGGTTTGCGGGTAATTAAATCTTAATTCCAAAATGCTTCAAGAAGTCTTTGAAGAAATTAAACACTGGATAAAACCAGCCTTGGTTCAAAGCAACAACTTTGTAAGTCTGTGGCTTGAAATAAGTAATAAGGTCTTGATTTTCCAATGTAGGGGCATCGGCAGTTAAAAGCCTTACTTTAACTGGGCTGCTATCTGCGGTATTGATGTGCAGAGAGATACCTTTGGTGCGGGCGTTGGATTGGTCAGAAAAGTTACCAAGGTCGTAATCGGTTTCCGAGCCATGCCCATACTGAGCCGCCACCATGAGGCGAATGTTTGTAGAACCCCCTTTAATCGTCGAGCAATAGGTATTGGCGGCATATAGCTCATTAACCATAACCTCTACGTCATGGCTGTGGTTAATGTCTATGGCGTCCTCTAAACAGTCTCTGGCGTCAATCGAATCGACGAGGATGCGTAACCGCAAACAACCACTAATTTTAAGTAAATCAGTGATTTTGACGCCTTCTTTCTTAACTAGCTTACCAAGAGTGACTTCCCTCATTCCTTCAATGTCACTCGTAAAGATAGGCACACCATCTTGCCAGATGTTCCCATTATCATCGCCATGAAAGGCAACGCCGAAGGAATCTTGTGTGCCGTCAGGGTTCATTGTTATTCGACTTTAGGCTCTTCTTTAGGTTTTAAGGCTTCTGCAATCTGCTCGGCACACTTGCGAACAAGTTCGTGCTGCTCGGCATTAAGCGGAGCAAGGCGGGCTGCGGCATAGAGGTTGTTTAGTGCTTGGTCGTTATTCATGGGTATGATTTTGATTTAGTTAATATCTAGTAGCTTACTAGAAAGTTATTAGCTTATAGTTTTTTGTTAATCAATTCAAATAGCGCCTTTGCCTTCTCCTCCAGAACCGCCACCCGCAAATCCAGCTTACTAAGCACGATGATGAGCGTGATGACACCTAGCAGGATAGGCCAAG
>Ga0114974_10004781_pt1 | contig 10122 bp, 4 predicted proteins | sample S_130206_EF_Meta_FD_87318 | JGI IMG/M metagenome (GOLD analysis project Ga0114974, IMG submission 87318) | Freshwater microbial communities from Lake Simoncouche, Canada to study carbon cycling - S_130206_EF_MetaG | ecosystem: Environmental > Aquatic > Freshwater > Lake | place: Lake...
AAAAGGTAAAACTGGCCTTACCGACAGCTATCCCATCAAAATACAGTGTAAGTACCGCCTGAATGCCCCCCCCCCCAGTTAGAATAAATGCGCTAAGCGATCCAAAAAAAATCAGCGTGCCGCCATAGCTTGTAAAAGACCCTGACCAGTTGGGAATTAGGCCATTTATAGGAGGCCCACCGCTGCCGCCAGGTATATTTTCTAAGAGTGGGACTATATTAATAAATCCTCCTGCAGGTCCTGTGTATCCTGTGGCTCCTGTATTTGAAGCCTCTCCTGGAATCCCTGTAGGACCAAGAGCTCCTGTAGTACCTGTAGCTCCTGTATTTGAAGCCTGTCCTGGAATCCCTGTAGGACCAAGAGCTCCTGTGTATCCTGTTGCTCCTATGATTCCAGTGGGCCCTGTATTTCCTGTAGGACCTTGTAGGAAAAGAGTCCAGTATGCAGGGTCCGTGGGAGGAACACCTGCCCCCCCAGGATCCGCAAACAACTGATAGAAGATGCCTTCGTATGAGACAACCTGTCCTATTTGATAATAGACAAGGGGGTCCCAGACTCCAACAAAGTTATAGGGAGTGGGGCCTGTAGGCCCTTGAATTCCTGTAGCTCCTGTATTGGCGGCTTCTCCTGGAGCCCCTGTGGACCCAGTATAGCCTGTAGGCCCCTGAATCCCTGTAGCTCCTGTATTGGCAGCGGATCCCGCTATTCCTTGCGGCCCTGTATAGCCCAGATCTCCTGTATACCCAGTAGGCCCAAATCCACCTGTCGGGCCCTGTAGGAAAAGAATCCAGTACGCAGGGTCCGTGGGAGGATCAGCAGGTCCTCCAGGATCCGCAAACAACTGATAGAAGATACCTTCGTACGAGACGACCTGTCCAACTTGATAATAGATCGCAGGATCCCAGATTCCAACAAAGTTATAGGGCAAAGGGCCGGTTGCGCCTGTATTGGCGGCCTCTCCTGATACGCCCCGAATGCCCTGCGCTCCTGTGGCCCCTACAGCTCCTGTGGCCCCTCTTGCTCCTGTAGCGCCTGTATTGGCGGCCTCTCCTGATATGCCTTGAATACCTCGGGCCCCTGTCGGTCCTAGAGCTCCTGTATATCCTGTAGCGCCTGTATTCGCGGCCTCTCCTGATATGCCCTGAATCCCTTGGGCTCCTGTTGGCCCCCGAGACCCTGTTGCGCCTGTAAGGGTTGCTGCTGCTGCTGGTCCTGTGGGACCTGTAGATCCACCGAACCCTGTTGCGTGAAGGATTCCTTTAATAAATACATCTCCACTGACACTCAGGTTGTTTCCTACACTCAGATTATTACTCATATAGCTGGCTCCTACGACATCTAGCGCATATATAGTAGTATTATTTATGGGAGTTTTCCCTATCGCAATTTTATTTGCTGTTAGATTGGTGCTGATAGCAGCAGATCCTGTAACATCTAGCGCATTTAATACACTTACTGTAGTTTTTCCTATTGCCATTTTATTTGCGGTTAGATTGGTGCTAACGGCTGCGGATCCTGTAATATCTAGGGCTAAGCCGGTGTCTACACTTGTCTTATTAATTCCTACACTTTTTGTAAAAGTTGAGTTTGTAACATTCAAATTATTGCTGACAACACAGGACCCTGACACATCTAGGGAGACTCCAACTGTACCCGTTGATTTGCCAATCGCAGCTGTTCGTCTAACTATTAAATCGTTGCTGATAGCACAGGATCCTGATACATCCAGGGAGATTCCAACTGTACCTGTTGACTTGCCAATCGCAGCTGTTTGCGCAACTGTTAAATTATTACTGATAGCTGTAGATCCTGAAATATCCAGAGCAATTGTTGTACCTGTTGGGGACTTTCCAATCCCAATCTGAGGCGTTGTAATATAGGTTGCTATACTCGCAATTCCCGAGACATCCAGGGCTCCTCCTATAGCGGTTGAACGTGTAACTGTTAAATTACTACTGATAGCAGTGGATCCTGATACATCTAGAGCGATAGTGGTCGGAATTTTTCCAATACCCAGCAGAGGCGTTGTAATATAGGTGGCTATTGTTGCGGTTCCCGAAACATCTAGGGCCCCTCCTACGCCAGAATTTGTTAGAATGGTGGACCGATTGGCTGTAAGAACATTACTGATATAGGCGGAGCCCGAGACATCTAGAGGATAGGCCGCCGTTGTTTTCCCGATTCCCAAAGAGCCTTGGACGTAGGTGTTTTGGGCAACTGTCAATGACTGACGAAGGATAGAAGGACCCCCTGATACATCCAAGACATAGGGAGACTGAACATTCGGCTGGCCAATTGCTAAATTGGCCAAGGAGACTCCAGCAAAACTAACAGCACCTGTGATCAAAACATCTCCCGAAACACTCAAAGCATAGGCAGGGTTGACTGGCTGATTAATTCCTACGCTGTTCGTGGTCGTGAGGTACCCATCAATAACTACATTGTAGTTATTGCCCCCTGCATACTTGAAGAGGGCCTCTCCGTCCGTCATAGTCAGCTGAGGATCCGTGCCAAACTCCACTTTCATGCTGCCCGTGCCAGCCGAATCTAATACAATGTTCACGTTAGAGGAGCTTAGTTGGCCAGGAAGAATAGGGACTCCATTGTATTCAAAAAAATAGGGGGAATTTACATTCATAGACCCTTCCACTTGAATCGTGTTCCCCCCTGTAAAGGGCGCAATGGTGTCCGCCACAATATTGGGCGAATTAGTTCCTTGGAGAACCATTGCCGGTGACAGAGGCATCATCATGTAGCGATTCAAATTCGCACTCATAAGGCGATTCACCCCAGGATCCTCTTTGGCTTTGATATTTTCTACATCTTTTTTTAATGCCTGTTGGACTGCCTGCTGGATAATCGGTAGTATTTGACTTGCTAGGGCGGATGTATCAGAAGCAGGAGCAGAACCAGGACCAGGAGCCGCTGCTACATTTGTATTTTCAGGATTTACATTTTCCACTCTATTTGCCCTTTGCGCTCTTTGTGTTCTTTGTGTTCTTTGTCTTCTTTGCTCAGCATTTATCGCTCGCCGCCTAGCATCCCTATCTGCCATCTCTAGTCAGTCTTTGTGATTTTCTTTAGATTCATTCTAGTAAGGACCTAATGCCCAATTATCTGTCCTTTAGCCAGAGGCATGTCGTATTACAGACCCTTTACAACAGAGATTGATGATCCCGAATCGGACGGGGAATCAACATCATCAACAACATCAACGACAAGCACGAATAGTAGTACAAGTGGATTCACCGATTCAACCGCACGGGGTCTTGATGATCCCCGTTACGCGATCATTCGTGCAGCCGGCCCTTCCTTCAATACGGATGCCCAGCAGATGTTCTATCAAATAGGTCAGTCTCAACATAATATGATCCTAGGATCCCCCTTCAATCAAGATGATGTTTACGACCCCTCCACCAATTTTGCCACACCTGTCCCCTTCTTACCCTTTAGCCCCGCAAACACCTCCACAAAGACCACCCTGTTCAGCATTAGTAGTACAAATCGTGATGTAAGTGTGTATCCGCAATCTACACATTTTACAATTAAAACACCCCGTGTCTTTAAAAATGTCACGCAAGTCCAATTTGTTCAGATGTTATTTCCCAATTTCCTCAATTCAGCTCCTGATGCCTCCGCTCTTTTCACGGATATAGCCACCTATGTCAGTAATAATTCCCAATTTGACTTCAGTAACTGTTATAGCTGTCTTGGAAATTCAGGGAATGGCCGAGGATTTACAACCTCCTTGAACGGCGGCAGCTTCTCAGAGGCCGGCCGTACAAATCCCGTTGCAAATGCAAAACCTCTTGTCCACACCTTTACACTCAAAGCGAAGACGTTTGATCCTGGCGCAACAGCCAATGAAATGGACAAACAACTCAATACGACACCCCCGTTTAACTTAATCTCTTATACAGAACATCGGCAACTCTTTTTAAGAAATGGAAATGCAAATCATTTATTCAATGACCCTGGTAAATGGTATTATAGTCCTACGACAGGCACCTATGTGCGCAATGCCTCCAAATCACTCGTTCTAAACGACTATCTTCCCAACACAATTCTTCAATCGGTGGAGCCTAGTGAAAAAGAGCTCTTTGTAGCCTATTTCTATCCTGTTCTCAAAGCGGCCCTGTTGAGTACCTATGACAACAAATTTCTGAATCTAGGAACCGAGCCACTGGCCACAGTGAATCAGAGAGTTCTAGTAACCTTTGAGGGGCTCGGAAGCCCCTATTATTACGAGTTATGCTACGCCAATCTGCCCACACTCAAGTCTATTCGCCGGGTCCACACCTTTGAATACCATCCCATTAATGCCTACACCTATACGTTCAGTCATGCGGATAAGAGTATGAATGTGACTCATACCGAACTCCATCCCTCTCTCCATCGCGAAATTCAGAACTATTACGAAAGCAGCAAGCTTCAGATCGCCAAAGACCTCGGGTATACAGGTCGGGACCTAACACAACTCAAGGCCCAGTCGGCCACTACAATGACCACAACCGCCGACCTTTTCCAGCAGGTTCAAACGGCTCTTCAGGAGGTCGGCGTCTCTGGCACCATGATGTCTAAGGATGCCCTCGGAAACCCAAATACGCCTGTGTTCATGCAGAGCAAACAGACCCTTTCAACGACGGACAGTGATGATGCGCTCATCGCCCTGACGCTCGGACCGGCTGTTTCCACGTCTTTAAGTCCTCCCGCAACTATTAATCGGTCCTTCCCCGCGTCCCTCGGCTGGACCACGCTTGCCCAGCTTGTCCAGGACGCCTCCAATGCCGCCGTTGCTGCGCCAGGGACACGCGCCTTCACGGCACCCTATCTCCAACAGCTCCAATCGCTCAATCAAGTCAGTTCTCATTTCCCACGTTTGTACAACACCTTTTTGGATTCCTATTCCACGAATAAGGGATTTGTGACGACTCTGACCGATATTCAGACCCAAGGACTGGCCCTCACGAGCAATTATGTCAATAAAAAATACGCCACGGTGTTTCCCCCCGCCCTTCTCCAGAACAATAGCTATTTGAACGGCAAAGGCACAGGTGCTGTGACCTTTTACAGTTCCAAGACCATACACTATGCGTCTACCCCTGACGATGTGAATGGGCGTGACTTTGCGATCATAACGGATGCTAGTAGTTGCTGTGGCTATATGGCGGGGGCTGTCCAGAATTTCTACGGCTGTCTGCCCTCCGAATACATCATTACGACGCCCTTCTATAAAATGGGCTATGGTATTAATGATATTTTGAGTTTTTATAGTACAAATACACTCGCTGAAACGACCAATACCCGTAATGTGTATATACAACTAAACGAAGAGTATTCTTTGAATAACATGGATGTGGCAGGAACCGAAAATATCAATATCTCCAACGAAACAACGGGTGAACACAAGAAGGTCTTTGGGAAAATTCTTGTTGCTGGACTTACGGCGGGGCAGACCGCACAGACTATTGTTCAGGTTCCTGCGCTCTTCCCAGCAAAGGCCCCTCTGGCCTCCATTGACCATTTTTCTTTCAATTTTCTTTTGGACACGATGGTTCCCCTGAACAAACTCTATCCATTTGCAAGCGGTACAACTGACTGGAATGGTATGATGCAGATAGATGAAGTGGTAGGTGTGTTTAGCGACACAGAATAACCTAAACATTAATTTCTATAGTTAAGTATCTCACACTGAAATCCGTACTTTTCGTCAGCCGCGTCTCCCTCCTAAAGCAATTGGCGCTCTGGAAGCAATGTCTGCCCCGTGTACAGCCCTTTTACGCCGTCAAGTCCAATCCGGATCCTGTGATTCTAGAATGGATGCGCCGAACGCAAGCCATCAAAGTGGATTGTGCAAGTCCCGGTGAAATGGCTCTCGTTAAGAGGGCTGGATTCAAGAGTTCTGATATCCTGTACGCAAACACAATGAAATCCGATTCAGATCTGGCGGACTCTGTGGACCATGATTTTTTGGCCACGACGACGGATTCCGTGGAGGGTGTAGAACAGCTGGCCAAACACACCAAGGCCAAGCCAGTCCTTGTCCGTTTAGCGGTGGATGACTCCCAGAGTCGCAGTCCTTTCTCTATTAAGTTTGGTGCGAAACGGGAAGAATGGTACCCGATTGTCCAGGCTATTCGGGACCAGGGGCTTGTGGTAGGGGGTGTGAGTTTTCATGTGGGATCAGCCAATTCGGATCCTGAGGGATTCCGCAAGGCCATTCAACTCTGTCGGACCTTTCAACAACGGACAGGGTGTGAGCTCGGTGTTGTGGACATTGGCGGGGGATTCTTGCCGCAAGAGGCGGCCTTCAGGGCGACGGCTTCCTCCATTCGGCAGGAAATGGAGGCCTGGACAGACGGAGCTCCCAAGTCCTGGATTGCCGAGCCTGGCCGCTTCTTTTCGTCGCCTCTTCAGACACTCATCTGTCCTATTGTCTTTAAGAAGGATGGGCCTTTACGGACTCGGTATCTCTTAGATGACTCGGTCTATGCGCAGTTCTCCAGTATTCTGTTTGACCATGCGAGGCCTATGTGGCGCATCTTATCCAAGAGGCCTCTGCTAAGAACGGACAAACAGGCTCTGTTCTTCGGAAAGACCTGTGATAGTCTGGATCTCATTGCGATCCAGGACCAGGCCCCTGAATACGAGGTGGGGGACATCTGTATTATTCCCCAGATGGGGGCCTATACAAGTGCTTCCGCAACGACCTTTAATGGATTTCCTCTTGCCAAGAAGTTGTACATGGAGGATGATAGATATGCGCTTCATCACTGTCTCCAGGAGCTTTTCCAGGATGTTCCAGAGGTGCCAGGGATCTCGTTTCCCATTGAGACGAAAAGTGGTGTTTCGTTGTCTCTTTAAATTTATACTAGCTGGTACAATTAAGATTCAAATTACACCCTTAGGGCGTAATTTGAATCTTAATACTAGTGCTAGTATAAATTTAAGCCCCCGACCATTATGGTCGGGGGCTTAAATTTATACTAGCTGGTACAGATAGAGTCATGAGCAGGGTTCAACCAGGCCATTCTGACGGGGAGCAACCGAGTAATTTTCCTTTTCAAGCAGCGGGAACTATGGAAGGGTTATATCCTCCTGTATGCTTACGGAGCCACTGGGATCCCACGGCGATGTTGCGGCTCATTCTACCCAATCAACATGTGGATCTTCCGATGGACTTTCGGCCCTATGTGAAGGTCTGTAAGGACTATGTAACCTCGGCACCGGCTGTACCCGCCCCTTTACCCCCCAAGGACATGGTCTTTCCCAAGGGCGGTGAGTTCTATCCGCCCGGTCGCTATTCAGCTGCCATTAACAACGAGTCCAAGCTGTTCTATCTAGACAGGACTCTAGATCGCTGGTGCCAGGACAAGGAGTACATTCCCCCTAGGAGCAGTGATATGTATGTCGCAAATCGCACGGTTGTACGGAAACAGACCCCTACGTCCGACTTTGTCCAGGAACTCGCCATGCCCCAATCTGTGCTACGAGAATCAGCCTATAATTGCCGCACAGAGAATGACCTGGCCAATTGGAACAGGAGTCCTCGGCTCTTCAGCAATCCGACCAAACAGGATCGCTATGGTGCCCAGACCTTTTCGGCCCTTCCTGGTGGGAAGCTCTCCTTTCCTCATGGCGGTGTAGAGTCCGTACCCCCCACAAAACAGGCCTATGCTGGCGGCTTGATTGTGGGATCCATGAAGGAGTTTGGGGCCACGGGGGGAGGCATGAAGCCCATCCCCCCTGGTCGTGTCGTGGACGCCTCAGGCAACTATGTGGATCCCTCGGGCAACTGTGTGGATGTCACAGGGAAACTTGTGGACTGCTCGGACAACTTGCTAGATAATTCGGGGAATCAGATCTGTATTGGCGCAATGGAGATGCCAGGAGGACCCGCACCGCCCGGCCCAAGTCACATCCGCCCTAAGTACGATGTGCGACCCGATCGCAACCGCCCTATTCGTATTGCGGGAGTCACGGAGGGCTCCTATGCGCCGGCGTAAATAGAGTTTACAGCTAAACTTTCATGTGTTTTTTCAGGCCTTTAACAAAATCGGAGAGAGGTAGGAATGGATCTCTCAGGAATTACAACAATTTTAATTAATGAATTTACAAACTCCAAGGGTCTCCTCTTTGAGAATCACCTGTACGGATGTTTCACTTTACTGGAACACCAGATTGATAGTTCATCCGTTGCCCTGGACTGTAGCTTCAATCAGATCGGAACGAAACATGGATTCTTAAAAGATCCGAGAAGCCTGTTTACAGGCTCCGAGGCCTATCAGTCGCTCTGGACCCCCCTCTTAACCTCTCGGCAAACAGATGCCTTTGTGGATGAGTTGGAAGACGGAATTTTTGATTTTATGAGGGATAACAGCGCCAACTATTTTGCTGCTGCGCTGGACACAGGCGAGCTCCCCGAGCCTGTTCTTAAAGAGGCATTGTCGTTATTGCCTTCCGTTCCTATAAAGCGTCGGCGCCTTCTTCATACCAAGTCCAGAACGCCTGTAACGCCCATTAAGAAGACAAAACACTTGAGCAAGACCAGGCGGAAGCCGGTTGTAGAACAACCTAAATTGGCTACAACTCTAGAGGGGTAGATGTCCTTGACCTATGTGACGGCCTTCTTAAAACTCTATGAAACGGAAAGGGGGCTAGAGAAACGCTTAGAGAATGCTCGGCATCTTTTGAATTCCAACATTCCTCTGGTAGTCTTCATTAGCCCCTGCTACCTGGCGGCGGTTCAGGCTATATGCGGGGGGAGGGATCAATTGGCCTTTTTTCCCCTAGAACTTGCGGATACAGAGACCTACAAGGTTCTAGAACCCTTCCGAGACAGAGTTCCCGAGCATCGCAATCACGAAAAGGATACATTTGAGTTCTTAGCCCTCATGAATGCCAAGGCAGAACTCGTAAGTCGCATTGCCCAGACAAATCCCTTTGGCACAAGCCAGTTTGCCTGGGCTGATTTCTGTCTCTTCCATATCTTTCAGAATCCCTTGATCTCACAGAGGCGCCTGGAACTGCTCTGTTATTCAACGCTTTCAGTGGAGCATTCCTTGATTATCTCGGGTTGCTTACCGCCCCATCCGTCCATAAATCCCAACACGGTTCATTGGCGATTCTGTGGTGGATTCTTCATGGGTACAGCAGCGGCTATTCAGAGGTTCTATGAGTTCCATAAAGAGTACCAAACAACGGCGTTCGGACGGGCCACCTGGGAGGTCAATCTCTGGGCCTTTCTAGAACAGAAAGGATGTCCAATATCCTGGTACAAGGCGGATCATACGGATGCTATGATAGATGTTCCGAGAACGATGTTTGAAGTGGCACCGGAAGAACCGGTTCTCTGGTTGACGAAGAAGGCTATACGCTCAGGTTCCTATGACTATCCCCCGCTTCCTGGATACCAGCCTACCTCTTCGTCGTTCCTAGAGTTCCAGGACCAACAGTTCCTAAATGTACGGTATGTGAACTATACTCAGACTCCTGAAGGGATGTATATCATTAATGACCCTCGGAGTCATCTGAAAACGGAAAACAGGTTGTTTATTCTTGAGAACTATGACACTGTAAAACAGTCAAACCCTTTAAAGGTTGTTACGGATCTGCCTGTCATAGGAGAGCCTATCCAAGGGCTGGAGGATGTTCGGCTCTACACGACAAATGGCCAACTAAAATTCATTGCGACCCAGCAACAGTATTCGGTTACACGGCAGAGCCGCATGGCCATTGGCTCCGTGGATGTCTCGGAGTCCCTCCTTACCAATCTAGCAATCCTAGAACCCCCGCATCCCACCCACTGCGAAAAGAACTGGATTCCTATTCATCAGGATCTGTTCATCTATCAATGGTATCCCTTTCAGATTGGAAAGGTGACCGAGGGTCGCCTAGAGATTGTTCAAACAATGGCAACCCCTCCCTCTTTTCAGAAGGTGCGGGGCTCTACGACCTTTCATGAAGTGGAGGAGGGACGGATAGGGTTAGTTCACTGGTCGGAAGAGCGGCATCCTCGTCACTATTATCATATGCTGGTACTTCTGGACAAGGAGACCTTGAATCCTGTGAAGCGAAGTGATCCCTTTGTCTTTGGCCGAATCGGTATTGAATTCTGTATTG
>Ga0114974_10004784_pt1 | contig 10118 bp, 16 predicted proteins | sample S_130206_EF_Meta_FD_87318 | JGI IMG/M metagenome (GOLD analysis project Ga0114974, IMG submission 87318) | Freshwater microbial communities from Lake Simoncouche, Canada to study carbon cycling - S_130206_EF_MetaG | ecosystem: Environmental > Aquatic > Freshwater > Lake | place: Lake...
GGGTGAACTGATTAGTTCCATATCTGCGTCAGTAATCGGACTTCCCCAATTACTGATAATTTTTCTGATTGATTTTATTGTTTCTTGTTTGTTCATTGTACTATTTTTTTTAGTTTAACGATAAAAGGTTACTACACTACCAAAATGTTTTTCAAGGACTGAAACTAAATTTTCATAATCCCCACTCATCATTTCTTTTTCGATTTCGTCAGGGTTTAATCCAAGTTGTTTAGACCATCTACGAGCATATCCAATAAGGACAAATGCGTTACCTTCAGGACCTGTAAGGTCAACTGATACTGATTGGGTTTCTTTTGTTTTAATCATTTTATTTAATGTTGTTGGTTTAATACAACGACACAAATGTAGATTAGTTTTGAATATAAAACAAATAAAGTTATCCACATTTTTATTTACAGATTTCTCAGGAGTCTCACCTGTCGTCCCGATTCTGAATTAGGTTAGCAAAAACCTTGCAAAACTATATTCTTACCGTGCCATCCAAGATAACTTCAGGAATAAAAAAACCCCAACTTTCATTGGGGTTCTTGCAAAACTATATTACGGCTGGTGCTGCTGTTCGATTCGCTGGTTAAAATGGGGTAAGTTGAATTGCTGCACTGTAAACTAAATTACATACATCATTATAAGTGTCACCAGTAATAGTCTGACCGTTAAATGTTGTTTGGTATTTGTTAATGGTTTTATTAAATAATGGTGTACTTGCAGTATATCCGTTTCTATTCAACCAGCTTATTGCTTTATTATGAAATACCTTCTGATTATTACCCGTTGTTGTAAAGGTATTACCGTACCAATAGACTGTTACTCCACTTTCTAGTATATCCAAATCGGTCATTGTAAAACCAGCTTGGGTAAAGTCAGTATAATAACTATGACTCATAAATAAATGTTCAAATGGAAACGGAGGTGTTGGTGGAGTGTATGACATATTTTTTTATTAGATAAATATTGCAAAACTAATTCGGAGCTGTACCTGTGCAGCTCCAGTGCACACTTCAGAGCATAAAAAACCCCCACCATTTCTGATGAGGGTTTCGACAGGTTGTCGCCAATCGTACCTTTCGGTACAATATTGTATTACACCATTTCCACTAATTGTTTGAAAATGTGTCGTTCTCTTTGACCGTAAGTTCCAAACATTTTGTTCTCACTATTGTCACCTTTATTCATTGAGTGTGTAGTGTACTTGGTAACACCAGAGAATAATCCCCACATATTGTCACCTTTTTCTTTCAACTCACCATTCAAGTCCACATAGAAACGAGTAAGTTTGTTACGAGTAACTGATGATACTTGTTCCTCATTATTCATATCAACATCTTTCATAATGTTGAACAATGTACGAGTAACCCAATCTTCGTTTTGTTTTGTCATACGGGTTTCAGATAACATTTTAATGTCCTCGAACATTTTTGATTCCTCATCAATAACCTTTTCCAAACCTCTACAAATGTCCTCAACTCTCATTACCATATTTTTGGTGTGACGAACTTTTGTGTCCATACTTCTAAATGCTCCAAAAAATGTGTTCTGACAACTGATAGTAATGTTACTAGGACCGAATGCCAAACTAGTTGTACCATCGAAGGAATTGATACCCGTGATGTAACCTTCGATTCTATCGTTACCCAATTTCATATCATTAGATTTTAATTGGATAAACACTTTCTCACCATTACCAAACAAACCACCACGATGAATAGGTAAACCCGATTGTTGGGATACCTTATCTAGTAATTCGATTAACTGATGATTCTGATAAGGATAGTAACCCTCACCGTGAATTGACAATACTTCGTTGGTGTCGTCACGAACTATTGCTTTTTGTTTTGGAATAATGATTCCACTTTGTGTTGTTAAAGATTCTTCTCTAACTGTCCAGTTCAAGTTTGTTTCATTTAGAACATCTTGAATACGATTTGTTTGTACCATACGATAATTTTTAGTTGTTTTTTAAATCTTGTACAAATGTAAAACAGTTTTTGTTATAAACAAAATAAATCTATCTTTTTTTTAAAAATAGTTATCAACATTATTTTTAACCACCTCACACTACTGTCACCTGTCGTCGGATTACGAAATTAGTTTAGCAAATGTCATACAACCACAAGGTATCTTGCAAAACTAATTAGAACAGCGGACCCTGACGACGAAAAATTCTTAACAGCAAAAAAAATCCCCGACTTTCATCGAGGACTTCTTTTAACCAACACACTAATTATTTATCCATTTCTTCTTGTACCAATACTTTAGTCAAGTAATAATCCACTATACCTTCGGCTTCTGTCATACACTCATCTTCTCCATAAAATCCCCAACAACTATCCAACTCTTCTTTATGTTCGTGTCCCAATTCACATTCAGTTACTTTGAAAATTTTGTATCCGTATATATCACCAGTAAGATATTGGTCATACGTTTTAACTTCACCTTCTAATACCTTTGTTACTTTCTCAATCAATTCTTTGTTGATACGTTTAACATTGTATTCCTTTCTTACTTTTTCTTTTGATACAACTATCCAACCAACTTGTCCACTATCCCAACGACAACTGAACGAACTTGTACTCATTGTAATTCCACTATGGTCATAAAGGTACAAAGGTAATATCACACACACATTTTCTTTCTTCTCAATATCTTTTCTTTGTTCATCCCAACCACTATAATCACCACTTCGATAATCATGTTTATCACCTAAATTGTAACGTCCATGAAAACAAATCATTGTACCCAAGTTATCCCACTCACGAGGACTTTCGGGACTTTCATCTTGAATTACCTCAATAAGATAATTACTAATTCTTTTTTCTGTACTCATATTAATATGTTTTTTGTTTAACGATACAAATGTATAACCTTTATTTCATTTTACCAAATTTATTTTCAATTATTTTTATTTTTTTTTTTCACCCTGAAGACGCACAGTAAATTTAGTTTTGCAAACACAACCCTGATGAACAGCCCATGCCCCCGCGAAATTTAGTTCGGCAAGATTCCTGCAAAACTAATTCCGTAGCTCCAGCATCTGTTGCTGAAACACCAGCAAACTTTGGAGCAAAAAAAATCCCCAACTTTCGTTGAGGAAATTTTAAATTATACAATTGGGTTTACTCAAATTCAACTTTAGGTATTTTCTTATCGGTATACACATAACCTTGTCCAACCATACCTAACGCATCGTGGTAAGCTAATGACATAGCATGATGACGACCGTCCGAGGTTTCGGAGTTTTTGCAACTAAAGTTAATTCCCCAAGTAATCATACATTCAAATCCATAATCGGTACCAAAATGTTCTCTAACTTTTTGAATTGCGAAATAACATCGACCTTTCTTTTCATCCCAATTTTGTGGTCTATGGGATAAATAAATAAAATACATCATAAGGGCGTTGTGTGTTGGTTTACCTTTTTTTGACAAAAAACCTTTGGGTAACATTGGTTCTTTTTCGTCGTCCCTAAAAAAACCTAATTTATACATTTCGTTAATTTGGTCAAGTTGCTTTAAAATTTCTTCTCTGTTCATAATATATTGTTTTTAATTTTGAGATACAAATATAATATGTATTTCATTATACACCAAATTTATTTTATTAAAATGTTGTTAAAGGAATTAACTTTTTTTCTGAAGACCATCACCTGTCCCGCACGGTCAGAAATAGTTTAGCAGGTGTCATACAGATATTTGGAGTGTCATACGTTGCAAACCTAATTCCATAGCTCCAGCAGCTGGTGCGCAAACTCGAGCATCATTAGAGCAAAAAAAATCCCCAACTTTCGTTGAGGAAATTTTCGTTGTTAAACCAAAAACTATCATATCGACAAGTACAATCGATTATGATTATATAAAGCCACGGAGTTTTCCTCCGCAATTTTTCCGTAATTTGTTTTTATAGTGTTATACATCACTTCTTGGGGTTCGTTAATACACTCCGATAATAGGTTACAAAATCCAAAGTTACTTTCATCAACTTCATCTTGTTTTGTACCAGGTAAACCACAATAATATGCTTCCCCAACCTCACTAATAAACATCCCACTAAAAAATCCTTTTAGTTTGTGGAAATTTACGAATTGGTCAGCATTACACCAAATAAAAATTGAATTATCTTTTTTAGAAAGTTCCTCAACCATATTTGCACCAATCACATATCCTTTAGTATCGGGAAATTGTCCAACCGCAAATAATCCGTAAGGACTTCCGTGTCCACACATCATTACTCGGTCGTGTTCCTCAATTAACTTAATCAGTTCTTCTTGTGATACACCTCCAGTAATAATTGTTTTATTCGGTATTGGGTTATAAACAATATCCAAAAATTGTGTTGACTTATCTTTTGGATGAATTATTAATGTTTTCATTTTATGTTATTTTAATTAACGATACAAAGGTAATACAACACTCCGTAAAAACCAAATTTATTTATAACTATTTTTATTTAAATTTTCTGAAGACCAGCACGTCGGTCTTCTAAGATTAGTTCGGCAAGTGTCATACAATGGTGAGTAACTTGCAAAACTAATTCCACCTGAACCAGGGTCACGGGAATTCTTCAGACAAAAAAAATCCCCCACCTTTTTATTTTAGGGTGAGGGATTGTTGAGGTTAAGGGTAATACAAACTTAATCGGTACTATTGGATATGGTGTATTTGTCTTCACCAATTATTACTCCAAGGTTTCTACCATTATCCCAACGGACATTGATAACTCCACCACCAACGTGAGTAACTACTCCTTTCATACCACTTTGAATTGGGTTATCTTCATCAACCATTTCAATCAAAGTAATTCTTTTACCAACTAAACTATTATCCATTGTGAACTTCATTTAAAGGTGAGAAATCAATTGAGGGGATGTTCTCAATCCAAACTTCATCAAAATCACTCCAATCGGGTGAATTGTAAATACGATTACGAATTGACATTGTACCATTGTCAAACCAAGTAATTGTACCTTCGGTTCTATCTTCGGATAGGAAAAATCCATTTACCACACCAACCAACGAATTGATAAAATCAGTCATTTGTTTGTAGGTAAAATCATCACTATGGTCTTCCATATCACCATAGTCACATAATACGTCTAATGTGAAATCTTCACACTCTTGTGAGTAGTCCATAGAATACTCTAATCTTTTTTTTACGTTCATAATACTTTATGTTGTTGGTTTATTACAACGATACAAATGTAGTTTAATTTTTGATATAAAAAAATAAAAGTTATCCACATTATATTAACACGGAAATCTTGAGTCGAGGAGATGGGTGAACTAAAAACTATTAGTTTTGCAATTCAACTATCAGTATGACAATTGCAAAACTAATTCCCGGTTCACCACGGGGTTGGTAACATTACTGAACAAAAAAAAACACTACCTTTTTAGATAGTGTTTTAATTCGTTTTAAGGGGTTTTTATTCCTTAATGATATATACCATTCCGTTAATAGAAAACGAAAGGATATTTGAGATTAGTGGGGTTATTGGGTGTATCTCTCTATCCAAACCTTGTTTTTTATTTGAACTCACACTTGTTGATATCCACTTTTCAAAAATTTGTTTGTCAATACTATTACCCTCAAATTCGTATTCAGTTGTTCCTTTAATTTCGGGAAACCACTCTAACATAACATATAGTTTTGTTTCAGTTTCCACATCGGTTAAACACGATTTTGAAATATGTTTTTTACCACTTGGACTACTCACAACAAAACTATTCGGGTCTTTACCCTCTTTAATTAAATTGTTTTTTACTCTTTGTTCGTAGTTAGTTACTAACTTGTAATTCTTACTACTTACTTTGTAAATTTGTTTAAAGTATGGGTTAATTGTTCCATCACTTTTACAAGTTTTTAAAACATCACTATATAATGTTTTCATTTTACAATTTACAAAAGGTACATTAGGGTTACCTTCTACTCCTTTAAGGATTTCCACCATTTCGATTGGTGTTACTTCTACTTGTTGTTTTACTATTGTAGTCATTTTATTTAATGTTGTTGGTTTAATACAACGACACAAAGATAAGATTAGTTTTGAATATAAAACAAATTTATTTTTACACAAGTTATCCACATTCTTGTCATACGAATTCCGACCAACTCAGGACGCGCATGCGAAAATATTAGTTTAGCAAGTGTCATACGATTGGTTGAAGTGTCATACGTTTGCCGAACTAATTCCGTAATCCCGTGGGTCCTGATAAAAAGTAACATTACTAAACATAAAAAAACCCCACCATTTCGGGTGAGGTTATTTTGAGGGGATTATATTTTATAATCACCCATTTGGATAGTGTTGGATATTTCAGAAATTATTTCATTTACTTCTAAATCCACATCGTCTAAAGTGTCTTTCGTAAAATCAAAGTAATCATCGAGTACCATTTCTTTAAACTCGTTTGTCGACATTTCTTCGATTACTTCATCAATTTTTTTTGAAATTTTGTGAACGATAATCATCTTCATTATTTCTCTATTCATTTTATTTAATGTTGTTGGTTTAATACAACGATACAAATATAACACATATACCTTTATAAACAAGAGAAAGTTATCCACATTATATTAACACGGAAATCTTGAGTCGAAGTCGACAGGTCCTCCAGGAAAATTAGTTTTGCAACCATTTTAGTAACGTTACAACATCCAGGTCCTCCAGGAAAGTTAGGTTAGCAAGATTCCTGCAAAACTAATTCCATTCTGACTAGTCACCATGCGCAAACACCAGCAAACTTTGGAGCAAAAAAAATCCCCAACTTTCGTTGAGGAAATTTTCGTAAACCAACATTACATTAAACCAACTGTCTTCTTACTTCGTTTAGTGTGTGAAACTTTACCATTGATTTCACTTCATCAATAGTTAAGGTTGTATCAACACTTTCTCCCGTTTCATCATCAAAACCTAAAATCAAACCATTACCACTTAAAAAATCGGGATACCCCTCAATTTTAAAAAACATCGAAAATTGTGTTAAGTTTAATAAACCTTCTTCATCTACCCACACATCATTTTTTTCATTAAAACTTACACACTCCACAGTACCACATTTAATGTGTTTGTACATTGATTGTAATTGAGAACCTTCTTGGTCTTTGATTACTTCTACTTCTGTGATTGTTCTGTTATGAACATCGATTAAAATTCCTTTTTTCATTATATATATATTTTGTTTAACGAGTGTAAAGGTAATACAATTTCTGAATAAAACAAGAATTTCTTTTTATTTTTTTTTATTTAGTAACGTTACTGTTTCACCGTCGTAATCCGGAGATTAGTTCGGCAAGTGTCATACAACTACGAGGTGTCATACGTTGCAAACCTAATCTCATCTGTCCATCCCCGTCCGACGGAATTCCCGACTCAAGTGTCATACGTTGCAAACCTAATCTCGACAGGTGACTCACATCTGAGACTCAAGATACGGGTAAATAAAAAACCCCCACCATTTCGGGTGAGGGTTGAATAACTATGATAGACAAAATTAGTTCCACATATAACTCGGTTGTTGTTTAACACTATCAGACATCTGACCGACTACATCTTCTTCTTTCTTTGAAAATTCATTTCTCAATAATTTCTCAATCATCTCCATATCTTCTTTTGGAATTAACTGAGAATTTTTTTCGTGGTCTTTTAAATACTTACCGAACCCATAGTCACTTTCTTCAATTCTTTCCATTATTGTTTCAAATGGAATGATTGAAATATGAGTTTCAGAGTAACCCAAAAGTTCACAACAAATTAAGAAACGAACCTTACCCATATCGTTTAAGGTTTCTTTTAATTCTTCGGGTTCTCCACCCATTTTACTAACCATAAATGTCATTGACATTAATAGGTCAAGTTCAAAAAGTTTACCTTCTGATTCGGTAAATGTTCTAATGGTCTTACCATAGAATTTGTGGTCTAATGATTTTGTATTGAAGTTCATATAATTTATGTTGTTGGTTTAATACAACGACACAAATATAGGTTAGTTTAGAATATAAAACAAATAAAGTTATCCACATTCTTGTCATACGAATCTCAACCATCTCAGAACCGTCGGACGAAAAATATTAGGTTAGCAAGTGTCATACGTTTGGTGTAAGTGTCATACGTTGCAAACCTAATTTCCGGATGGAAGGAACATCTGAAGTTTTTTTCCGAACCACAAATTTTTAAACAAAAAAAAGGAGTAGAATTATCTACCCCTTATTAAAAATCGGATTCCGTAATATATTAGTATTGGTAAAACTATTAGTATTCCCAACAATTCTTTCAGTCTTTCTTTACACGATAGTTTTTCCATAACATTAACTCGTTAAGAACTTCTTGTCTTTTACAAACTTCAAGTGTCTACACTCATCAAGTGTCAAACCGATAAACTCATTAGGTGTGAAACTAATCTCATCGGGATAATAATCAAACACACATTGTTCGGTGTTGTTGTCTAAGGTTACCATTACCTTTGGTAGTGGGTCAAAAAAACTCTTGGGTTGTTCGGTGATTCTACACTTTACTACTCTTGATGTACTTTCCATTTTATTTTTTATTTAGAATACGAATATACCACATATACCATTATAAAAAAAATAAAGTTATCCACATTCTTGTCATACGAGTCCACCCTGATTCCTGAGCCCTGAGAGGAAAAAACTTAGTTTTGCAAGTGTCATACGTTGCCGAACTAATTCCACCTGAACCAGAGTCACGGGAATTCTTTAGACAAAAAAAATCCCCAACTTTCGTTGAGGAAATTTTTGTTGTTAAACCAATTCTTTTTGTGGTAATCTTCTAATCAAACCTTTTTCATATGGTTTAATGTAAACATATTTAAACTGACTTCTACCAACACCACAAGGTTGTAATCTCCAATGTCCACGAACTGAAAAACTATTTAGACTAATGGTTTCTACATTCCAATTTGTATTAACCATTATAATTCTATTTTTTGTTTCGTTTTTAATCTTACCACTTTTCCAAGTACCAAACGATTTACCACCTTCAATTACATTTAATGTTACTTCGGTCAATTCCAAATATGTAATCACCACCAAAAAACGACTATAAAACTTTTCGATTAACATTTCATAATCCACCATTTTATTACTTTCAAAATCCATTTGGTCGGATGAAATTTTACCGGTTATCAAATTAATTTGAAAATAAAACATATAAAGTACGGGTGCACCATAATCATTTAAATGTGTTTTATTTGTATAATGAAATGATACTATTAATTCATTATTGGTTTTTATATATTTTATACAATTATATTCATCAATTAAAATGATGTCATTTCTATTAGGTAACGACCTCAACACCTCAACACGAATATCTTTTGGTATTGTGTAATTCTCTAAATTTTTCTTTGATTTTTCAGAAAATACTAATCTTCTCCAATTTACATTAGTTTCAAATAATTTCATTTTACTAACGTAGACATTTTCATTCACTTTGTCTATGGTCATTGATTTCATTATATGACCAACATGATGACTAATGTAGTTTTTTTCATTTACAATGGTAAGTAACGACTCTTCTTTAATTTTCATTTTATATTTTTTTAGTTTAACGATACAAATGTAGGTTAGTTTTGAATATAAAACAAATAAAGTTATCCACATTCTTGTCATACGAATCCACCCTGATTCCTGAACCCTGAGAGGAAAAAACTTAGGTTTGCAAGTGTCATACGAATCCCGACCATCTCAGGACGCGCATGCGAAAATATTAGTTTAGCAGGTGTAATACGATGTATGTATTTACCAATGTTGCAAACCTAATTTCCGGATGGAAGGGTGTCCCTCAAACATCTCAACCTTTTTTTCAAATACCAAATTTTTAAACAAAAAAAAGGAGTAGAATTAACTACCCCTTTTTTTAACTAACAACACCCCTTTAATTAAATTCCATACAACGTGAGATAATTTTCTACGTTACCAATGTTTAGGTCATCAATTTTTTCGGTTGGTACTAACATTTTTTTAAATGTAGTCCACCAACTACGACCACTATAATTTTCCAACTGAATTTCGGATAGAATACCTTTTGGTTTGTTATCCACGAATAATACAAATATTGTTTTCATACTCTTAATTTTTACTTA
>Ga0114974_10004786_pt1 | contig 10118 bp, 3 predicted proteins | sample S_130206_EF_Meta_FD_87318 | JGI IMG/M metagenome (GOLD analysis project Ga0114974, IMG submission 87318) | Freshwater microbial communities from Lake Simoncouche, Canada to study carbon cycling - S_130206_EF_MetaG | ecosystem: Environmental > Aquatic > Freshwater > Lake | place: Lake...
CACGGCAAATAAGATTATCATCGGTAATCCGATTGACCCGACGCTGCGCGGCCCCTATTTCGTCTGCACCGGATCCACGAACTGTATTATCACGGGCGGCCCCGGTGACTACTACACGCCGCTATTTATGAGTAACGTTAAACCGGCGGGATACACTTCAAATACCCCCTATCAAGCCTCGGCCACCTTTCAGTATATTATCCCAACGCAAGGCGGATTCATTCCAGGCAACTTAATCAATCTACAGGCCAGTCTTTTCTGGGCGAATGAACTCGGATGCACGTCGTTTGTCTATCCTCAGACTACTAACGCCGGCGGTAGTATATCCCTCTATGGCTACTTTGCCCAAGATTCCACCTCGAATACAAACCCCAATCAGCAGTTTCAGAATCTGGCTTCGAACGCCTACACATGGTCGGCCACTATGATCAATGACTCCAAGGCCACTGTGACAATGCAGTCGCAGTCGAACATCAACTACAGTCTTGCGAGCTATGATACATGCATCGACATGCAGAACGGCGTTCTCAAATGGAACTATGCGCTGAATGACACGACTATCCAGAACTCTCTGAACGACATTTCCACGCGGAATCTCCTATACTATGGCTCCCTGAACTTCATATCTGACCCGAGGCTCAAAAAGAATATTGAGAACGCCGATCTAGGCCGGTGCCATGATATCATTCGCGACATTCCTCTGCACCGCTACGCCTTCAAGGACTCCTACGTAACCACTTTTGGAATAACGGATATTCATCGCCTCGGTATCATGGCCGACGAATACGAGGCCTTCTTTCCAAAGTCGATTACGAAGCAGGAGGTCCCAGGATTCTCGACGATCAAGACGGTTGACACACAGCAGCTCGATATGGCGCATTTGGGGGCCACACAGTATCTTCTAAAGGAGGTCGAGGCGCTAAGGAGCACGGTAAAAGGCTTGATCGAAAATAAGGTGTAAATCTAGGAATGGTCTTAGGCACGGTGAATCAAAGTACTACGGCCATACAGATTCGTGATCTATCGGCCGGCAACGTAGTCAACATAGAGCGCTCGCCCATCCTGGGACAATTCGTAACAATCTATGACCAGACTGGCTGTGTAACAAGCCCCGTTCTTTTGAGCACCAATGACGTGACAATCGATGGAATATCAACTATTAATCAGCCCTTCGGATACGTCTCTATAGTGGCCACTGGCACCACTAGCTGGATTGTCGTGAACCAGGCACCCTTTATGAACGGGGAGAGCAGTATTAAAGCGCTTGATGCGCAGTCTATTAGTGCCTCAAGCACTACTGCGACCGTCCTATCGACGCTCTCAGCAGACGCCTGCGATCTCAAAGCAACGAAGATTGTTACCCGAGAAGGGACTGCAAGCACTATTTCTGCGGGGGTCCCCCCTTATGACCAAGTGGCCTCCTTTGGCCCAATGTATATTTCTGGAAAAGCCGCTCTCGGTTCAACTGCGTCCCAGACCTTCCAGACTAATCAGGCCAGTGTAAACACGATTTCCTCAGTAAGTCTATTAACAACTAGCACTCTTATCGTGGGCGGAAATATTAGCGCGTCGAATATCGCGGCGGCAAGTATATCTGGTTCCAACCTCAAAGTTAGCAGTTTGGTCGCCAATAGTCTATCGGCCTCAAGTCTCACCGCAAATGGCCTACTAACTCTCAGCACTACGACTTCTACAATAGGAGCCAATGGCCTCACCCTGGGCTCCAGCTATATTTCGTCAGATCAAATGTCGGCCATCAATACTCCGTGGATCTCCACCTCCAGAATCAGCTCGTCTCAGATCTACACATCCTCAATCGAGTTTTCGGACATTTCAGGCACCCTATCCTATATTCAGCTGGGTAACGCCGCAATCCAAAATCCATTCGGATCCCTTACAATAGGCCGCATATCCGCCAACAGCTCTAGAATCCCGTCGGTTCAGGCGACGACTGTGTCAACGCCGACAATAAAAACGACCGCTATATCGGCAGCGGGTCCCGCGCTAATCTCTAGTATCGGGGCAAATGACAGGCTGCGAGCGGCGAGCATGCGTCTCGCCGACTGCAGTATAAGCACTGTCGTCTCCCAGTCACTGACTGCCGGCAGTCTTGTTACACAGACGATTTCACCCTCGACACTAGTAGTGAACACTAGCATTACCCTAGATGGCCCGGCCTTCTATTTTCCAGACGCAAGCTTCAATGATGTCTCTGGATCTGCGGTAGCAAACAATACAATAGTAAGCAGCACTGTTGTTCGAAATATGTATGCAAATACAATTGATATCCCCGTCTTCACTGCGAAAGCCCTCAATACGGCGGCCACCGATGTCTCCAATGTAAATGCCTATACTATGACGACTAGTACTATGCGCATAGATCGTGGGACTACTCTTGGAAAGCCCTTTAACTACAGCACGCTTACACCGGGCGGCCCCTGGATGTCAACCTTTGCATTTGTCGACATTCCAAATGGCTTTCCCCCTTTAACGTCGCCTCCCTATCAAACCGCATCCGGCTTCGGCGTCTATAATAACCCCTTCACAACTGTAAATGTGTATTTTACAAGAATCAACTTTTCATTTAATAGCACTCCAGGGCCGCCCCTATACTTTAATATTAAATATAGACATACCAACACTATTAGTCGAAATGGAGGTCTTACTGTTATTCTAAATGGGCATATTATAGTGTCGATTAATAATATATATATCGACCCAATTATTGAGGGGTTTCTTACAAATATTAATGTAAGTAGCTATCCTATAATAGCACCAAATCCGATAACTGGAGACACGACTACTCCGTGGTGCACGTGGGACGCATATGCTGGAGGCACGACAACTGATTCAATGACAATGTGGATATCGAATAATACATATGCAACCGATCTGGCATCAACGAGTATCATGGACCCAACGGTTGGCATAGAGATGAACGTGGCCTCTATGAAATGGCCGAGCACCGTCTTTACAACGACTATCATAAATCAGTTCAATGACATACAGACCCGCTCTCTTCTATATACGGGATCTCTTCAGAACATATCGGACAGGTCTCTAAAGAAGAATATTGTTGACGCCGATCTGGAGCGATGCGCGACCATCGTCAAGGAGACATCTCTTCGGCGCTACCAATACGTGCCCGAGTATGTCTCTACATTTAAGACAGGCGATCGAACCCGCCTGGGGATTCTCACGACGGAGCTGGCAACGGCCTTTCCGAAATCGGTTAGGATCGAAGAGACTCCCATGGGCCCCGCTCAGACGGCCTCTCTGGGACAGCTTAAGTACGCGCACCTGGGCGCCACAAAGTTCCTTATGGAGGAGATTGCCGCTCTAAAGGCGGACTTAGATCGGCTTAAGTAACCTACACTCATTGGTAGAAGGGGATGAGTAGCTATTATAGACCCTATACATCGGGTTCCGATTCTGATTCAGAATCGGAATCTGAAGGCTCATCAATATACTCAACGGGGTCCGACACGTCAACGGATGCCTCGAAGCCATCAAAGGCCCCCGCAAACTTTCGCGCCCTCGCCGAGGGTCTTTCGCTCACCTCTCTGGCCGGCCCCAGCTTCGACCTCTCAGGCGAGGTCATCTATGCAAAGAATCCGCTGGGCTATCCGCTGAATGCCGAACCCCTGACCCTGGCGAACTACGAGATCAAGCCAGACGCCTCTGGAACCCAGCTGAAGGCCAGCACACAGTCGGTCAATAGCATTATTATGCTGAACAGCACGGACCGTGATAGAAAGGTCTACAAGCAGCCGACGAATGTGACTCTCCGACTCCCGCGAGTCTACTCTAACGTCACCTCTTTTCAGCTCGTGCAGATAAAACTCCTATCATCCTTCTATTACTTCCGTGCCTCGAAGCAAAACATCTCCGTATCCATTCTCGAAAACGGGCGCACAGTTGGGCAAAATGTCGATGCCATCGTAGAATCCGTGATCCGAGAGGGCACCTACGACATCAACAGCCTTCTCACCGAGCTCACGACCGAACTAAACTACACACCCCTCTTCTACGACTTTCCAAACGGATTCCAGGAGTTCGCCATCCGCTTCGCCAGCACGGGCGACTTCTTTGTAGGATTTAATCAGCCTGGCGACAACTACTATGACAGCCTCGCCGACACCTTTATACAGAATCCGACGGTCACGACCATTATTTCCAGATATTTTGAGAATCGTTACGCCGGCCTCTCGAGCTACACTACCGACCAGATCAAGGTCGCCTACTACTATCCAGTTCTCAAAGAGGCGCTGCTGGATCAGGGCGTCGTGACCATCAATCTCGACGTGTCGGCCAACCTGCTTCCGGGCGAAACTCCCTACAGCCGCTGCATCTATACCTTCCAGGGCATCAACGATCAGGTCGCCCTGGCCGTCATCAATCTGAACTTCGCCACTCTCGACGAGTATCGCCTCCTGCATACCTTCCGATACGGCCTCGTAAACAAGTATACGGCCACCCTACAGGCACAGTCGAACAAGATCACGATAGCCACCACCTCTTTGAACACCAGTCTAGTGAACCTCATTACAGGTAAACAGGCCCAGTTCTTATCGGAACAGCTAACTGAGAACAGCCTGACGCAAGCCCAGTTCGCCGCCCTGCAGACGCAGAACTCCCTCCTTCTTGCCGTCCTGAATGACATGTTCTACTATCTCCAGCAGTATCTCGCCATCTACTTTGGAATCCCCTTCAACACCTACGACATCTCCTATATCGCCAATCCGAACTACTATGTCCCTATTCGCGACGCGACGAACGCGATCGGCATCAGCTCGAACTTCGACGCCTCCGTCATTTCCCGCAATACACTGCCGATTACTACCAACATCATCTCGCAGTTCCAGCAGGGTGCCCCCCATTACTGGCCCGGCTTTTCTAACATAGACGTGCTCGGCCAACCCTTCAATCTCGATTCGAGTTCAAACCACCCATATTCAGTTTTGAATGACGTGCTAGATACGACCCGCGCCTTCGTGGACCTGAGCTCCGATCAGCTCTATGTGAATCAGCTTCTGCGCTACACGGACATCGTCGTGCCCCTCGAGGCGGCCCAGTATACCATTTTCCGCTTCAAGAGCCCCGTGCGCCAGACTCTGCAGATCGAGACGCTGCCGCGCCCCACGAAGTATCGCTATCTGGCCTACAATGCGCAGGCCTATGACCGGGAACGCAATGCCCTCTTTGACGGTTCGTACTGCTTCGTGAACACGCAGCCAGACGCTCTCGACTGGATTCTGAATCGGACGACCCCGCCGACGCTCATTAATCCTGTGCCAGGATACGAGATAACCTACGAGCTCAATCCTAACTTTGGCATCTCCTACCAGGCCGCCCTCAACTACTGGAACGCGCTGGACCCCCCATATATACGCAGCTACGTGGGGAACAATGTGGCCCTATACGGCTTCTATACGTCGGCGCCTGCCGTGGGCGCCCCAGCCTATCGGTATTCAATGGCCGTCACGATCACAACGCCGAATGGCTCCAACTTCGTGACGCCGACGAATATGTTTATTTATCATGATCGCGGAGCCTTCTTGGCCGACCTGTCCTCGAACGGCGCAGAGAGTCCCTTTAACTATATTGCGGCAGCCAGCACGACGGCCACCGTCAGTTCGGCCACGGCCAACTTTTCCGTCTATGCCGGCCAGACCTACTATATTCTTTCCAGATCAAATCAGGTAATCTCGGCTACCCAGAACTACTGCATCGTGCCCTGGTGCCCAAGCCAGCAATACGATACTCTCACGGACACCCTGGACGGCTTCGACCCTCTCGCCGATCCGACGACGCCGGCCGCTCTCCTGAATACCAACTACGCCGTGGTCAACGACCCGGCCTTTATCCGGCTTCCTACGTCGTCCAACCTTGTGCCCCCCACGAAGGTCGACCCGCTGTACGCCCCTCTCACCTACTCGACGGTCGCCATCGGCTATGATGCGAGCGGAGTCAGCACGGACGCCACGGACTATTTCGGATACACGCCCAACGAGTTCGGAACAGAGAGCGGCAGCACCTTCCGCATCGATCCGATTAACGGCTATATTATGCAAAAGTTGTCCCCCTACAACACATCGACCCAGACCTATTTTTACAGCAACTCCGAGAACACCCTTTTGGGACCTGGTGGCAGCAATCTCTATACCCCAAAGACTGTGGCGAAGCGCGAAACCTCCATCGTCCACCCCTTTTATACACACTATCTTCCCGCGTCCGAGAATCAGGCGCCCATTCCGTCGAATGGAAGTATACCGCCGACCTATGTCAGCCCCTTTGACTCCGCAAGCACGACGAGCCCGATTGGAGGATATATATATGGAGGATCAAATGATGATATACAGCTGGGCGACGGTGTCATTGGCATCTCTTTTGTTCCGCAGCAAGGCTCTTGGAGCATAGAGCGCGCAATGTTTGCCAGCGTATACAATGGAAAAACGAGTGACCCAAATCTTCAAATCGCCTATCTCGGAGTATTCTTAGCATCCAGTCTACCGACCACGACTGGCATTAACCCCAATAATCCGAATGGGTATTTACAACTCTCGAACTCCATAGCGGTATTAAAAGCGTCTGGGTATAAGGCCTACGATGGCAGTCAAAACTCTGTATACGATAACTTCGGATTCGGTGTGGGCGGCGGCAGCTTCTACGAGTTTACTCGTGATTACACCTACATCGGCTCGAATCAGAATGTGTATGGCTATTCGCAGATTCGGCGGGAGTTTAATCCAGACAGCAACTCGATATATACACTGGTCCCCTTTGATTCCCTCGGCAACCTCTATAGCTATTATGGCCTCCTAGGGTCCCTCGTCCCATATCCTCTAATAAATAATACGCCGGTCGATGTCTCGAACGCCTATTTCGACGGAAACGCACCTGACAACGGAAATCAGCTGCTCGTCCCCGTACCCACCTCTCTACCGCTGCCCCCCGTATCACAGGGTGGCCCCCCTCCAGGCTACGACGAGACGCAGTCGAAATACGAACTCTCCATGCCGATTGGAACTACTGTAACACACTACTTGACCCCCTACGACTTTCTCACGAATCCTAACGCAATGCTGCCATTGGGCACTCCCCAGGTAATAAACAACGCGGTCTTCGAGTGTGTAGGACGTCTAATCACCTTCGATGCAGTCTTTCATGTCTATTCGTATCCGGTCGATTCACCGAGTCAGCCTATCGCGGTCCCCTTCGCCTTTCAGGAAACCTACCAGTTCACTGTAGACCAGATTATTGACCCGACGGTCAACTCGGCCTATATTGGAATGGCTGCTAATACAGAACGCTTCGCCTTTTTCTCCTATTCACCTGGGAACCTGTATATAAAAACGATGGACCCAATGACGGGCCTCATAGTGAGCGACTACGTCGCCCCATCACCATTCGATTTCAGTAGCGCCAATCTCATAAATGCGACGTATAATAATGACGAAGGGTTCGCCATGTCAGTGAACGACGCCTCGGGAACGCATGCCTATTGCCAACTCTCTCGGGACGCGCCGGGTATTACAATAAGCTATGTGGTTCAAGACCCGGCTGTCGAGTATTTTATAGTGCGGCAGTCGGCGGCGACATACGAGTCTATCCCAACGCCCTTTTACGTTTTCATATCATCGGGCGGTATCCAGGAGTTTGCGATTGTGCGCTTCGACGTTACCACGACCGTCATTGACCCCCGATTTACTGTTGATGTCCCCCCAGGAATAAATATAGACGTGACGGTCTACTCTCTGGGCGGAATCTACACGAATCCAGTCATATCCCGCAATCCGTATAGGGACTATATTTCCTTTCTCCAGCCAGGTTCGGGCTCCATTTTTGAGATAACTTCCTACGTGGGTACCGCGGCCGTGTTGACGCCGACAGTCTATACCTTTCCAGAGATTCCCAATATCTTGTACCAGGGCAGCCTAGGCGCCATCTGGGCCCTTTCAGGCCCCTTCATCTACGGAAATCGCGGTGGATCACTCGATGCCCCTAAGAATATCGCCGCGGCCTGGCAGATTTTCTATCCGATGCAGCGGATAGCCTTCACCAAGGTCGCTAACAACTTCACCTTTATGCAGGATACGACCAATCTCAAATATCCCGAATACCCGCACACGGCCATTACCGTCTACGATTCTCTCGCAAAGCTTCAAGGCGACCTCGGAATCGTGACGGATCCCTCTGGAGGTCGCTGGGGACTCGAGACATCGGGCAATATTCTGGCCGCCGATTTCGGCTTCTCGGGTGAGGTCTTCAATGCCTCCATCTTCTCCGTCCCACTACAGGCCTCGGCACCCGGCTCCTACTACTACGCCGCCGTCAGAAACTACACCCCGACTGAAAAGTCGCAGGTTATTCTTCGCTGCAGTCTGAATAATCGCTACGACTTCGGCTATGTCCGACTGACAGATCTAAGTGGTGAAGTGGGGATCGCCGCAACGAGCTCTAACATGTTCTCGCCAGAATACTATGCCCAGCTTCTCGGATTCAACTCGAACTTCACCTTTGCGGCCAAGACATTCGGCGCCAATATCATCCCAGGCTTCAATGGCTCGAACTTCACGAATGTCACCGGCTGGGGCGACTTCTACAGTCGCTTCACGACTCTCTATGCCACCTATAATGCCCAGGTGCAGCTCGTGCAGAGCATTACCTCTAATGTGAACTCGAATGTAAACGCCTTTATTCAGTCGGATCTCAAGTATATTCTCCCGAGCTCCGCCCAGTACAGACAGCGCTTCACGGATCCGCTGACCTTCTCTATTCTTTGGAAATCCGCCCTCTCTCCGGAATACGCGAAGCTGGAGGACCAGTGGGGCCTGGGCTGGAATCTGGGCTATGACAAGCTCGATACCCCCTACTCGACGGTGCACACGGCCCCCTCCTTCTTTAAGATTCTCGATGACTACATCAACCTCCGCTTGAATCCGGAGTATGACATGAATCGGGTAGACACGGGTTCCAAAGAGAATCTGTATGTGACCCAGGATACGACGGGCTCCACGAAGGCCTTTCACGCCAAACTCCTCTTGGCCTCCTTTGGAAGCTACGCCCAGACTCTCATCAGCAATCCGGTCAGTTTCATGCCTCCTCTAGGTCGCATGGACAAGCTGACCTTTCAGTGGCTGGATACGACAGAGACGCAGATCGATAATAGCGACTGCGAGTGGAACGTGGTGATCCAGATTGTTGAAAAGAAGGAGATTGTGGAGATTCCGAAGGCGGCGCTGGTTTATAATGGGCGGGCTTAGATTTAACAATGCTATGTAGATATGAGCGTCCCTGGCAGCAACCCTACAGAGCTCGGATCGCCGGTCCATCCCATTCCTATTGAATCTGAGGGCCCGACGCCCTTCTTTCCCCCAGTTTGCCTACAGTCGCACTGGGATCCTGGAATGATTCTGAAGCGGACACTGCCTCAGGGGCACGCTAGACTTCCGACGGATCCGAGACCCTGGACGCGGATCTGCATGGAATACACTACGGCGGGGGACAACGAGGCCGCGCCCCCTACAAATCCGAACCTCGTGCTCCCTTCGGGCGGCGCGAACTATCCTTTCCAGCGCTACGCGACGGCCATTGATAACGAGTCGGCCCTCAGACGTCTCGATCGCCCTCTTGGCTCCCCCGAGCACAACCAGTGGGAGCCTACGCTCCAGAGTGACATGTATGATGCTCGGAAGCTGATCCCTTCGCGCTCGACGCCCCAGGCCCCTGGTCGGATCCAGGAGATTGCCTTTCCGCAGGCGCTGATCCGCTCCGGTCCCTATGACTGTCGCCAGGAGGCCGATAACTATAATCTGGCCCAGGCTTCTGGATTCATGTTCAATAATGCCACGAAGCAGGACCGTTATAAGTCGATGGGCAAGGTTCGGCCGACGCCGAGTGCCAGACTGAACGCGTCTGATCCGGCGGGGCCTCTTGGGTCCTCCATGTCGCCGGTGGGAGTTTAACCCGTTTCTAGATTAGAAATGCCCGTGACACTCAAAAAAGGATGTAGCAGAGCCGCCTTTAAGAAAGGTCTCTGCAACAACTTTCAGGCGATTGCCTTCAACGACGGAAAGACTCGTAAGAAGCTCTTTTTCAACTCCGTCAAGGAGCGC
>Ga0114974_10004787_pt1 | contig 10117 bp, 9 predicted proteins | sample S_130206_EF_Meta_FD_87318 | JGI IMG/M metagenome (GOLD analysis project Ga0114974, IMG submission 87318) | Freshwater microbial communities from Lake Simoncouche, Canada to study carbon cycling - S_130206_EF_MetaG | ecosystem: Environmental > Aquatic > Freshwater > Lake | place: Lake...
CAGGACTTTTTTGTGACGGGCGCGTGCCGTTACACCACGTTTAACGCGAGGCATGTGTGTTCTCCTTGATCGTCAGTGAATTACAGGCCAGCAGATGGCAGCATTTGTGCCATGTGACCCATGTTGGTCTCATGCACGCTTGTTGAGCCACGCAGATGACGCTTGTTCTTGGTGGTCTTCTTGGTCAGAATGTGACGTTTGAAGGCCTGTCCGCGTTTAACGGTACCACCTGGACGAACGCGAAAACGCTTTTTAGCGCTGCTCTTGGTCTTCATTTTGGGCATATTCATGCTCCTTAACTTGTGCTCGTGAGGCGTCTGCAAAATCCTTGCAGCCTTGTTGGCCCCGAGCCACTTTTTTTCAACAATTCACCACAGTAAACTGCTGTTTTGGAAAGACCTTGCGGCCTTTCACAAACCTTGATCGATTAAGACTCCACAGCCACTGCTGGCGCAGTTTCTGATGAGGTTTTACCTGCCGGTTTTTTACGTCCCGGCGCGATCATCATGATCATCTGGCGGCCTTCCAACTTGGGAAACTGCTCCACAACGATCAAATCCACCAACTCATCGCGAATACGCTGGAGCAAGGCCATTCCGATTTCTTGGTGCGTGATTTCACGGCCACGGAATCGCAAAGTGATCTTGCATTTGTCACCATCGGCCAAAAACCGCTTGATGTTGCGCATCTTGATGTTGTAGTCACCATCATCGGTACCAGGTCGGAATTTGATTTCCTTGATCTCAATGACCGTCTGCTTGGCTTTGGCTTCAGCAGCACGTTTTTGTTCTTGGTATTTGAACTTGCCGTAATCCATCAGGCGGCAAACCGGTGGGTTCGCTGTGGCAGCAATTTCAACCAAGTCCACGTCCAGCTCACCTGCCATTCGAAGCGCTTCAGACAGAGACACGATCCCCATAGGCTCATTGTCGGGACCAGAGAGTCTAACCTCTGGAAAGCTGATTTCACGGTTCAGGCGATGTTTGCGTTCTTCGCGCTGGCGACGATCACGAAATTCGGTAGCGATGGCTCAAATCCTTTACTAATTAGAGACTGTTAGAAACAGTCAAACCGCCCTGCTCTCGCGAGCTAAAGCTGAAAAAACAAACCACAGTGGGAAAGGCCTTCATACTTTAGAAGCGATGTCGGAAGTAATGCGTTCAATGAACGCTTCAATCGACATCACACCGAGGTCAATGTTGCCACGGGCGCGCACTGCGACGGTACCTGCCGCTTTTTCCTTGTCGCCAGCGACAAGTATGTAAGGCGGCTTTTGCAACGAATGCTCTCGTATTTTATACGTTATTTTCTCGTTACGAAGGTCCAAATTGACCCTAAGACCTTGATTTGTCACTGATTTTTTCAGTTTTGCAGCGATTTCACGACAGTAATCGGACTGCGCATCGGTGATATTGAGCACGTCAACCTGCACTGGGGCCAACCAAACCGGCAAAGCACCCGCGTGCTGTTCGATCAAAATGCCGATAAATCGTTCCAAACTGCCCACGATCGCGCGGTGCAACATCACTGGTCGATGACGCGCTCCGTCTTCACCCACATACTCTGCGTCCAAGCGCTCGGGCATGGAGAAATCAACCTGAATCGTGCCGCACTGCCATTCTCGGCCAATCGCATCCTTAAGCGTGTATTCAATTTTGGGGCCATAAAAGGCGCCATCACCTGGTGAAATGATGTAATCACAGCCAGAAGCCTTCAGACTTTCAATCAAGGCCTGCTCAGCACGGTCCCAGCTTTCATCAGAGCCGATCCGCTGCTCGGGTCGTGTAGCCACTTTGTAGATGATGTCGGTGAAGCCAAAATCTGTGTAGACCTTTTGCAAAAGTGCTGTGTAGTTCACGCATTCGGCCAAGATCTGTGCTTCGGTGCAAAAGATATGTCCATCGTCTTGGGTGAAGCCGCGCACGCGCATGATGCCGTGCAAGCCGCCGGTGGGCTCATTTCGGTGGCATTGGCCAAACTCGCCGTAGCGCAATGGAAGATCGCGGTAGCTCTTGATGCCCTGGTTGAAAATCAGGATGTGGCCCGGGCAGTTCATGGGCTTCAAAGCATAGTCCCGCTTTTCCGACTCAGTGGTGAACATGTTGTCGCGGTACTTGTCCCAGTGACCGGTTTTTTCCCACAGGCCTTTGTCCAGAATTTGCGGTCCTTTGACTTCCAGGTAGCCGTTATCGCGGTAAACGCGGCGCATGTACTGCTCCACCTCTTGCCATACGGTCCAGCCTTTGGGGTGCCAAAACACAGTGCCCGGCGAATGTTCATCGATATGAAACAAATCAAGCTCGCGCCCAAGCTTGCGGTGGTCGCGCTTTTCAGCTTCCTCGAGGCGTGTCAGGTACTGCTGCAATTCGTCTTTACTGGCCCAAGCGGTGCCGTAAACCCGCTGAAGCATTTCGTTTTTGCTGTCACCGCGCCAGTAAGCACCGGCAACCTTCATCAGCTTGAAATGCTTGAGCTTGCCAGTGCTGGGCACGTGCGGGCCGCGGCACAAGTCTTCAAAAGCACCTTCGCGGTAGAGGCTGACGTCTTGATCTGCCGGAATACTGGCGATGATCTCAGCCTTGTAGTGCTCGCCCAAGCCTTTGAAATAGGCCACGGCTTCGTTACGGGGCAAAACACGTCGAACAATCGGCTCATCTTTGAGAGTCAACTCGGTCATGCGTTTTTCGATGGCGGACAAATCTTCAGGTGTGAAAGGACGGCTGAAAGCAAAGTCGTAATAAAAGCCGTTTTCGATCACCGGGCCAATCGTGACTTGCGCGGCGGGAAACAAGCCTTTCACCGCATAAGCCAACAAGTGCGCCGTGGAGTGGCGGATGACCTCCAAACCTTCGGCGTCTTTGGCGGTGATGATGGCCAATTGCGCGTTGTCTTGAATGGTGTAACTGGTATCGACCACCAGCCCCCCTACTTTGCCGGCTAAGGCTGCTTTGGCCAAGCCAGCACCAATGGATGCAGCCACCTCGGCCACGCTGACAGGGCCGGGGAACTCACGCAAGGAACCGTCAGGAAGTGTGATTTGAACCATGATGCTGAAATTAAAAAAGCGCGGCATGAGCCGCGCTTGGAGAAAGAGACTAAAGGCTGAGTGCGCATTTTACGCGCCCCAGCATTAACACTCACCTTAGAAGCAGATCAGTGGAACTGCTCTTCTTCTGTAGAGCCGGTCAGGGCTTTGACAGAAGATGCGCCGCCCTGGATCACGGTGGTCACGTCGTCGAAGTAGCCCGCGCCCACTTCCTGTTGGTGTGACACGAAGGTGTAACCCTTGTCACGTGCAGCAAACTCAGGCTCTTGGACCATGTTGACGTAGTGCTTCATGCCTTCGCCGTTGGCGTAAGCATGAGCAAACTGGAAGGTGTTGTACCAGTTGATGTGGATGCCAGCCAAAGTGATGAACTGGTACTTGTAGCCCAAAGCGGACAGGTCCTCCTGAAACGAAGCGATTTGTGTGTCATTGAGGTTTTTCTTCCAGTTGAAAGATGGCGAGCAGTTGTACGACAGCAACTTGCCTGGGCAAGCAGCGTGCACAGCTTGAGCGAATTCGCGAGCAAAGCCAATGTCTGGCACACCGGTTTCACACCACACCAAGTCAGCGTAAGGGGCGTAGGCCACGCCGCGGCTGATGGCTTGTTCCAAACCGTTTTTGACGCGGTAGAAGCCTTCAGGTGTGCGCTCGCCGGTCAGAAAAGGCTTGTCGTTGGCGTCGTGGTCAGAGGTGATCAGGTTTGCCGCTTCAGCATCGGTTCGGGCCAATACGATGGTGGATGTACCCATGACGTCAGCAGCGAAACGTGCAGAGATCAATTTTTCGCAGGCTTCATGAGTTGGGACCAGCACTTTGCCACCCATGTGACCGCATTTCTTCACAGCAGCCAATTGGTCTTCGAAGTGAACGCCAGCAGCGCCGGACGCAATCATGTTCTTCATCAATTCAAACGCGTTCAACACGCCGCCGAAACCAGCTTCAGCATCAGCCACGATAGGCAAGAAGTAGTCGATAAATTCTTTATCGCCGGGGTTCACGCCGCGTCCCCATTGGATTTCGTCAGCGCGTTTGAAAGTGTTGTTGATGCGGCGCACCATCGTGGGTACAGAGTCATACGCATAAAGCGATTGGTCTGGGTACATGGTTTCAGATGAGTTGCCATCGGCAGCGACCTGCCAGCCGGACAAATACACCGCTTCCAAGCCGGCTTTGGCTTGTTGCATGGCTTGCCCCGCGCTGATGGCGCCGAAGGAATTGACGTAACCCTTTTTGGCGCCGCCATTGATTTTGTCCCACAGCTTTTCTGCGCCGCGCTGGGCCAGTGTGTGCTCAATGGGCATGCTGCCGCGCAGACGTACGACGTCAGCAGCAGAGTAACCTCGCTTCACGCCTTTCCATCGGGGGTTGGTGGCCCAGTCTTTTTCCAATGCGGCAACTTGTTGCTCGCGGCTGAGTTGTTCGGTTAAGTTTTGTGGCATGGTGAGCTCCAGAAGGTTAGAAAAATAAGCTTGACTAGCGACCGCACTGTGCAAGTCGGTGATTTATCTTAACTCTTATATAAGACATTGAAATATCTTATATCTTATACAAGACATTTTTTTAATTGTTTAAAATCAATAACTTATTAATATATTTTCTCAATATGAAATCTCTTTTCTCATATTGAGAAAAATTGTCGCAGTGCAACATTTTAAAATATCACACTGTGAAAATTAAATTGCACTCTGCGGAAAAAAATCATGAAAATGAATCTTTCCTTCTTCTTGGGAAGGTCAATTGTGAAGATCCTGACGCTATCAACGTGGCATAAATAGCAACAACAATGGAATTTACATGTGAAAAATAATTTCTTCACTTGGAAACCTTGGTTTTCTCCATTAGCATGAAGGAAGCCGGGCCAAATCAGTGTTTCCGGCTTCGAACCAACTTCCGTACTAAGGAATCTCCACATGGCAACTGCAAAGAAAACTCCAGCCAAAAAAGCTGCTCCCGCAAAAAAAGTAGCGACTGCGAAAGCGGCTCCAGCTAAAAAAGTGGCGGCCAAAGCGCCTGCTAAAAAACGCACGCCCAATGCTGCGTTCATGAAAGCTTTGACGCCTAGCGCCGCTTTGGCCGCTGTGGTGGGTGCAGCACCTCTGCCACGCACAGAAGTCGTGAGCAAGTTGTGGGTCTACATCAAAAAGCATGGTCTGCAAGACAGCGTCAACAAACGAAACATCAATGCAGACGACAAACTCAAAGCGATTTTCGGCAAAGCCCAAGTCACCATGTTTGAGCTGGCTGGCCTGATCGGTAAGCACCTGAAGTAATCCTCAGCGATTACCTTGTGTTTAAAGGGCTGAACACCTGTGGTGTTCAGCCCTTTTCAATTTCAATCAGCATGCCTGTCACTGGATTGAGACTGTTTTATTTGCCAACGCTCAATTGCGTTGAGCGGCAGCTGTGATGGCGCTGAGTGTGCTGCGCGTCGTGATGACTTCAGGGTTGAGGGTCACCTCGATCAAAGTGCCTTGCTTGCGGGCCAGCGCAGCAATCAACGCACCTTCAAACTCTGCTGTGCGTGAAATGCGTGTTCCCACATAACCATAGGCTTGAGCCAAAGCTGCAAAGTCGGGGTTCATCAAACCGGATCCAGAAATGTGCTTGGGGTATTCGCGTTCCTGATGCATCCGAATGGTGCCGTACATGCTGTTATTGAGCAAAACAATGATGCTTTTGGCTCCGTGTTGAACCGCAGTGGCCAACTCCTGACCATTCATCAAAAAGTCACCGTCTCCAGCAATGGTGAAAACCACCCTGCCCGTCACTATGGCTGCGGCAATACCTGCTGGCACGCCGTAGCCCATGGCACCCACTGTAGGTGCCAGCTGTGTTTTGTGCCCTTTCACCAGCCCATGGTGCTTGAAATAACGGTGAAGCCAACTGGCAAAGTTTCCAGCGCCGTTGGTCAGTACCGCATCGCTGGGCAGATGTTTTTGCAGCGTTGCAATAACCGCGGGCATGTCAACCAATCCCGCCTCGTTGTCAGCAGGCAGACCTGCCAAGGATTGAGGCAAGACATTGGCTTCGTATTCAGCATGAATTTCATGCGTCCAGGTCTCCCATGGCAATGATGTGGGAGCGGTCAGCACCTCCAAACTGCGTGCAGCTGCATTCATGGTCGCGCACAAGGCCAGATCAGCTTGGTACACACGGTTCAACTCTTCAGCGCTGGCATGAATGTGGACCAACTTTTGAACCGGCTTGGGCGGCACCAACAAGGTATATCCGTTCGTCGTCATCTCCCCCAAACGAGGGCCAATGGCAATGATCAAATCGCTGTTTTTGATACGCGCCGCCAACTTGGGATTGATGCCGATACCGACGTCTCCCGCGTACTGAGGGTGGAAATTATCAAAAGTGTCCTGGAAGCGAAAGGCATTGCCAACGGGCAACTTCCAGTTTTCCGCAAATCGCTGCAAAGCTTGCGCAGATTGAGGCGTCCAACCACCGCCACCGGCAATCACGAAGGGACGCTCTGCTTGCAACAGCATTTCACGCAGACGGCGTAAGGCCCCCGGGTCGCTCCAAGCCTCAACTGCCTCGACGCGAGCCAAGGGATGGGCTTGAACCATTTGCGTGAGCATATCCTCAGGCAAGACCAGCACCACAGGACCCGGGCGACCGTTCATTGCAGTGGCAAAGGCTCGGCCCACATACTCAGGAATCCGCTTTGCATCGTCAATGCGTTCCACCCGCTTGGCCATGCCTTTGGTGCTGGGGCCAAAAAAGGCACAAAAATCAACTTCTTGAAAAGCCTCGCGGTCGCGGGTGTCACTGGCCACATCGCCGACAAACAAGACCATCGGGGTTGAATCCTGAAATGCCGTATGGATTCCAATGGACGCATTGGTGGCCCCCGGGCCTCGGGTAACAAAGCACACGCCAGGTCGGCCAGTCAAGCGCCCATGCGCGTCGGCCATGTAGGCGGCACCGCCTTCTTGTCGGCAGGTGACAAATTGAATACGCTCCGCGTGGGCATGAAAGCCATCGAGCACCGCCAGATAACTTTCGCCAGGTACACCAAAGGCATGCGTAACGCCTTGCGCGATGAGACAATCGACAAGCAAGTGGCCAGCCATGACGGGTTGTATTTCTGTGGTGTTCATGCTTTTCTCTCAGTAAGTTGCCTATGAGATTAGCAGAATCGGCCCCGTGTCCATAACCCGCATCTCACCCTGCGGGAACACAGGTGACAGACGAGCGGAAAAAAGTTACAGACACTGAAACCAACACACAAGGAGAAACGCATGAAGATTCGCGAAATTGCGTCGGGACTGCAATTCCCAGAGGGCCCGATTGCCATGGACGATGGCTCGGTATTGTTGGTTGAAATTGCCCGCGGCACCCTGACACGTGTCGCGCGCGATGGCAAAGTCTCGGTCGTGGCCGATTTGGGTGGAGGCCCCAACGGAGCAGCCATTGGACCTGATGGTGCGGTCTACATTTGTAACAATGGTGGATTCAACTACACCACAGAGTCCGACGGATGCTTCCGGCCCATCGGTCAAGCCAAGGATTACAGTGGCGGGCGCATCGAGCGAGTCAACCTGAACACGGGCAAGTTCGATCGCCTTTATGACACCGTAGAGGGCTTGGGTCTTCGGGGACCCAATGACATTGTGTTTGATGCCCATGGAGGCTTTTATTTTTCGGACTTAGGTAAAGCACGCCACAGCGACATGGACCGGGGTGGAATTTACTACGGCACCACCCATGGTGATTCGGCGAGCGTGATTGCAAGGCCGGTCATGACTCCCAATGGCATTGCCCTTTCCCCCGATGGCCAGACCCTTTATTACGCAGAAACCGAAGGCGCCAGGGTCTGGGCTTTTGATGTGACCGGCGCCGGTCAGGTCCGCAAAGAGGGCTGGCCATCGCCCCAAGGCGCTCGCATGATCGCCGCCTCACCTGGCGGGCTTTATCAGCGGTTTGACTCCATGGCTGTAGATGCATTGGGCAATGTGTGCGTGGCGACTTTGATGCACGGCGGCATCACCATCATTTCACCCGACGGCAAATTGCAATCGCACGTCAGTTTGCCTGACCGCTTCACCACTAACTTGTGTTTTGGTGGGCCAGATAAGCGAACCGTTTTTGTGACCTTGTCGGGCAGCGGCAAACTGATCGCCATTGACGATTGGCCTGTACCGGGCCTGATGCTCAATTACCCCGCATGAACTTGCGCCATCTTGCGCCCCACGCCCAAGGCGACGCCCACGCTGAGCATCAACACCGCTGAGGCACAAGCCAAAGTGGCGCTGTCCAGCCACGTTCCATGAACGCACCAAATACAAGAGGCGAGACCGCAAACCCAACGTCAAATGCCGAGTACACCAAGGCATACATGCGGCCTGTGGCGCCTTGGGGGGTGGCTTTTTAAATCATCAAGTCGCGACTGCGGCCGCCAATGCCAATGGCAAAACCTGTGAAAGCCAAGACCGCCATCGTACCGAATGGACCCAGCCAACCACTGGCTCACAGGGCAAGCAAAACGGCACTGCACAGCATGTAGACCGTGAGGATCAGCCTAGCGGCCTCAAAACTGAATTGATGCAAGGCTTCAAGAATGGGCAAAGAAAAATTTTGCACCACAGCCAGTGTGACAGTTGACAATAAACAGAAGCCAAAACACCACCACACCATAGGCAGACTCATGAACGCCATGTCATGGCCTCGGGCTAGGTTGATTTGCTTTTTCACAGGGCTGATGAGCAGTTTGTCACGATCAAATACCATCAAAGCCAAAATCAGTACATACAAAAAAGATACCGCTGTGTAGGCACGTCTCCAACCGAACATGGTCGACATCACCCCCATGAATACGGAGGCCGCTGCCCAACCTAGACTGCCCGTCAAGCCATGGACGCTGAAGGCATAACCAAGGCGTACACTCGAAATGGGTTGATTAAAATAGTGAAATCTAAGGGGTGAAAAGCACAGTTACCCTGACCGGCCAGCGCGGTCACCAGCATCATGACGGGTAGCTGTTGGCCACTGATGCGAGCAAGATTGCCAGAGCAAATAGACTCAATGCCGCAATAAGAATTGGCCTGGCACCGAAACGGCGCACAACAAAACCAGAGCAAACGTGACCCGCGCCCGAGACCACAAAAAACAGTGAACTGATCATCCTAAAATCAGAGACATCAGCAAATGGGCGCTCGCCGGTGGTATCGACTGAGCGTAAAGAGTGGTCACGACATCAAAGTCTCAAAAGACGCACAGACAAAACGCCCTGTGAAAAATCAATGATAACGACCCTAACGCGAGTGTGCAGTCATCAGGCTAACTCGCGGCAATAACGCCCATGACACGGTCAAACTTGAACACGCCAGGCTCGCGAACCGGGTCCACATCCACGGGGATGGTCGCTTTGGGCGGAAAGCGCCCTTCGAGCAAGAGTTTGGACAGCGGGTTTTCAATCCGTTGCTGAATCGCTCGCTTGAGCGGGCGCGCACCAAAAATCGGGTCAAAGCCGACTTTGGCCAGCTCGGCATAAGCCGCCTCAGAGACCTCAAGATTCAACTCCAACTTGGCCAGCCGAGCAGACAATGCCTGAACCTGGATCCTGGCAATAGACTCGATATGTTTGGCATCCAGCGAATGAAAGACCACGGTTTCGTCAATGCGGTTCAAGAACTCGGGGCGGAAGTAATTTTTCAGTTCACCCCATACCGCGTCTTTGACATCTTCATAAGGCTCACCAACCATGGTTTGAATCATTTGCGATCCAATATTGGAGGTCATCACAATGACCGTGTTTTTGAAATCCACAGTACGGCCCTGCCCATCCGTCAAGCGCCCATCGTCAAGCACCTGCAAAAGCACGTTGAAGACATCCGGGTGGGCTTTTTCAACCTCATCAAGTAACAGGACCGAATAGGGCTTGCGCCGCACGGCCTCTGTCAGGTGGCCGCCCTCCTCGTAACCCACATATCCAGGGGGAGCGCCAATCAAGCGCGCAACAGAGTGCCTTTCCATGAATTCGCTCATATCGATGCGAATCAAATGGTCCTCGCTGTCAAACAAGAAACCCGCCAGCGCTTTGCAGAGCTCCGTTTTACCCAC
>Ga0114974_10004788_pt1 | contig 10116 bp, 11 predicted proteins | sample S_130206_EF_Meta_FD_87318 | JGI IMG/M metagenome (GOLD analysis project Ga0114974, IMG submission 87318) | Freshwater microbial communities from Lake Simoncouche, Canada to study carbon cycling - S_130206_EF_MetaG | ecosystem: Environmental > Aquatic > Freshwater > Lake | place: Lake...
CAGCGTCACGGCGCGAGGGTAGCGGCGCTTGAGTTCGGCCAACTCTTCCTTGTAGGTGTACGCGATGATGGTGTTGGCGTGTTGGTTCTCGGCCAGCAGGTCGTCTAAGGCGTCGAACTTGGTCGAGTCGAACCAGACGGTCGAGTTGCCGTACACGAACCCAGACGCCATCTGTTGCAGCTTGGCCGTGACCACGCCAGCGTTGACGGCCACAGCCTGGGCGTCAGGGAACTGCGCCACAAACTCCTTCTTCATCTGGTCGTAGGGCTTGCGGTTGACCATATCGAACCGCACCGGCACGGTGTGCAACTCGGGCAGCTTGTCCTTGTACTCGCCCGGCTCCAGCACGAACGTGGCGGGCTTAATCCGCTCCATGACCTGCTCCAGCGCACCTGGGCGCGGCTCCCATTGGTTGAAGTCTTTGTTGACCAGGAAGAAGTACTGCTGCTGGAACGCGCCTTTGCTGCGGCCCAGCAGTGACTGATCGACGATCTTGCACTGGCCGAATACGTCCTCCAGCCCGTTGCTGGTGAACGAGCCTGTCAAACCCCACCTTACAGGGCAGTCCAGCATCTTGTTAAGCGCCTTGAACCTGGCCCCGCTGGGGTTCTTCAGCCGGGTCAGTTCGTCGAACACGATGCCGTCAAAACTTAGCGCAGGCAGGGACTGCAAATTGTCGTAATTGGTCACCACCACCTCACTGTCTGATTTGAACGCAGCCTCGCGCTGTTTAGGCGTCCCCACGGCCACGCTAACGCGCAGGGCTGGCGCCCACAGCCGAGCCTCGGTCGGCCAGACGCTGACGGCCACACGCTTGGGGGCCAGTACGAGGAACCGACTGACATGGCCGCTGGTCAGCATGGCCTGCATGGCCGTCAGCGTGATGGCAGTCTTGCCTGCCCCGACCGGCGCTAGGATCATGGCGCGGTCGTTGGCGAACAGAAAGTCCGCCGCCTCATTTTGGTATGGCCTCAATTCCATTGTGTTGCCATTGCGTCAGCAATGCCTTGAAATGTTGCGCTGCGGATCTTCCATCGGTCGGCGCTAGGCGGCAGGTTGTACCACTTGGGCAGGCTCTTGCCTGACTTTGTAACGTGTCGGGCGCCTTTGCCAACAATGCTGGTCGGCGTCAGGTGCGGCAGTCCCTTCAGCCACAGGCAAGTTGTCTTCGTGGCCTCATGCCCAAATTGCCACGGCTGGATAATCTGGTCGGGCTTGCGGATGTGGCTGGAGATGATGCTGACCGGGTTCTCCAGCGCGATGCGCGGTATCGGCGCGTCCAGTAGCTGACGCACAAAATCCAAAGCCGCAGCCTGTTCGGCCTGTTTGTCTTTGAACCACCGGGCGCCCGACACGGCCAAGTGCGTACAGGGCGGGTGCGCCACCATCATGTCCCAATCATCGCTCAATACGTCCATCACATCCCCCTGGTAGTGCGGCCCCGGTGCGTCGGTCGGCAGCAAGTCGCATGACATTGCGTCGTGCCCCCCCCGTATAAACGCATCGCGCACAGACCCGCTGTATTCACACGCTATCAATATACGCATCAACCTGCTCCTTAGTCCACAGCACTGTGTACTTCTGCTTGAGCCGCGCCATGTCGGCGGCGAAGACTTTCTGGAGCGCGGACAACCGACCGCCGATGGTCTTGACCTCCACGAACCAGACCGTGCCGTCGGGCAGGACGATGATGCGGTCGGCTGCGCCGCCGTGGCCGCGCCACTTGTACGCTATGCCGCCGAGCGCTTTGACGCGCTTAACGAGGTAGGCTTCAATGTGTTTTTCCATGTAGAGAACTTTAGCACAGAAAAAAATCTTTGCACAAGATTATTTTCGTGCTACTATTCGTTCACCCAATCCGGGTAACAACGAAAGTAAAGTCCATGAAGATCGAATTTACCCGCGCCGAAATCGAGCGCATCATCCTGGCTCACGCCAACTCCCTCATCGAAGGCTACGGCTTCGACCAGCTTGAGACACGGTATTCCAGTATGCCGTCATCCATCACCGTCAGCAAGAAAGAAGAAGATGCAGCACAGTAAGATCGTCGGCGGCTCGACCGCCAAGCGTGTGATGGCCTGCCCCGGCAGCGTGGCCTTGGTGGCGCAGATGCCGCCCCAAGTCGAGAACAAGTACATGGCCGAGGGTACGGCCTTGCACTTTGCCATCGACTACCTGGTCAATGACGGCGACGCCAGCCCGTACAGCCTGCTCGACAAGAACTTTAACGGCGTTGCGTTGAGCGAAGACCACTGCGAGAAGCTGAAGTCGGCGCTGGCGCTGCTGAACGAAGTCGATCCCAAGGAGGAGATGAACTTTGCCACAGAAACCCGTGTCGGCTTTGGTGATCTGCTGCCGGGCGTGTTCGGCTCAACTGACTTGATAGGTCGGATCGGCAACCGCGCCATTGTGCTGGACTGGAAGTTCGGCGACGGCGTGATTGTCAACGCCGAGGAGAACGCGCAGTTGATGTTCTACGCTGCGGCCGCTATGCGGACGCAAGAGTCGGCCTGGGCGTTTGATGGCGCCACTGAGGTGGAGTGCGTCATCATCCAACCGCCGATGGTTCGGCGATGGGTGACTACGCCCGAGCGCATTCGGCAGTTCGAGCGTGATCTGGTGCAGGCCGTCAAACTGTCATCCTTTCCTGACGCGCAGCTTACGGTGGGCGACCACTGCCGGTTCTGCACCGCCAAGCCCATCTGCCCACAGATGACAGGCGCTGCCGACCGGGCGCTGGCCGTCAAGCTGGACAATTTAGATGCGGGGAAAATCAGCACCTACTTAAAAAACGCGGATTTGTTAGAGACTTGGATTTCCAGCCTGCGGGAATTGGCGCTCTCCATGATGGAGTCCGGGGCCAATCTGCCCGAGTACAAACTGGTCGCCAAACGGGCGATTAGGCAATGGACTGACGAGGACAAGGCCAAGGTCGCCCTGTTCGCGTTGGGCCTCGAAGAATCTGAGGTGATGGAGACATCAATCATGTCGCCAGCGAAGGTCGAGAAGGTGCTCAAAAAGCGCAAGATCGCCCTTCCTGCTGATGTGGTCGTCGCCATCTCCTCGGGTAACACCTTGGCAAGCGTGGATGACCCGCGCCCCGAGGTACTGCTGTTGGGCAAACGACTTGCCCATCTTTCTAAACTCTCCTAAAGGTAATCATGAGTAATCTTTCAGTGTTCTCAAAAGCTGGTCTGCCAGCTATCAGTACCCTCTCCACCGCTCTTAAAAGCATGGCCGTGTCGGCGGCTGGCCCATCCGGTGTTGTCATCCTTAAGATGGACAAGACCGGCCATTGGGTGTTTGGCGCTGACCAGACCGAGGTCGAGGACGACTCGACCTGGGCCGTCAATCCCTTCTCTTTCGTTCATGGCTTTATTGCGTGGGGCGACGGCGAGGTACTTGGCGAGAAGATGGTCGCCGTTAGCCAGCCGCTGCCAGAGATCGACGACGCGCCGCCCGGCGCCAAGAAGGGCTGGGAGCAGCAGATCGGCATGAGCCTCAAGTGCCTGACCGGCGATGACAAGGGCATGGAAGTGCGCTTTACCACGACCTCAGTCGGCGGTAAGCGTAGCGTCCAGACCGTTGCCGCTGCGCTGGCCGAGCAGGTTGAGAAGGATCAAACCAAGCCCGTCGCCGTTGTCAAGCTGAAGAAGGATCACTATCAGCACAAGTCTTACGGCAAGATTTACACCCCGGTGTTTGAACTTGCCGAATGGATCAGTATGGATGGTGAGCCAGAGCCAGAGGCGCCGCCAGCTGGGCGCCGCCGTCGCGTAGCGTAATCGCTTTTTGATGCCCATTCGCAAGAGTGGGCATTGAAAAATGATCTGGCTTGATTTTGAAACCCGCTCCACCTGCGACCTCAAGTCAGCAGGCGTCTACAACTACGCGCAGGACTTGACGACCGAGGTGCTGTGTATGTCCTACGCCGTCGACGATGGCGAGGTCGTGACTTGGCTCCCCGGCCAGCCACTACCTGACTTCACCGGCCACCGCATCATGGCCCACAATGCCGCCTTTGAGCGGCTGATCTTATGGTACGTCTTGCAGGTCAATATCCCGCTGGAGTCTTTCTACTGCACCGCCGCGCAGGCCCGTGCCAACTGTGCGCCAGGTAGCCTTGAGGACGTAGGCCGGTTCATGGGCGCCAGCATGAAGAAGGATCACCGGGGCGCTGCCCTGATCCGCAAGATGTGCGTCCCACCGTACCAGGAGTCGGCTGAGTTGACCGCCGAGATGATCCAGTATTGCGAACAGGACGTTCGGGCCATGAGGGCCATCAGTCAGGCCATGCGCCCCTTGTCCGACGAGGAACTGGCCGACTACCATGTCAACGAGCGCATCAACGACCGTGGCGTCCTGGTCGATGTGCCGCTCTGCCGCGCAGCGGTAAGCTACGCCGCCACCGAGGCCGCTGAGATCGCCCAGATCGTCAGTGAGGTGTCCGAGGGCGAACTGACCTCTGTACGGTCGCCTAAGATGCGCCAGTGGGTCTGGGATCGTGTCGGCCCCGAGGCCCGCGCCTTAATGACCAAGGACGATAAGGTCAGCATTGACAAGACCGTCCGCGCCAACTTGTTGAACTGCGACGGAGTGCCGCCCGACGTTCAGGAGATCATCCAGTGCGCCGACGACCTGTGGGCGTCATCCGTCGCCAAGTTCGCCCGACTCGCCCAACTGGCCGACGAGGAGGACAGGCGTGTCCGGGGCGCGTTCGTGTTCGCAGGCGGCAGCGCCACTGGCCGCGCCAGCAGCTACGGCGCCCAGGTTCACAACTTCACCCGCAAGTGCGCTAAAGCCCCCGAGGATGTCCGCGCCGCCATGTGCCGGGGCCACGCCATTGTCCCCAAGTTTGGCAAGCGCGTCACCGACGTTCTGCGGGGGATGCTGCGCCCCGCGCTGATCCCGGCCAAGGGTCGGCAGTTCGTCGTCGCCGATTGGTCGTCCATTGAGGCACGGGTTAACCCTTGGCTGTCCGGTAAGGGTCAGGCCAAGCTGGACGTTTTCGAGTCGGGCCTCGACCCGTACATCGTCAACGCATCCAGCACGTTCAACCGTACCTATGACGACATCAAGGCCGACTACGACCGCGACGGCGAGTCCGCGCAGCGCCAGATCGGCAAGGTTCAGGAGTTGGCCTGCGGCTTTGCTGGCGGTGTCGGCGCGTTCGCGTCGATGGCTCGTATCTACAGTGTGCGCCTGTCCGAGGCCGACTCCAAGCGCATGGTCGACGCATGGCGCCGCAACAATCAATGGGCGGTCGGCTTCTGGTCGCAGCTTGAGCAGCAGTACACCAGGGCGATGCGAAACCGGGGGCAAGAGTTCACCGCCGGGCGGATAACTTACCTGTTCGACGGCCTGCATCTCTGGTATTCTTTACCCTCTGGCCGTGTGCTTTGCTACCCCTTTGCCCGGCTGGAGGACGACGGCATCAGCTACGCTAAGGCAGCGTGGAAGCCCGCGCAGGACGCCACCGAGTGGCCCCGCGCCCGGCTGTGGCGCGGTCTGGCTTGCGAGAACGTCACCCAGGCCGTGGCGAACGATTTGCTCCGGTTTGCGCTGCGCCAGCTTGATGATGTGGTTCTGCACGTTCACGACGAGATCGTCGTCGAGGGCGGTACAGAAGAGGAAGTGCGTAGGGTGATGACTACGCCGCCAGCATGGGCCACTGGCCTGCCGCTGGACTGTGGTATCAAGACGATGCCGCGTTACGGCAAATAAAAACGCCGCCCGGTCAGGGGCGGCGCAAAGGATGACAACGTGCAATTTTTAGATTTTATCACGGCCCTTGCGCCCGAGGGCGAGACAATGCTGTTTGTGCGCCAAAAACCACAGTTGCGTGGCGGCGAACGGCAGTACCACGCCGACGGGGCCATCAAGGCTACTTGGCCGGCCTACCTGCCGTCCCACGGCGTCCGCGAGGGCGAGGCTTGGTACGGCAACACGGCCTCCTTCATCGTTGACCGTTTCGAGGACGGTCGCGTGTCGGCATCGTCGGCCAACTGCGAGTATGTGGCCGTGATGGTGCTGGACGACATCGGCACTAAGTCCAAGACCCCGCCGCTGCCGCCGACTTGGATCATGGAAACGTCGCCCGGCAACTATCAGTACGGCTACGTCTTCAGCGAACAGCCGCCCAAGGGCGAGTTCGCCGCCGCTATCAAGGCCATCGCCGCTGCGGGCTACACCGACCCCGGCGCCTGTAACCCTGTCCGCAACTTCCGCCTGCCCGGTTCGGTCAACCTGAAACCCAACCGGGCCGAGTGGGGTTCGGTTCTGACGGAGTTCCACCCCGAGCGCGAGTACCTGCTGGCCGACATCTGCGCCGCCCTTGATGTGACGCCCGGCCCGGCTGAGTCCTCTGGCCCCCGCCCGATACGGATGGCCGACGATGGCGCCGACGATGTGCTGGTCTGGCTGTCCGGCCAGGGTCTGCTGCTCTCGCGCCCCAACGCCGAGGGCTGGGCCGGGGTCATCTGCCCCAACAGCGCCGAGCATACCGACGGCAACCCGGAGGGCAGGTATATGCCCCTGAACCGGGCGTTCTGCTGTATGCACGGCCACTGCGTTGATCTGGACAGCAACACCTTTATGCAGTGGGTCGCCGACAACGGCGGCCCCCGCCACGCCCCCGGCCTGCGCGACGAACTGATGGCCGCGCATCTGGAACTGGCCCTCGCCAAGATCAAACCCAGCCCCGAATACCCCGACGCCGCCGCCGAGGTCATCGCCGAAGTTGAACGCAAGGAATTAGGCAGGGTCGAAAAGGCTAAGTGGTATCAGCGTTTCGCGTACCTGCAAGATGACGAGGCGTTCTTCGATATGCAAGACCGCCGCGAGTTGTCCCGCAACACCTTCAACGCCTTGTTTCGCCACATCAAGTGCGTGTCGGTTCACTCGACCGGCAAGTCGGCCCGCCGGGTTGAGGCCAGCGTATGCTTCGACGAGAACCGGCAGGCGGCTGGCGCCAAGTCGCTGGTCGGTATTACTTATGCCGCTGGCGAGTCGGTGCTGGTCACTAAGGACGGTCTGGTTTACGGCAACCGCTGGCGCGACGCCCGCCCGCCGACTGTGGCCTGCGACATCAGCATCTGGTTGCGCCATTTGGAGCGGATGGTTCCGCTCGACTTTGAGCGTGAGCATCTTTTGAACGTGCTGGCCCATAAGGTGCAGTTCCCCGGCCATAAGATCAACCATGCCGTTCTGCTGGGCGGCAAGCCAGGCTCCGGTAAGGATACCCTGCTGGCCCCCTTCTTCTGGGCCGTCGGCGGCCCGGCCAAGCTGAACTGTTCGCTGGTCAAGAATGAAGACCTGACGTCGCAGTGGGGCTACGGGTTGGAGTGCGAGGTGATGGAGATCGCCGAACTGCGCCAGAGTGAGGCCCGCGACCGCCGGGCGCTAGAGAACCACCTCAAGCCAGTGATCGCCGCCCCGCCCGAATACCTGCCCGTGAATCGTAAAGGACTGCACCCCTATATGGCCCTCAACCGGGTGCTGGTCGTGGCCTTCAGTAATGAGCGCGTGTCCATATCGCTGCCCTCTGATGACCGCCGCTGGTTCGTCCTCTGGGCGGCGGCTGAACGCCTGCCCGAGGTCGACGCCGTGGCCCTGTGGAATTGGTACACGAATCGTAACGGCTTCGCGGGCGTGGCGGCGTGGCTGATGGCCCGTGACGTATCGGCCTTCAACCCCTCCGCGCCGCCGCCCATGACTGAAGCCAAGGCCATCATGGTCGAGGCGGGTATGTCGACCGCCGAATCGGTGCTGGTCGAGATGATGCGCGGGCGCCAGGGGCCGTTCGCCCAGGGCGTGATCGGCTCGCCGTTTCACATTATCTGCGACCGGGTGCAGGGGTCAGGCGCAGCGCCGCCCGGCGTCAAGATTGTCCAGGGCGCCCTGTTCCATGCCTTCCGCGAGGCCGGTTGGCTTGACATGGGCCTGATCCATTCCCGAGACTTCAACAGCAAGAAGCATATTTTCGTGGCGCCTGAACTGGTCAGCATGACCCGGTCAGAGATGCGCCGGACGGTCGCGTGAGAATCACGATAGCCCGGCTATCATGAGAAACGGCCCGTAAGGGCCGTTTTCTATAGGTTCAGCAGCAGCGCCAGCAGCGCCGCGAATAGGGCCGCTAAGAGCATAGCTTTTCCGCATACGCCAGGGCGTCGGCCTCCAGGGTGAAGAGTCGCACCGATGGGCCTACGGTCTCGCCCGTGTCATCGTCGCGCAGCGTGACCTTCCACCAGCCATTCAGGGTCTGCATGACCTCAGATGTGATCTGATACTCGGGGTTGTGGAATTCAGTCCTCATAACAAACCTCCATGCTATCCTCGCCCTCCGGCACACTCAGGCGGTCGCTGAGACCCTCGTAAAACCCTACCAAGTTGGCGTCACCGTAGGGTGCCGCCAGGTTTTTAAACAGGCGCCGCTCCGAGTTGAGGCCATAGTACTGCGCGACATACGCCGCCGTTGACAGGCTGGCGCCGTCGGTCGGGTATAGGCGCCGCTCCGCGCCTTTGCTTTTTATGATCTTATGCTTGCCGGTCAGTTTGAGAATGTCACTCATAAACGTGTGCCGGTCGTCGCGTACTTTGTACCGTGCGCGGCCAAGTGTGATTGTTTTCATGGTTTCATACTCCAAAAATAATAAACAAAGGGACCTGCGATACAGGCAACAAACAGTAGGGCGCCGAGTAGGTCAGATAGTAGGCGTTTCATTTGTTGATCCAGTTGTGTGTGTCAATGTCGTCATATGCGCCCAGCATGGCGTCGGTCAATTGGTCGCGGGTCACCGATGGGTCTTCCGCGACCGCCTCGCGCCAGCCATTATTGGGGTCTAGACTGTCGGCAAAGTCTAGCAATTGGGCGATGCTGTAATGGCGCAGCATATCGGGCAGTGTGGTCATGATGCGCCCCTCAGAAACTTGAAGCGTAGACAATCAGACCCGCCGACGTGAGGCCAACTACTGAGGTGAGATCCTCAAGGTATTGCATGGCGACCGGGATAGCGTCTTCCTTCTCTTCGTCGTTCAAGTCGACGCCATGGCCCTCAAGTATCTCTATGGGCGTCAGTTCGGCATAGTCGCAACACAGGCCGATAACGTCGAGTTCATAGTCGGGGTGTACGTCTTCCAAATAGTCAAACAGTAGCCCAAGTGCTTCGTAGCTGAATTGTTCTTGCCGTCCGGCAGCGCGGAAGGCGTCGCGGAACTGGCTGGCGTTGCTGATAGTCTGTTTCATGGTGAACCTTACTGTAATGAGATGCGGGATTGCATCGCATAGGCGCCGCTTGTGCGCCTATACGCTGGAATCAATATATGTTGCTGTACTGCGCTTGGTCTGCGTATGCTTGCGCCAGTGCGCACAATGCTTGGTGGCGGGCTTCGCGGATGAGCTGTCGGGTCATTTGTAGTCCTTAGTTGGTTGGTATGACTACAGTGTAACCGATAAAGTTACAGCGTGACAAATTATTTAACTGATCGTTTGTACAGTGCGCCATTGTGTGTCAGTGTGGCGCATTGTGGGTGCATTGTGGGTGACGACGTCGCCGCCATGCTCTCCAATGAAAAGGGGCCTTTGTGTGTCATGTGTGTCAAGTATTTTTCAATAAACAAAAAAAAAATGTCAGTATGTATACGTAGGGCCAGACTAGGCCCGTGCATGGTATGCATACGTTTGTGCGGAGTTGGAGCGACTGAAAAGTGATGGCACACATGACCCACATGACCCACACGCCTAAACCGTGTGCCATGTGTGCCATGTGTGCCATTGTTGCCAGATGGCACACATGGCACACGGTGTGCTGGTGCTGGTGCTGGTGCTGGTGCTGGCACACACGGCACACGCCCGGCTGGCTGCTGGCTGCTGGCTGCTGGCTGCTGGCTGCTGGCTGCCGAGGCGGGGGTGGCAGGGCCGAGCGCCGATGGTCACGGCTACGGAGCGTCAGCAAACAATTTTTATTTTTTATGATATAAACCGCGCATGGTCTCCTTCCCGCTATCAATTCGAGAGTTAAAAGCAACAGAGTCGCGCTTACAGGCTGTGTACGATGCAGCAAAGCTAGGCTTGCGCGGCGAGACACTCGCGCTTGCAGCCGGTATGCTGCCGCAAGA
>Ga0114974_10004789_pt1 | contig 10114 bp, 10 predicted proteins | sample S_130206_EF_Meta_FD_87318 | JGI IMG/M metagenome (GOLD analysis project Ga0114974, IMG submission 87318) | Freshwater microbial communities from Lake Simoncouche, Canada to study carbon cycling - S_130206_EF_MetaG | ecosystem: Environmental > Aquatic > Freshwater > Lake | place: Lake...
CTGGTGGCGATAAAGAGTCTTATTTATTATTGCCGATCATTCCGCCTAAAAATGACTAAATGCTGATTAAAAAGACAAGAGACACTAAAAATAACTTAGGTTATTGAGCTTTACTATAGCGAGAAAAGCTCAAGAAAAATTTATACAAGCCATTATTAAAAAACTAAAAATGAGATGATATCAGAATATATTATTCAAGAAATTGATGAGCGAATACTCGTTCTCGAGATAAGAAGAAGAGATCGAAAAAATGCACTCAATCAATCGGCTTATCTAGCCTTGATCGCAGGGCTCGAATATGCTCAAACCAATCCCGATATTTCTGTATTGCTAATCAGAGGTCAAAAAGATCTTTTTACTGCAGGCGCAGATATTAAAGATTTTTTAAATCAAGATCCTAATCAAGAGCCCAAGGGGCGATTATTTTTAAAAAAAATTGCCAATTTTTCAAAACCTATTGTTGCTGCAGTTGGTGGTGATGCAATTGGAATTGGTACAACCTTACTTTTACATTGTGATTTTGTATTAGCCTCAGATAATTCTCGATTTCAACTTCCTTTCGTTAATCTTGGATTGTGTCCGGAAGGCGGATCAAGCTATCTGTTGACCCTAATAGCCGGACCTAAATTAGCAAATGAATTATTGCTTAACGGAAAACCATTTACTGCTGAAATTGCTAAACAGGCTGGAATAGTAAGTTCGATTTGGAATGAAAATCAAATCATGAATCAAGCCCTTGTTTTAGCTAAAGAAATTTCTAATAAACCTTTAGACGCTTTACTTACTTCAAAAGCCTTAATTAAGAAACCATTGCAAGTTAAGATAAATCAAGTAATAGATAGCGAGATTATGGAATTTTCTCGACTTTTAAATACTATTCCATCAAAAGAAATTATGAGTGCTTTTCTAGAAAAACGCTCACCTGATAGAGCACTTTTTAACATAATTAAAAATTAACTGTATTACTATTGATAACCTAGGGTGACATTATGATTTTAGAAGAACGAACATACACCATTATTCCTGGACAAGTAAAAGATTATTTGGATATGTATGAAAAAGAAGGTAAGCCTATACATTGGAAGTACCTTGGTATACCAATAGGATGGTTTGTTAGTGAGACTGGTGTAATTAATCAAGTTGTTCATTTTTGGCGCTATGAATCTATGGCAGAAAGAGAGGGTAAGAGGGCTACTCTTTATGCTGATCCAGCCTGGAATGATTATCGTCTTCGTGCAGGAGTTAGAATTCAACACCAAGAGAATCGAATTCTAAGTCCTGTATCCTTTTCCCCAATGAAATGAAGAACCAGCAATGAAGCAAGAGGCCTTTCCAAAAATACTTAATGGCATACGTATTCTTGATTTAACAAGAAATATTGCCGGTCCGGTTGCAACTATGATGGCTGCAGAAATGGGTGCGGACGTAATCAAAGTTGAGCCACCTGATGGCGATGAAATGCGAACTTGGCCTCCATTTGTGGATGGTCAAAGTGTTTATTTTATTAGTTGCAATCGCGGTAAGCGTAGTATCTCTTTAGATTTAAAATCCGAAGAAGGAAAAGCTCTTTTTATGCAACTACTAGATCACACGGATGTACTAGTTGAAAACTACCGCCCCAATACTCTTGAGAAATTAGGATTAGGATGGAATCAACTCAAGTTAACTTATCCCAAATTGGTCTGGGTATCAGTAAGCGGCTATGGCCGAAGTGGCCCTAAAGCACAAGCTCCAGCGTATGACTCTATGATTCAAGCCTATTCTGGAATTATGGGTATTACTGGCGAAAAAGATGGTGCGCCGGTTCGAGGTGGTGGATCTCCAATAGACATTGCTACTTCCTATTTGGCTTGGGGAGCAATCATGACTGGTATTCACTCTTTGCAGCAAACTGGCAAAGGTTTAATTCTCGAAGTTTCATTGATGGAGTCTGCATTAGGTTTTATGCATGCCTATCTACAGGGATGTTTAGTTAATGCGACGCTGGCACCTCGCATGGGATCAGAGACTATGGGCATGTACCCCATGGGGGCTTTCTTAACTAAAGATAGCAATCATTGCTTAGTGCAAGTTAGTAATCAAATTCAATGGGTGAAATTTTGTGAAGTCTTAAATGCTCCTGAACTTGCTGATGATTCTCGATTTAAGACTAACCCTGATCGTGTTAAAAACCGTGATGAACTCAGACCACTGATTCAAAACTATTTGAAGCTTAAATCATCTGCTGAGTGGGAAGTTGTCTTTACGAATGCAGGTGTGCCAGCAAGTCAGGTTAGAACTGTTGAAGAGGTGATTAATAATAATCAGGTAATTGCGCGCGATATGATCAAAAATGTCAGACTTCCAAATGGCAAAGACATTAAGACTTGGGGCTTGCCTATTAAAATTAACGAGCAAAGCGCGACAGATATATATGCTATTCCCAATTTAGACCAACATCGCAATGAAATTATTGCTGAACTCGAAAAATTACGTCACTAAATACTAATTACTAATAATTTATATTTTAAAAATAAAGGAGACAAAATGCTTTACAAAGATATTAAAGTTGAAAAGCGAGGACGCATTACCTGTTTGACGCTAAATCGTCCAGAGAGAATGAATTCTATCAGTGTTGAAACAGGCAATGAAATATTAGAAGTGCTTACGGCATACCGAGATGATCCAGAACAATGGGTAATGATTATTGCTGCCGCTGGAGAGAAGGCATTTTGTAGTGGAATGTACGTTACCGAAGCAGCTAAACAAACAGCTGAAACGGGAAGAACTGGTGGTTACACGATATTCAAACCATGGACGGACATGATGCAGTCAATCCAGAAACCATTTATCTGTGCAGTGAATGGGTATTGTATTGGTGGGGGTTGGCACTTAGTGGCTGATAGTGACATTGTAATTGCTGCAGAAAATGCGCTCTTTTTTGATACTCATGTCAATATTGGCTTAATTAATGGCGTTGAGTCAGCTGGTTTTGCCTATAAAATGCCCTTAGGTATAGTGATGCGTATGTGTTTAGAAGGTAAGTACTTTAAAGTCAATGCCCAACAAGCATATCAATGGGGCTTGGTTTCTGAAGTAGTCCCAAATGATCAACTTATGAATAAAGCTTGGGAGATTGCCACTCATATTGCTGAAGATGCTGCTCCACTTGCTGTAATAGGTTCTAAAAAAGCAATTTTAGGAGCGATTGATCTTGGGCCGACCGAAGGCATTCCATTTACATGGAAGGTTTTAACTGAAATACAAGATACCGCAGACACGAAAGAAGGTTTTTTATCTTTCGTAGAAAAACGTAAGCCTAAATTTGTTGGCCGTTAATTAAAATCCAAATCTAAATCCTTTTAACTGAGATCAAAAATGAAAAATATTTTTCGACTTTTTGGAATTGCATTTCTTTTTTATACTTCACTATCCTGGTCACAAATCTATCCAAATAAACCAGTTAAGATTGTTATTCCTTATGGACCGGGAGGGGCGCCTGATATTTTAGGTCGGCTCTTTGCCCTTAAACTACAGAACTCCTTAGGGAAACCTGTCATTGTAGAAAATCACTCTGGAGCAGGTGGGACAATAGGTACTGATTTTGTTGCAAAGTCAGCTTCAGATGGCTATACCATTTTAATTGCAACTACTGCTAATCTTTCAATTAGTCCTCACTTATATCCCAAACTACCTTATAACGCGCTTAAAGACTTAATTCCTATTGCTCAAGTAGCAAACTCTCCTCTGATTCTGACTGTATCAAAAAATATTCCAGCTAACAATGTAAAAGAATTAATTGCCTTCGGAAAAGCAAATCCGGGAAAATTAAACTATGCCTCAGCAGGTAGTGGAACTATTCAACATGTAGCTGGGGCTATGTTTGCTAACATGGTAGGGATAGATGCTGTCCATGTCCCTTACAAAGGTACTGCACAGATTTTGCCTGATTTAATTGCGGGTAGGGTTAATTTAATGTTCAATAGTATTGCACCAATGCTACCTCAAATTAAAGAAGGTAATTTGAAAGCAATAGGAATATCTAGTCTTAATCGCTCACTTATTAATCCAGAATTTAGTACTTTAGCAGAGCAGGGCTTGACGGATTTTGAAGCAGGCCCTTGGTATGGATTTTATGCTCCCACTGGGGTTCCTAAAGATATTATTAACCGCTTGAATAAAGAAATTAATCAGGCATTGAGTACCGCAGATGTGAAAGAGCGATTTATTCAATTTGGGCTTGAAGTAGCTTCAGGTACACCAGAAGATTTCGCTCAAGTAACTAAGCGAGACTATGAGAAATTTGGAAAAATAATTAGTGATAATAATATTAAAGGTGAGTAGAACGCTAAAACGAACAAGATCTTACTGAATTTTTACTACTTCTTGGACTTACTAAATTAAGAGTTCTAAAAAATTTGAAAAAATCCTCAATCAAAAGGTCTGTGTTCTATATCAAGTGTTGTTGTGCGCCTCAGATCGCGTTTGTATTTTTTGTCGTCGAATGGGCGCGCCCGGTGCATGGTAGAGCGGTTATCCCAGATTACTAGGTCCTTAGGCTGCCAGCTATGGTTAAAAACAAAATGAGGTTGAGTTGAATGTTCGATTAAGTCGGATAGAAGCAGTCGACCTTCTGCTAATGGCATTTCAATAATACTTGAAGCGTGGGCAGCTAAATACAACGAACTCCTACCATTACTTAGCTTACGAACTAAGGGATGTACCGCACCTTTTAATATTTTACGTTCCTCATCTGTGTAAATGAAGCCCAGTTTTTCGCGTGAATAAACTATTGAGTGTTGGACTGTATAACCATCTATTTGATTTTTTGTTACATCATCAAGCGCATCATATGCCGAACGCATACAGGCAAACTGAGTATCGGGATTGATCTCTGGTAGGTAACGAGCTGAGAGGAGAGAATAGCGTCCAGAGGGGTCAACAAAAGACGCGTCAGTATGCCAAAGACGATTAGCGAGCGCCCCGATTCGTCGGCGGTCGTTCGGGGGTAAGATTTCGCCGTTAGCTCCTAGGTTAGATATATCAGATAGGGCTTCCGTACCAAAGCGATTCTTCGCCAGAACCGCTTGTCCAGTTTGCGTATGCAGGGTACCGTCAAATCGTTTGGTAAATTGAATCTGCTCATCGTCTTTGAAGGGTTGGTTACGAATTACTAATACACCATATTTATCTAACCCAGCTCTGATTTCAGCCAAAACTGTTTCATCATACAATGAACATAGATTTACTTCGCTTACCTCGGCAGCAAATAAAGCATGAAGTGGTTTGAAGGTGAGTGACGTGGCGTTCTCCTTGCAAATAATGATTCATATTAAACTAAACGATCTTAAAGTACTATAAAAGTATAAGTTTGTAATCAGTAATTAGTCTAAGCTCTTTTTCTGGGATTGTCTGTTATTCCTAAAAGATAATTAGAATTTCTTCTTAATTAGAAACAGTATACATAGGTACAAATCTTGCTTAGTTCGTGACTAAGGAAATCGTATCCACCAGAACTTTGCTGTGTGGCTCCCCGACCTGGACTCGAACCAGGGACCTGCGGATTAACAGTCCGTCGCTCTACCAACTGAGCTATCAGGGAATATAAATTATTATAGCAGTTTTTTAATGGATTTTAGATGCAAATCAACTAATTACAACATACTATAAGAAATTATTGTAATGCATTTAGAAATCTTATCAAGAATTCATACCAAGACCTTTTTTGATGGCATTTTTCTTTTGCTCTAGAGTAAAACCAATCCTAACATAAGCAGAAATTACAATCAGTTCCGTGCATAATCTATGCATAAAGTCAGAAAAAAATCTCTCTCGAAAGGTTCTTGTCTATAACAACTCTGCAGTAAGTGTGGTTGTTAATGAATAAACATATGAAAATCATCATCGGCCTAGTATTGCTTGCTACTTGCAATTTTCTCTTCGCCCAAACGTATCAGATTAATTTTGAACATGGCTCAGAAAAAACACAAATACCAACTGTTTTTTGGTCAAAACCTAATTCAAAAGTAGTTTTGATTTTCATTCCTGGCGGTAGTGGTAGCTTCGGTATTACCAAGAAAATTGATCCAAAACCTTCCTGGTTGTTGGCAGAATTATTTAATTCTACAAATAGCTCAATTGATATTGTGTTTATGGATTCGCAATTTTCACTTCAGGGCGATGTTGGCGATTCCTATACACGATGGGCTGCCAGAAGAGAGCTTGTGCATATCGAGCGTATAAAAACGGTGATTAACTTTTATAAAGTAATGACTTCAAAGCCAATTTTTTTAATAGGGCATAGTAACGGTAGTTTGAGTATGGCAGAATTCCTGAACCAGTCTTCTGATCATCAACAATTGATTTCTGGAGTAATCTTAAGCGGTAGCCGGAATGAGACGGAGTTAAAGCAAAAGATTTCGTTACCTGTATTAATCTTGCACCATAAAAGTGATCTAAATCGTTGGACTACACCTTCTGCCGCTGAAAATTTGTTTTTACAAGTACAGCAAAGGAGTTCATCGATTACGGAACTTCATTGGGTAGTGGGTGGCAAAGATGTAACTTGGGGTGACCCAACTTATACTGGGCGTCATATGTATAACGAAGCCTTAGGTGAAGCAGCAAAAAATATTCAACAGTTTCTTGAAAAAGTAAATGCTAATTAAGGTATTCATGATTCAAAGCTTTTTTTCGGGCTTCTATGGTCAAACTTATTAGGGTGATTTAATGCCAAAACAAATTTTCATCATATTATTATTTACTCTGTTTCAAATACATAGTGGGGTCATTGCTCAAGGGATTGCTGAGCACAAGTTACGAACCTCGCCATTTGGTATTCAAGCAATGGCTCAGATTCCAGCGGGTGAGTTTACGATGGGCTCGAACCATGGGCCTGATGACGAAAAACCTGCTCACCGAATTTTTTTATCTAGTTATTCGATAGATCAATACCCCGTTACAAATTTTCAATTTGCCCAATTTTTAAATGTAGTTGGCCTTCGTAATACCAATAATGAACGTTTATTTGATGATGACGATAATGATGCTAGGATTCATTTCAAAGATCGTCTTTGGCATGCGGATATTGGATTTGAAGATCATCCTGTAGTTGAGGTTTCATGGGTTGGTGCGCGTGATTATTGCTTATGGGCTGGTAAAAAATTACCGACTGAGGCGCAGTGGGAAAAGGCTGCGCGAGGTACAGATGAGCGTAAGTTTCCTTGGGGTAATACAGCACCCACGCAACCTACTGCCCTTTATGCGCAATACGCGGCCCGTTTTAATGATACAGTCCCCGTGACTATTTCTACCAAAGGGGCTAGTCCATATGGAGTTATGGATCTCGTTGGTAATGCTTGGGAATGGGTTTCTAGTGCCTATAAACCTTACCCATTTAACTCAAATGATGGACGTGAAAATCCTCAAGCGGGTCCAGTCAGGGCAACTCGAGGTGGTGGACATGACTCACCCTTGTCAGAAATAACGACTACCCAACGAGGTAAAAACTTATCTCGTAATCCGGCGGCTGGGCACCATAACATTGCGTTTCGGTGCGCCAAGTAGATTACCCTGGTAAAGGCTATGCTATTTGAAAATAATAGCGCTCTTTCGGAAGGAGCTCATTATGCAGAATAGGATATAGTTTGGAGTATGACAAATACATCCAAACCTATAAAAAAAGATTCATCCGCTCATGTGACTCATGGGAACACTCTAGATCCGAATCAATCGGGATTACGTCAAGGACTTCCGATCTACGGCGATAAGGATTTTTCATTATTTTTACGAAAGGCCTTTATTAAGGGGGCAGGCTATACAGATTCAGCTCTCGAGAGGCCAGTAATTGGGATAGCTAATACCGGTAGTTCATATAATCCCTGTCACGGTAATATGCCGCAGCTTATAGAGGCTGTAAAAAGAGGCATTATGCTTGCCGGTGGTTTACCCATGGAGTTTCCTACAATCTCTTTGCATGAGAGTTTTGCTACCCCTACTAGTATGTACTTGCGTAATTTGATGTCAATGGATACTGAGGAGATGTTACGAGCGCAGCCGATGGATGCGGTCGTATTAATAGGTGGTTGTGATAAGACTGTGCCGGCGCAATTAATGGGTGCAGCCTCAGCTGGACTGCCAGCAATTCAGCTCATTACAGGTTCGATGCTCACAGGCTCACACCGCAGTGAGCGGGTTGGGGCTTGCACTGATTGTCGGCGTTATTGGGCGAAATATCGGGCTGGTGAGATTGATGAAGAACAAAAAAATGAGGTTAATAACCAATTAGTCGCTAGTGTTGGTACTTGCTCTGTGATGGGCACAGCTAGTACGATGGCTTGTATTGCAGAGGCTTTAGGAATGACTGTTCCTGGCGGTGCTTCACCGCCGGCAGTGACCGCGGATCGTATTCGGGTTGCAGAAGAAACTGGTCGACGCGCTGTCCAAATGGCGCATGATCGACTGACCATTGACCAAATCTTAACAGCGGATGCTTTTGAAAACGCGATGCGTGTTTTGCTTGCGATTGGTGGTTCAACCAACGGTATCGTTCATTTAACGGCAATTGCCGGACGAGTTGGTTTAGAAATTGATTTAAATGCCCTTGATCAGATGGGTAATGAGACGCCCGTACTCCTTGATTTAAAACCATCTGGCCAGCACTATATGGAGCACTTCCATGATGCTGGAGGCATGGCCACACTTTTACGTGAACTAAAACCACTCTTAAAACTCAATGCCATGACGGTTACAGGTAGGACTTTGGGAGAGGAAATCGACGCTGCCGGCCCTGGCTTTGTTCAAGACGTTGTAAGACCATTTTCTAAGCCCATTTATCCGCGGGGTAGTATTGCCATTTTGTATGGCAATTTAGCTCCTGGCGGAGCAGTTATTAAACAGTCAGCTGCTGATGAGCGTTTAATGGAGCATATTGGTAGGGCTGTTGTTTTTGAAAATACAGAAGATTTAGTGAATCGAATCGACTCAGAGGATTTAGACGTAAACGCGGACGACATTTTAGTCCTCAAACAGATTGGCCCCAAAGGCGCACCTGGAATGCCAGAGGCTGGTTACATGCCTATTCCAAAGAAGCTAGCACGAGCTGGAGTCAAAGATATGGTTCGTATCTCCGATGGGCGGATGTCGGGAACTGCATTTGGAACAATTGTTTTACACATTACTCCGGAATCTGCAATTGGTGGTCCATTAGCATATGTAGAAGAGGGTGACCAAATTCAATTAAGTGTTAAAAATCGTCAAATCAGTTTGCTGATTTCTGAAGATGAATTAGCAAAAAGAATGCAGGCAAGGCCAATTAGTCCACCTAAAGCCGAGCGTGGTTACCATAAATTATTTTTAGATACAGTGACCCAAGCTGATCAAGGCGTTGATTTTGATTTTTTGCGCGCAGTCAATATGACGGGTAAAACACCACGTTCAAAGTAGCAATCCTGCTAGTTTGTGTGTTGTAAAAAATACTGCTTCACTTTCAGATAAGATTGATCGTGAAGTAGCATACCTAGAATCATTGCAATCACAAATACCAGGGCTTTCATATAACCTGCACCTAAGGCTACTAAGGCTGGGCCTGGACAAAAACCTGCGATAGCCCAACCTGCTCCAAAAATTATGCTGCCGATAATCAGTTCTGCATGAATATGGGTTTTCCCAGGCAGATCAAGGTGGCTGCCAAAGGCAGTTTTATGATGCTTTTCGATCCAATAAAATCCAAGTGTAGTAACTGGGATAGCACCTAGCATGACCAGTAGCAGACTAGGATTCCATAATGAGGTGATATCTAAAAATTGAATGACATTTTGAGGATTACTCATTCCTGAAATAATTAATCCCAGTCCAAATACGAGTCCAGAGGCAAAGACAATAATAAGTTGCATAGTTTAGATTCCGTGAAAGAAAAGATACGCGCACAAAAATCCACTTAGCATAAAGCTCAGAGTAGCGATGAGTGATCTGATAGATAATCGACTGATTCCGCAAACTGCGTGGCCACTTGTGCAACCAGAGCCCATGCGTGTCCCAAAACCTACTAATAATCCAGCAAAAATTAAGGTACTGTAGTTTGATTCAATTTGTAAAATCGGCATCAAAAAGCCGATGTTATAAACCCAACTGGAGA
>Ga0114974_10004790_pt1 | contig 10113 bp, 7 predicted proteins | sample S_130206_EF_Meta_FD_87318 | JGI IMG/M metagenome (GOLD analysis project Ga0114974, IMG submission 87318) | Freshwater microbial communities from Lake Simoncouche, Canada to study carbon cycling - S_130206_EF_MetaG | ecosystem: Environmental > Aquatic > Freshwater > Lake | place: Lake...
CCTGAACCCAGGCGGGAATTCCGGCAAGGACACCAAGGATGTGAGCCTTGACCCGATAGCAGGGGATCACAACCCAGACCAAAGCCTGGTCCAGTTGCAGCGCGTCGCGGTGGTCTGCCGCCAGCGGATCGTTCCGCGACGGGCTTCTGCGCTTGCGGACAGGACTATCGGATGCGGCCATCGAGGGACCCTGATTTCCGCCGCTTCGGCGCGCCCGCTCTTCAATACAATGGCGATTCCCAATAGGCTAGGCGATGGCGAAGTTCGCAGCGACGCATCCCCATGCCTTCGCTGTGCATCGGCGGCTACCGGCGCAACAAAGATGCGGGCCGCGAATCCCCGTTAAGCCGATCCTTTTTCAGCCTGCCGCGTCCACTTCCTTGAACGCTTCCCGCGCGATACGGAAGCTGTCCATGCCGGCGGGGACGCCGCAGTAGCAGGCAATCTGCAACATGATCTCGCAGATCTCCTCGCGGGTCAGGCCGTTGGTCAAGGCTGCCTTGACGTGCAGCTTCAGCTCGTGCGGGCGGTTCAAGGCGCTGATCATCGACAGGTTGATGATGCTGCGGGTGCGCCGATCCAGGCCCTCGCGGCTCCAGATCGCTCCCCAGCAGGCCTCGGTGGCGTATTCCTGCATCGGCCGGGTGAAGTCGTCGGCATTGGCGAAGGCGGCCTCGACATAGGCCTCGCCCAACACTTCCTTGCGGACCTTCAGACCTTTTTCGAACAGTTCGCTCGGCATGGTTCTCCCCTGTGTTTTCTGAAATTATGGCGGGTCAGTTTCCGGCCCTGGCGTTGAACTTCAAGGCGTCGTCGACGATCGACTTGGATTCCCAGCAGCCGGCGTGGAGCACGTCCATCAATGGGCCGCTGACGAGGTAAGCCCCGTACCGGTCGGAGGAGCCGAGATCCGGATCGCGATCAATCTCGCCAACGAAGGTCACCGAGGCAAAACAGCGCTTGAGGTCAGACGGCTCCATGCGCCGGAGCAGATCGATCAATAGTCCCGGCCGGGTCATGTCGGCGCTCCATGAGCGGTCGACGGCTGGATAGCGGTGGCGCTCGCTGACTTGCAGCACGGGGGCATTGATACCTTTGTCGACCTGCATCTGGGCGGTGGTTCCATAGCTCAGCCCCCCGACCCAGGCTGCGCCGTGGGCGACGCGCATTGCATCGACCTGGGCGTCGAATTGCGGCCAGTTGCGTAGGGCCAGCACCGGGTCCTTGCCACCCAGGTGGTCGGTGACGGGCAAGGCCATGTGAGCCAGGGCGAGCAGGGTCAGGCCAAGGCCAAAGGGCGCGACTGCGGCGCGCGCCATAAGCGCCAACGGCTTTTTCGCCCGCTCTGCGGCACAGGCGGCGCAGATGGCGAGGCCAGGAAACAGCGGCGTGGGCCAATGCGCCTGCACCCGGTCGTGCAGGCTATGAAGGCAGAGATAGACGGCGAAGGGCACCGACAGAAAAATCAAAGGCAGCAGCGGATTCCGGCCCCGGCCATCGCCCTTGCGGAACGCACCGATTAAGCCGGCGACCGCGAATGGGGTGATCAGCGGGTTGAGCAGCAAGGCCTCGGAGACCAGGAACTCGACCAGGAGACTGGGCCGGAAATGGGTCGCGGCCACGCGCCCGAACTGCTTCGAAAAGGCTTCCCAGCCGTTAGCGGCGTTCCACAAAATGTTCGGGCTGAATACCGCTGCGGCGATCAGCACTGCGGCCCAGGGCCAGGGCCGCAGCAGCCCCTTGGGCCCATAGCGCCAGAGCAACCAGCCAACGGCACCGGGGGCCAGGAACAGGGCGGAATATTTCGAGAGGCAGGCCAGGCCGGCGCTGACGCCAACAGCGATCCACCAGGGCTCTTCGCCCTCGTCTTCGGTTCGGATCAGGCAACAGGCCGTGCAGATCCAGAACAGGGTCGCGGCTGAATCGGGTGTGGCGATATTGGCCCCCAGGCCTGCCAGCAGGGTCGCGCTGTACCAGACCGAGGCGCGTTCGGCGCTTTGGATGGAAAGGCCCAGGCGTTTGGCCAGGTCGAACACCAGCAGGGTCACAATCGCGCTGGCCAGGACCGGGATCAGGCGGAGGCCCAGGGGCGTGTCGCCCGCGATGATCTGTCCCAGCCGTATCCACCAGGCAATCATTGGCGGATGGTCATAGTAGCCGGCCTGCAGCCCAGCGGCCCATAGGCGGTAGTAGGCTTCGTCTTCCGTCGGATGGATCGCGGCCGCCAGGACCAGGCGCAAGGCTGTAAGCGCCAGCACGAAGGCGAGCAGGCGGATTGGAATCCGATGGTCAGACGGAGTGGTCACGCCGGGTGTACCTGAACGCCTGCGCGCGGGGTCGTGATTAGGCCAGGGCACGGCCGATCAGGATTGAAAAATCGGCGAAGAGGCAATTATTGCTCCGGCTCTCGTATTTGACCCAAGGTACCGCGAGCCTTCAATGCCGCCGAAACCTCCGGTCCTCAAATGGATCCTCGACATCGAACCTATGCCGACTCCACGCGCGGAGAAACACAAAGCCGCGTGACTTTGGACGCGTAAGGGTCGTGCCCTCGCCAAGGCGTTCAACCCCTGACTTGAGGGGTTTTGACGGCCGCACCGGGCTGCATGGCGGTCACGACGCTGTTCCACACCGCGCCGAATCCGGCACCAGCGATCCCTGCAAGCCACCAGACGTCCAGGTGGCGGTAAACAAGGCTGCCGACCGCCACGCTGGTAATCAGGCCAGGTGCGCTGAGCACGCAGGCGCGGGCAAAGCCACGCAGTAAGGCCCAGCCGCGCCGCTTTCGGTCTCGGTAGGTGATGGCGTTGTTGACCAGATAGTTCGAGATCATCGCCGTGAAGCCTGCGGCGGTCTGTGCCCAGGAAAAGCTCAGGCCAAACTCTGTCGCCACGCCAAGGACGGCAAGATGCACCGCCACCCCCGTTGCGCCGGCGACAAAGAACAGCATCATCATCGGCGAGACCAGATTGCCGCTCATGCGTGAGCCAACCAGGGCGGCGTAGTCCAGCGCGGCACGCATGTCGAACTTGCTTGCCCCGTCGGTCCGGGCCTTGAATCGGTAAGGTAGTTCGGCGATCGCTATGGGCCCCGGCTGGCTGATGATCAGGTCGAATAGGATCTTGAAACCCTCGACCGACAGGCGTGGGGCGACGGCCATGACCCGCTCGCGTCGGATCATGAAGAAGCCGCTTACCGGGTCGGTCACCGGGGTGCGCAGTACGGCGGCGGCCATGCCCCGGGCGGCCAGGCTCACCTTGCGGCGAATCGGACTGAGACCCTCGACGGTTTCGTCGAGATCGAGATAGCGGCTGCCTATGACCAGCTCGGCCTCGCCGCTCTTCAGCCGTTCCAGCATCTGCGGCAGGATCGACTCATCGTGCTGCAGGTCGCCGTCGATGACGGCCACGAAGGGGGCAGCGCTGGCCATGGCTCCCTCGATGACTGCGCCTGCAAGGCCGCGGCGGCCAACGCGGTGCAGGCATTGAATGCGTGGATCGGTACGGGCGATCGCCTTTACCGCTTCGGCGGTGCCGTCAGGGGAATGGTCGTCAACGAATATTGCCTGCCATGCGATGCCGCCGAGCACGGCGCGCAGCCGCGCGATCAGGGGGGCGACATTATCGTGTTCATTGAAGGTAGGGACGACGACGGTCAGTTCGTAACCGCGTGCTGTGGCGCCGGAGTCGCCTGGTTCGAACATCTCACTCATGTATCGCACACCGCTCCTACCTCAATTCCGATGGCGCCCGGCGGAATCTTCGCGCGGAACCTAGGCTTAGTTCGCGATGTGCGGAACCCGGTACCGCGCGGGTACATTTAAACGCCCTTCGCAAACCACCGTTGAACGGATGGTGATCATTGCAAAAGCTACAAGGGCGGCAGTGAATTATAGCTTGAGCGGTCCAGCATAGCCGGTGAGTTCCATATAGCCCCGCCCACCCTCGGTGCGAACGGCACCTTCCCAATAGACCGGTCCGCCGGCGGCGCGGCTGTCGAGTTCCTGGTCATCGAATAGCGGGCGAAGTGTCCAGCGCCGCCATTGGCCACCACTGCGAACCGAGACAACGCGCTCGACCGGATAGGCGGCTTGGGTGCGCGTCGAGCGCCAGGTGCGTGCACGTCCCCAGGCGACATCATCCTTGCCGAGCGTGGTCAGGGCGCCGGAAGCGCTACGTATGGCGCCGCCATTCCAAATCGGTTTGCCAGCCTTGTCGCGGATCATAAAGGCCATCAGGGTGCCGCCATCATCGAGGTTCAGCCCGACCCAGTCCCAGCCCACAGCCGTGGGGTCGAGTAGGCTGGAGGACCATTCTCTGTCTAGCCAAGCTTCGCCGGTGACCGCCACGCGCTTGCCGCCTCGTACCACGCTGCCGCTGACCGCCAAGTGCGGCAGGCTGTAGTATTGGCTGGCCTGCGCGGGGTTTGGCCCTTTGCGGCTGTAGCCATGGTTTCCCTGCAGCAGCACGTTCTGTTGGGGGGCCAAGTCGAGGTCGAGCCGAAAGTCTGCGCCTGCGGCCCGGGCGCTGAACACGCCGTTTGCGCCGCGTTTCAGCCTCCAGTCGTCGATCACCAGGTCGGTATCTGTCGTGGAGGCATGGGCCAGCCCGAAGCCCTGGCGCGCGATTCTCTGGCCATGCAGCAGATGGCCGATCGCAGGGTCGGACAGGGCTGCATGAGCGAATAGGATTTGGTCGGGATTAAAGCGGCTGGGGTTGGCCGGATCGGCCGCCGTGCGCGAGCGGAAGAAAGTGACCTGGAAACCCAGGTCCTTGCCGTCGGCGGTTTTCAGCAAGCCGGTGACGTACCACCACTCGGTTCGGAATGCGCTATGGGCACCGTGGTCCATCGGGAAGATCAGGGCCACGCCTGGGCGCACGGGCGCATAGGCCGGGGCCAAGGCCACAGCGGGGGCGGCGAGGGCCAGCAGCAGGGCGAGCAGGAGGGCGCGCATCACCAGTCTTCCCGCACAGCGCGGATTGTGCTGGACGAGAGCGCGCGGCTTCCCGATAGCACCGCCGTACCCGCCGAGGCCGCGACAAGGACGCCGAACAGGCTCAGCAAAAGGCCCATCGGCCAGCGGGTGTCCATACTCCAGTTGAACGACTGCGGATTGATAACCTGAATGAGAATCTGGCCCAGCACAGCGCCGAGGCTAAGCCCCGCCAAGGCCCCGACCGCCCCGAGCAGGGCCCCTTCCAGCGCCAGCATGGCGACGATCTGCCGCTTGAGCGCTCCGACATGCCGCAGCATGCCGAACTCACGCGTTCTGGCGAGGGTCTGAGCCGAGAAGGTTGCCGCAACGCCGGCCAAGCCGATGCCAATGGCAATGGCCTCCAGGGCATAGGTCACAGCGAAACTCCGATCGAATATCTTGAGTGCCATGGCGCGCAGGCTCTTCGACTCGGTGAAGGTCATGTCGGCAACGATGTCTGGCGGTACCACGGCGCGCAGGGCGGCCACGGTGCGCAAGGGGTCGGCACCGGGGGCGAGGGTGACAGCGACCTGGCTGCGAAATCGGTCACCGGTCAGATGGACGTAGTCGGTGTCGCCAATGGCGAGGGCACCGAATTGGCGAGCGTAGTCGCGCCAGATGCCGCGCACATAGAGCCTGCGGGGTTGGCCGCCCAGCGGCACGGTCACAGCTTGGCCGGGGTTGAGGTGGTAGAGCCGCGCCATGGGTTCAGAGGCCCAGACCGCGGTCTCCCCGGCGGGCAGGGGGCTAACTGCGGAGATGAGCGGCAGGGCGCGCTGCGGGGCGGTGGGATCAATCGGAACAACATTGAGGGCGGCGGGCGGCTGGTCGGGGGCGAGGCGCAGCATCAAAACCTTGCGAAACTCAATCGCCGCGACGCCAGGCGCATGGGCCAGGCGGTCCTGTGCGGCCGGATCGAACCCACCGGCCTCGAGGTCGGGCAGGCGCATATAGAGGTCGGCCGGCAAGATCTGGCCCAGCCAATCGTCAACAGAGCCGCGGAAACTGGCGACCATAATGCCCATAGCCGCCATCAGGCTGACGCTGGCGACGATGCCGCAAAGGGCGACGGCGGCCTGGCCGGGCGCGCCGTACAGCCGGTCGAAAGCCAAGCGCGTGGCGGAGGCGTCTCCGGCAAGTCGCCGGGCCGGGCCGAGGATGGCGCGGGCCAGGGCGGGCATAAGGGCGATGCCGCCGGCCAGGATCGCCGCCATGGACCCATAGCCCAAGAGCGGTAAGCCACCGATTGGGGGGGCAAAGGCCAGGGCACCGCCGATCATCAGCAGTACCAGGGCGGTAACCAGTGGCGGTTTGCGACGCGGGTCGATACCCAGGTCGGCGTTCTTCAGGGCCACGGCGGGGCGACTCCTGGCGGCCTGCAGGGCGGGCCAAAGCGCTCCAGCAAGGGCCGCAATCAAGCCAAGCAACAGAAAGACGAGCCCCGCGCCGGGGGCAAAGGCGAGGTGCGGCCGCGCACCCTGGAAATAGCCGCCGCCCAAGTCTCCGCCGAACAGGGCCAGGGCGAGGGTGGCGAAACCCGTACCTGCGGCCACGCCAATGATGCCACCTGCGAGGCCGACTGCCGCACCTTCGATGACGATCTGTAGGATCAGGCGGCGCTGGCTTAGCCCCAGCACGCGCAGCAGGGCGAACTGCGGTCGCCGCCGGGCCACCGAAAGCGATTGGCCGGAATAGACCAGGAAGCCGCCCGTCATCAGGGCGACCATGGCCAGCATTTCTAGGTTGACCCGATAGGCACGGGATAGGGCGTCGGACCGATGGCTTTCTTGCCGCTGGGTGACGATCTGGGCGTCGGGGGGCAGGGCCCTGGTAATGGCCGCCTGCACGGCCTGGGTGCTCGTGTCCGCGCCAAATTTGAGATCGACTCGCTGCAGCCGGCCGAGCAATCCGAACCGCCACTGGGCGTCGGCGATGTCGATGACCACGATCGCCTGATCCTCACCCGCACCGGGCAGGCTTCCGGCGACGGTGAAAACGGCTGAGCGGCCAGCCGCAGTCAGGGTAACCGGCGATCCGGCTTTGGCACTCAGGGCGGTCATGGCCGTCTGGGAAAGATAGGCGGCCTGGGCGTCGAAGCTATGCGCGCCTTGTCCAACCAGACCTGGCGTGACCGCAGCGGCGCGCAGCACGTCGAGGCCGAGCACCGTCAAGGACGCTCCGGCAGCGGTATGGGCGTTGAGTTCCACGACCGGGCTGGCCGCAGCGACGCCGGGAATCTGCGCCAACGTGGGATAGAGCCCTTCGTCGAATCCTGCGGCTGTGACCGAATGCACCTGCAGGTCGGCGGTGCCACTGACGGTGTCGATGGCCTTGGCGAACGTCTCCAGGGCGGAGCGATTCACCAGGTAGACGGCAAAGCCCAGCGCCACCCCGATCGCTATGGCTGCCGCCGCCAGGATCACGCGGGCCGGGTGAGCCCGCCACTCGCCCAGAACCATCCAGCGCAGTACCGCTGTGTTCGATTGGGGTCGGCCCGGGTTGTGCCTATTGGCCACGCAGGATCAAACCTTGGGCGGTCAGCACCAGCGAGCGGTCAGCGACGGCGGCCACGCGGTCGGAATGGGTGACGATCACCGCAGCAGCCCGTGCGTCGCGGGTTTGCTGTGCGAACAAGGTCAACACTTTCTCCGCCGACTCTGGATCGAGGTTGCCCGTCGGTTCGTCCGCCAGGATCAGGGCTGGCCGGTGAATCAGGGCGCGAGCGATGGCAACGCGCTGCATCTCGCCGCCCGACAGTTCGGACGGATAGCTACCGGCGCGCCCCTCCAGACCCACCGCGGCCAGAAGCGCTCGGGCGCGGCTCAGGCCCTGCGCTTCGCCCCCACCGCTCAGTAAAACGGGCAAGGCAGCATTCTGCGCCAGGGTCAGATGCGGCAGGATATGGAAGGCCTGAAACACAAAGCCGATGCGGTCACGTCGCAGGATGGTGCGCTGGTCATCGCTCATGGCGGAAAGGTCCCCACCATCGATCTTGATCTCGCCGGCGTCGGCAACGTCTAGTCCGGCAATCAGGTTCAGCAGGGTCGATTTGCCCACGCCCGACTCACCCATGATGGCGACGATTTCTCCGGGACGCACTGTTAGCGCCAAGCCGTCAAAAAGCAGTCGGCCGCCAGGAACGGACTTGCGCAGGCCAGAGACGGAAAGGGCTGGTATTGCGGACACGCCCAGACTCTAGCGTAGCTTGGCCCCGGTGCCGATCCCTGTTTGGGCTGCGCCTTTCAGGTGGCGGTGGCGGCCGTGTTGAGCGGCCTGCGAAAGGTCCGGGAGCGATCTGGTGAGGGCGACCCTTCGACCCCGCCGCTCGACTTCCTGGGCGGCGAATCCTGATTCACGGCCGCAGGCACTCGTGAAATTTCGTTGCATGCACGCCCAGACCTGATCACCTAGGGCGATAAGCGGCGAAGCCGCCGTCACATCGGGGATGAACGTGACCAGCGAGACCAAAAAATCGAGCGTGCCGACAGGCGCAGTGGCCCACAAGCTGCCGATCCGCAATATCGTCGCGGCCAGTATCGGCAACGCTATCGAATGGTACGATTGGACGATCTATGCCGCCTTCGCGGTCTATTTCTCGACCCAGTTCTTTCCTAAGGGCGATCCTGCGATTGCCCTTATCCAGATCATGGCCACCTATGCCGTGGCGTTCTTTTTCCGCCCGATTGGCGGTTGGCTGCTCGGGCGCTTCGCCGATGTGAACGGCCGTAAGTCGGTGATGATCATCACCATCTTGCTGCTGGGCGGCGGATCGCTGGTGATCGGGATTCTGCCCACCTTCTCCCAGGTCGGTTGGCTATCGCCTCTGTTGCTGGTCCTGGCACGGATCGCCCAAGGCATTTCGCTGGGCGGCGAGGTTTCCAACGCCTCGGCCTATCTGGCCGAAATCGCACCGGAAGGCCGGCGCGGGCGCTATTCGTCGTTCTTCTACATCTCGATGGGCTTGGCCCTGTTGCTGGGTTCGTCGCTTGGGGCGGTGTTGTCGACGGTGCTGACGCATGACCAGATGCTGTCATTCGGCTGGCGTATTCCATTCATCATCGGCGGGGTCATGGCCGCGTTCGGTGCCTGGCTGCGTCTGGGGATCGCCGAGAGCAAGGCCTTCGAAGATAACAAGGAGACCGCCCAAACTGTGAAGCGACCCCTGCTCACGACCCTGACCCAATATCCTAAGCAGGTCATGCAAATGGTCGGGATCACCCTTCTCAACACGCTCGCCTACTACACCTTCTTCAGCTCAATCCCGCCCTATGCGCTGGGGATCCAGCACATCTCCGGCCAGACGGTGTTCGTGGCCCTGACCATCGGCACGGCGGTTTTTACGCTCCTACAGTACCCTTTCGGCGCCTTGTCGGACCAGATCGGGCGCAAACCGCAGCTGTTGCTCTGGTCGGGCGGGCTGGCGCTCGCCTTTATCCCGTTGTCCAAGCTGATCACGCCTGATGCGGGCCTTATGCAGATGACCATCGTGTTTTCGGTTGGCCTGGCCCTCTATGCCCTGATGGCCTCGATCGCCCCGGCGATCATGAGTGAACTGTTTCCAACCGCCTTGCGCGGCGCGGGCATCGGTGCCTGGTACAACATCACCGTCGCGGTGTTCGGCGGCACCGCCCCCTTGTTGATCGCCAGCCTCGCCAAGGCCGGCCGGCCCGACCTGTTCTTCGTCTATGTCACCATCGGCGCGGTGATCGCCTTCATCACAGTGCTCACCTTGAAAGAGAGCGCGCACGAACCGATGAAGTAGCGGCTAGGCCTTTTCACCCCTCCCGCAGACGACACAGCCGGGCGATAGCTGAGGTCGAGACCGCGTTGGCGACCGCAGTGTCGCACGGCTAGCCCTAGTGCGGACTGAAGTCCTGATCAGGATACATCGCCGTCGTGGGTTCCCGGATGGCGATGTAGGTGCGGCCGAGCGCCTGATGACAGCTGTTGCAGGTGGCCGTCAGGCTGGCGTACGCGGCCTTCGTTGCCTTGGTGTCCTTGGCCTTGATCGCCGCGACCAGATCGTCGGCGGGCGGCGTGATCATGCTCATCAGCATGGCGGTGTCCTTGCCTTCATAGCCCGGCATGGCCTGTGAAATGCGCCGGAATGCACCGCGCAGTTCGGCCGCCTCATAGGC
>Ga0114974_10004793_pt1 | contig 10112 bp, 10 predicted proteins | sample S_130206_EF_Meta_FD_87318 | JGI IMG/M metagenome (GOLD analysis project Ga0114974, IMG submission 87318) | Freshwater microbial communities from Lake Simoncouche, Canada to study carbon cycling - S_130206_EF_MetaG | ecosystem: Environmental > Aquatic > Freshwater > Lake | place: Lake...
GGAATCGTCAAATTATTTGATGCGGAAAGCGAAGTCGATGCCAATAATGATGGGTCCGGATAAAAGAGGATCAAAAACGTTGTTGAGAAGATTGTTTGTAAAAAACATATTCAATGGAAAGTGAAAATAGAAAAATATAAAAGTTTAAGACAAAAGATTAAAGTAGTAAAAAATTGAAATGGGTAAGTAATAGATGGAAGGGTCTCAAATAAAGTAAAAATGAACGTGACAATGATGTTAGAAATGATGGGATGGTCGGCAGTGGAGTCTGGTGCGAATAATGCGATTTGTCAATGGTTTCTGGAAGACAAACTGAAAGAAGGTTGTTCGAGAGAAGAAGCATTGAACTTGATGCGTGGATGTGTAAAAGCGGCGGCAAAGGCGGAAGGTGCCAAAGGAAAAGGAAAAGCGGGAAGGCCGGCGAATGCGTCAAAAAGCATCGTGGTAGGAGAAAAAGGGAAGATGATGGAGGATGCGATAAGTGGCGCAGCACCAAAGGAAGTAGGGTCAAAGAGCGCGGCGGCAAAGAGCGCGGCGGCAAAGAGCGCGGCGGCAAAGAGCGCAGCGGGGAATAGCGCAGCGGCACCCTTGGAGAAAGATGAAGACATGTCAACGTTGATGGAGATGTCTTCATCGTCATCAGCGATGGAAGAGGAAGAGGAAGAAGTCATGGCAGTGGTGCCAAAAGAAAAGAAGCCAAAAGAAAAGAAGAGAAAACAGAAAGAAGCGTCAAAAGAGCCGAAAGAGCCGAAAGCGAAAAAAGCGAAAAAAATGGTAGCCGCGGAGGAGAGCGACGTCGACGCAGAAGCCGAACGTGTCAGAGAAGAGTCAGACCGGGCAAATGCACATCGCGCAGCAAAGGAAGAGTCCGATCGTGTCAGAGAAGAGTTAGACCGGGCAAAGGCCCGCGCAAAGGTACTCGCAAAAGAAGAGTCTGATCGTGTCAGAGAAGAGTCAGTCCGTGCAAATGCTCGGGCAAAAGAAGATGCGGATCGTGTCAGAGAAGAGTCAGTCCGCGCAGTAACCGAAGAAAAAGGACGTAAGCTGCAAGAAGCGAAAGTGAGACAGGCGGGACTGAAAGCGAAAGTGTCCAAGTACATAGACATAGAACACGAAGGAGGCTCCGTCTACAAACGACTCTTGTCGGGCGAAGTGTACAAAATCACGTCGTTGACGCCATTGCAAGCGGTGCATGTAGGAACATGGGACGATAAAAAGCAGGAGATAGTGTTTCTGGAGGTAGATGAAGATTCGTCGGAAGAATCGGAATCGTCATATGCGTCATCAAGCGAGGAGGATGACGAAGAGTAGAAGTAGAAAGATTTGAATTGTTTTGTAAATACTAAAAAAAAAAGTTTTTTTTTGTTTTGTTAAAATTCCAAAAAAAAACTGAAAATAGAAAAGTGGTAAAGTGGTATAAAGGAGTAAATAGTGTCATTACAAATAACGAATGACACACCAAGAGATAGTGTACAATGGAGAACGGCGTCGTGCATACTACTCTTACGACGAAGAGTTGTATGGAAAAGACTTTCCAGAAAGCTGGGCGAAGTCACAAGTAGTTGGTTCGGGGCCAAAGTGGTGCGTAGAGTGCAAAAAGAACGGAAATTGGAATGGAGTATTTATAGGTTATTGTGTTGGGTGCGCAACAAAAGTGTACAATGGTTCGCGTGGGACAGGTATGTGCCGGCCAGGGATGTCAAAGGGAATTAGTCTCGGAATAAGTATGGATGAGCAAGGGGACATAGATTTTTACGATTCACGTGCGATATTTTATCCAGGGACAAAAAATGGCGAAGAGTTGCTAGAAGTAGACTATGTGGAGTACGATGTAATAATTAATTCTCAAAATTGTTAGTTTGTTTTTGTCTTTTTGACTGTCTGTGTGTGTGTGTTTTTTTAATGACTCATTTCTGGTATTGTGACTCATTTCTGGTATTGTGACTCATTTCTGGTATTGTGACTCATTTCTAGTATTGTTTCGCGGAGAGCGGCATGTAACTTGTCTATGGTGTCAGCGGTAGTCTTGAAAGAGTACGATGCATGCTTTGAATACAGCGCAGCGTCTACTGTGCATTTAATTAGTGGATTGGCAACTAGGTGTCTAGCATCACGTATTGCACAGATGATGCCCTGTGCGAGTAGTATCGGTTTTGACGTTGGAATATGCCATACATCAGGAATCTCCATAATTGGGATTGGTATTGTGTCGGCGCTGAAAGAGGAAAGGAGTTGAGCGATGTGGAGTGGTATAATAGTATCATCGCTTCCCCAAACGAAACCGATAGCGGGACATTTGTTGGTTACAAGTTGGGAAAAAGTGTGGCAATGCCAACTGGATTTGCGTAAATAGTCTGTAAAATAGACGAATCGCGAGACGAGTGTTTCGCCATAGCTTTCAGAACAAGTCATTTTGGCTAAATTCCAGTGGGAGAGTGCGTCGTAAGTTCCCGTCAATGCAAAGCACGAATGGATGATTGGATTAATAATGTTTCCGAAAAGGCGAGCAGGATAATGAGGTATTCCCAACTTGAACAGGATAGCCCAAAACCAAGAGTCATCGCCATTGACTGGGAGTACGCCAGCACTGTTAATAAGAATAAAAGAGCTACAAACGTCTGGAAATAAAGACACAAAGGACGAGACAATGTAGCCGCCAAAAGAATGTCCCACCAAATGAATCTTTGCGCTATGAACGTTTACTTTGATGTATTCATGTAGGAAGTCGACAAAGAACTGCTGGAGCGAGGATGGCGCAAGGCTGAGTAACGCCGCGGAGTCAGTAACAGAAGAGCCCCCGAATCCTGGTAGGCTGACACAATGGACAATAAACCCGCCTAGTGTCAGTTGCTTGGCAGTGTCGAGCCAAGATACAGGTCCAGAATTTGCGCCATGTACGATTACGATGCATTGTGCCTTTCGGCTAATATTTGGACGACTGATAATAGAATGTGCATAGACGACAACTGGTTTGCCGTTAACCGTAACTATCAATATGCTATCCTTTGTGCGAAATATGAGATTATCCGAATTAATGGTTTTGACGACCTCGGATTCAATTTGAATCATCGCGCTCAACGAAGTGGATGTACTAAAGGACAATTTAAATAGTTTGTGACATACAGAAGCTGCAACAAAAAGGAGCATACCGACGTCAATAATATGGAAGGTAGACATTGCATGTACTAAGGTAATATGTTTATTATTGGACGGTTTAAGTATTTCACTTTGAACTGCGTTTTTTTATGAAAGGTTACAGACTTTTTGAGAAATGTATGTCATTTTTTATTATTTGGAAGTTAAAAATATGGTAATGAATATGTTGGTACAAATGTAAAATGACACTCGTGTACAAGTTTTACAATTCTCCAGGAATAGGAGACAATATGCGAGGTCTAATTTCTATTTTGCAGATCCAAAAGCGTTTGCAGTTTCGTCTACTAGTAGATTTTGAAGGACACCATTTCGGAGAATATTTAAATTACAAAACACCAATGTATTCTTGTTCGTATAAACTTACTTTCATCTACTTAGATGAACGTGACCATCATGACGATATATATTCTCGGTTGCGCGATGAGTTTACACGAAACGATATGATTGTAATACAAACAAATGCTTATCCGCGAATAGGCGATTTGGATGAACCAATAAAAATATTTATAAAAAATCTGTTAGTGTTGCGCCCTGCCACCGAAGAGTATCTGGCTAAAAAGTTTATTGGTCTTCCCAAAATATACAATCTCTTCCACTATCGCCTAGGGGATTCTCATTTTAATCATGATTTTTTGAACCATTCAGTCGTTGAGAATTTTGTTGCAAATAAGAAAGAGAACTCTGTCCTGATAAGTGACTCGTTAGTTTTAAAACAAGAAATTCACAAAAGATTTGCGAATGAAGATGTTTACTTGTTTTTAGATAAACCTCATCATACAGAATTCCCTGCGGATTCTTTTCTCGACACACTAGCGGATTTCTATTTAATACACAATGCTTCCTCGGTGAGTTGCCATAGTTGCTACGGGTGGATTTCCAATTTTATACTGTGGACTGCCATAACATACGACGTACCGCTCACAAATTTAAAATGAAATGTACTGTCAGATTACAACTTTGGGTTTTTTGCGCCGCGAAAAGTGATTATGGAGGGACTTGTGCAAAATAGAGTTGTCGCTTATTTTCCATGAGACGTTGGTTATATTCTTTTTTGTTGTTTTGGCATTGTTTTTAAGAGCCTTGTATATTATTTTGTTGTATTGTTCATTCCGTAAAACGTCTCTTGGTGCTTCCAATAATAGTGATAATATTTGGACACTGTTCCAGTTAGGTATGCCAGAAACCAAGGACAATGCCCGATTTATAAAATGTCTGTGTTTCGTTTGGGAATATTTCTTGAGTATATTGCGTAATTTACCAAATGCAAGCCTAACTTTCACGTTGTTGCGTGTTCTCATAATAAAAAAAGAAAGGAATTAGTTGTTGCCTTGTGTGTAAACAGAAAATATAAAAAAAAGGTTTATTTAGTTTTTTTTTATTTTTTTGTCATGTAAAGTTGTTCGTCTACGAACGTAAATTCTAAATCTATTTAATGCGTTTTCTTGCGTTTCCATCGGACGACGACTTTCGCTTCCTTTTCTCCAACACGATAATTTGCATGTCTCCTTCTTGTTCATCTTCTTGTTCATCTTCTTGTTCTTCTGCTGGTTCTTCCTCTTTTTCAATCGGCGCAAGCAACTGTGTTGAAATTCCGATTTTCAATGCTTGTCTTGCATAAACCTCTTGGTCTAAAGACAAGTGTTCTTGCTTGCGCTGCATCGGAGCCCACGGACCCATGCAAAACCGAAAGACTCGCACCGGCTTTGTCTGACCGATCCGATGACATCTCCCAATTGCTTGGGCTTCAACACTCGGATTCCAATGAGGACTAATGAAGTAAATTTCGCTATATTTATCTTGCAGATTGAGTCCTTCGCACGCCGTTTGTATCTGCAGTACAAGGACTTCATGCCCATGTGTCAACTTGGAATGACGATTCGTTTGACGAGTCCTACCATCAATAGTTGCAACGTCGGTCATGCCACGAGACTCCAACGTCTTCAACACATAGTCAATCTCCGCACGAAACTGACAAAATACTAGTTTGCCGCATCCGTTACCACACCGAGAAATGATACAGTCCATGAAATGATCCATCTTTGACGACGCAGTCAACCCGAGTTCAAAATTCATATATTGAGGTATGAGACTTTGCGTACGCATCTTTGCCAAACTGTCACGAACCATTTCGGGAAGAATACAAACCTTGCGCGCTTGTATAAGTGCATTCAGTTTGCAACCCTCGGATCTCTTCGCCGCCGAATGGATCTCACGCGATAATTTTTGTTCATCCGCGTTCGCCCACGGGACAGCAGTCACAGTCAGTTGAACCTCTTCTAGTTGTAGTCCTACTTGTAATTTTGTACGGTGCAAGACAAACTTGGAGAACAGAATATCTCTATCGCCTTTGTAGACGTAGCTCGGAATTCCCACCACCTCGCATAAATTGTAGAAATCCGACGCTCTGTTTTGAATTGGTGTCCCTGTCGCCAACCATTTAATATTTGACTTGAGCGCCCTTACTCCGTGGTAGAACGTGTTTTTATTTTTCATGTGGTGTGCCTCGTCACATATCACGCGAGCCCAATTTATTTTATGAAGAATGCAGGTGGACGTGTCGTACTCTTTTTTACCAACTATATGGTAACTTGTTACCACAATATACCGCCGCAGACCTTCCACCATACACGTCATTTGTTCTTCGGTGATTTCGTCTTTTTTCGCACCATGAAAGACTGTTGCATTGATTCCAAGAATGCGTTTAATTTCACCACACCATTGTTTTATTAAATTTGGGGGGACAACTATCAATGTTGGCTCATATATCGGGTTCAAAAATGAAAGCGCAAGCATTATCATTGTTTTGCCAAGTCCCATGTCGTCAAAGATTAATCCGCCCCTGCAATGCTCGTTGCGTCCCATCTCGTTATTTAAGCACCATTGGATGCCCTCAAATTGATGCTGCTTGAACTCATACGCACCCCCATCCCCTGCGAGTATCGCGACAAACTTCTTCAGGTTCTTCTTCAGGTTCTCTTCCAACATTTTTTTTTGCAAAAAAATTATTCACCACTTGTCTTGCATTCCAATACTTTTCCAACAATAATTATATCAATTTTTTCTGAAATTAACGGAGACATCACCCAGACTTATTTTTTTTCAATGTCAACCCCCATGTTGAATCGTCTCTAATTCAATAATAAAATTGATACTTTATCATTGCATCCTTTAATGAATGTTACAAATATCACTTTCACTTATCCTATTATGTTCAAGTCAAACCAAGTACACCCATCCCAAGGGCAAGCAAAACCTTGCCCGGTCTGCATTGCGGCAGGCGTGCCGAGAGAACAGGCAATTGGTCATTTCCCCAAGAATGATTTGGGTGAAACTGTCTGCAACACTCTTTTGACCCAACAATGTGGGTATTGTCTGGCATTTGGACACACACCAAAGTATTGCGCCCAAGCAAAGGCCAACAGAAAATCCAAAGCGGCCGTCGCCCCTCGCAGACAAGAACCAAAAGAGGAACGTGTCTCATTTATTGAAAGAGGATTCAATCTCTTGCGCGACGATTCATCAGACGAAGAATGTCCATTTGTTCTTTCCCCTACCAAACCAACCACAGTTCTTGTTTCTGTACCCAAACACAAACGCACGACAACTTTTGTATTGGCGCCGATCCACCAACAACAAATTATTCCGTACGCGGAAGACTTTCCAAAGCTTTCAAGAACACCACCACTCAAATCAATACCGTTATCATCCCACCATGGCGTCACCCTCAATAAAAGCGAACCTCTTAGCCCACGCATCGCACAGCCAAGTCCGATTCAGCTACGCCGCGTCATCCCTATCGCATCTTCGGCCGGCTACTCGGTCGCATGGACATCAAATGGAGATCATAATGTATAAGTTAATACTTTCACTAGTCTAACTAAATCAGATCATGTAAAAAATACCATAAATATTTATTTTTGTTTTGTGTCTATCTTGTATCTCCGAATTTACCATTAAATATAGTCTTTTTTTCATCACTCATTTCTCAATTTGTCACTCATTTCTCGGATACCTCATTTTCTAGTCCCTGTCTGGTATTATCAACCGCCATGCAAAATATTCATTTTATTTACATTTATTCCCATTTACCATTCCACCGTGACACGGTCCACATTCCACATTTAAAGAATTGAAATGAAGGAGAAGTTTATTCACCAAATGCAACATTGATTCATTGATTTTGTAAACATCCCCTGTGCAATGCAATCGGCTAAATGTAATACAATTGAAAAATGGGCAGTCCGGTTTTTCTCAAACTACTGGGAGCGCATTCAGTGGGGTGAACCACATCTTTTAAAGACCTTACAAGATGCATCCCATTCCAATATACCAAATTACCTGATCGCTATACTACCGGAGCTAAACGAGTTCTGTTGGCAATGTTTGCCGAAACCGACCACGCAACAAATACCCCAGCACATTGGCATGTACCTCTCCATGGTTTATTTGAATCAGTTTATACTGAGCAACACTTTGCGCAATGAATACCGCGATTGGATTGAGATGAATAAACCTTACCAATTTTCCATGGTGGGTTTTACGACCTGGCATTTAGGTCTAAATTGCAGGTCTTCAGTATTCAATGAGATGCTTACTATTATTGAAAAATGCGGCATGAAAGACTCGTTGCAGTTGCGGAAAAAGGTAAATTGGGGCAGAAGAAAAGAACTCGCTGTAACGGTATCCGCGATTTTGGACATGGTTAGCTCAAACAAAGAAAAAGAGAAAACAAAAGAAAAAGAAAAAGACATTGTGAAAGTACCTACTGGTCGCCGTTACGCAGCATTTGTTTACCTTGCCTATGTTGGTAGAATGCGTCGTCAAGTTGCTTCGTTTGTTTAAATAATAAAAAAATTGAACATATACGATTTTTTTGCTATCACTTTATCAAAAAATAAAATTTAAATTTGGTCGCAATGTTCCGGCGACGGTCGATGATAGCAACCCCAGTCGTTCTGTACGTTGCCCCTTTTTCCGAAACACGATGGATAGTCGCGTCGTCCTTTTTGTTTTTGGGACCATGTTACTATGGCTACACGAAGCGGCTTTACTCACACTCTGCACTACTCCTGATTGTGTCCGCGGTGTCTGCTAATTATTGGAGGTGTGCTACATACTCTTGGAGGAGGAATATAGATTTTGTAGTCGCAAGAAGCGTTTCTATTGTATTTGCATCGAGTGGAGCTTTATGTCGCAAAACAATGCCACTTACCGTCGCAATGTACTCTGTATGCGCAATTACATACTCATGTTATCATTTGTCCTCTAGGTCGCACAAAGCGAACAAGCCATATTGGTGGATATACCATGTATTATTTCACACGGTGCTGACATGTCAACAACAGATTGTTTTATATTGCCTTGCCAATGCAAGAGACAATTAAAATTAATAAATATTTATATATTTGTTCCACCATTTCTTTTTATCTATTTATTCATTTTTTTTGGACACATGAAAGAATATTAAAAATGACAATTGAAAATTGATTTATAAATTTACTTTAACAATAAGCTATCAATCGTTTTTACATGTCAAACATGAATCCAAAAAGTAGCTGTGGTGGATGCCGTGGGGGAAGCCCCAATCAACATGCCCACATGGACACTGGTGGATGTCTTTCCACGGAGAACGAAGATTTTGACATTTCACCTGCATTGTGCATTTCATGTGGAGATATCATCTACACTGAACCCAAATTCTGTTGTACTACTTGCTTGGAGACTATCCAAAACGTCAAGGCATCAGAAGCACGGGAAAAAGAAAAAGTATATCTGAAAAACAGAAAAGCCTTGCGAGAGTACACTGATCGCCTGCAACAAGACGCGGACGAAGAGGATGCGATGTGTGAAGAGGATGCGAGGTGTGAAGAGGGACGAAGGCAAATGCTGGAAGAAGAGTTTGCGCAAGAAAAGATTATGATGGAATTGTGCAATGATAGCGACAGTGATGAGCTTTTCTAACAACTTTGTACCTTTCTAACAACTTTGTTTGTACCTTTTCGCCTTTCCTAAAACTTAATATTTCGTAAATAATAATTTTAAATACCTCTCGTTAATTTAATTAAATGTCCCATTTTTTAACTGGTGATAATGACTCTTATTGGATCATTGAGGCCCCAGAATTTGATGCCTTCCTTTTACGACACGGAGTCAAGGACGTCATGTACGACAAGATAAGATCATTGTACAGGAGATGCTTTCCCAAGGACACATTTTGGAATGAAAAGATATTATTTAGTTCCGAATCAACCTTGTACATTTATATTGGCAAATCTTTTGAGTCGGTACACGGGTTTCCAGAACCCAAATATTTGAAGAAACTAATAAATCATATATTAAGTTCTGCGACTATTGCCAGTAAGAAGGATGTAACTTTGTGGAGTGTTTGTAAAGATTTATCAAATGCAGGTCGCGGTAAAATGGGTGAATTATTGAATTTAATTATTGATCACCAGCGTCATATTGGGACACGAACCATAACTTTGCACGTGTACTTCAATAACGATTATTTTTTAAAGGCGATTCGCCTCTATATCGCCCACGGATTTACATACACCGGATATGATGACAGAGGCATCATAATGTCATGTGCACTACACACACCAATCCATTTAGATGAAAAACAACAAAATAAAAAAATTCAAGAATTAATGCACTTTGTGACAAGGTTACAACATAAAAGGTGATTAACAATCTACCGTTTTTAGACAAAGTCTTTTTTATTTTTTATTTGTTTGTTTTTGTTTTTGTTTTTGTTTTGTTTTTGTTTTTGTTTTGTTTTTGTTTTGGTTTGTTTTTGTTTATCATTAGACTCGCTCTCGTTTGCAGTCGCCCTCCTCCTTGCCCATGTAACCTTCCGTAACTCTCTTCAACGAAAACGCCGATGTTGCGCTAAGATGAAAGTTGCGTTCGTCTGCCGTCATGAACTCATGAAATGGGAAAACATCCGCGGCAGA
>Ga0114974_10004796_pt1 | contig 10109 bp, 11 predicted proteins | sample S_130206_EF_Meta_FD_87318 | JGI IMG/M metagenome (GOLD analysis project Ga0114974, IMG submission 87318) | Freshwater microbial communities from Lake Simoncouche, Canada to study carbon cycling - S_130206_EF_MetaG | ecosystem: Environmental > Aquatic > Freshwater > Lake | place: Lake...
GTGGTGAGACTCAATGACCCTGCGCTCGAAGTCGACCGCGGTGGGCCGTACATCGAACTGTCGGAACTAACGCCGATGAACTCGCCGTTTGTCTCGGCCGTTGGGCTGAGGCATCGCAACAAAATCACCGCATTGATGCGCGACCATGGTTTTGTCGAGTACCCGTGGGAGTTCTGGCACTATTCCAGCGGCGATGCCTACGACCAGTTTCTACGAAAGACCGGCAAGCCGGCCATCTATGGTGCAGTCGACTGGGATCCAGTCACGAATGTTGTCACGCCGATGGCTGACCCGACTGCGCCCCTCAACAGCGAAGAGGAAATCCGCGCAGAAATCGAAGCAGCGCTGCAACGCCTGGCGAAGTAGGTACTGGTTGGGCTCACCGTGAGATTCATGCAGTATTGGCCACTTTCCAGCTTGTCGGTTCAGTTTTCGCGAAATGCCACCTTGTTGACACTGGCGGCGGCCTGGCTGGTGCTAAATCTGACAACCAACCCGGCCCAAGCGTGGGGCACCCAGGGGCACCAGGTGGTGGCGAATCTGGCGCAGGCGCAGCTCAGCGTTGGGGCAAGGCGCGAGGTGGACCGTTTGCTTGCCACAGAGCCCGGCCAAACTATGGCCAGCATCTCCACTTGGGCTGATGAGCACCGCAACCCTGCGACCGCCCCCTGGCATTACGTCAACTTTCCTAAAAGCAGTTGCACCTACTCGGCTGAGCGGGATTGCCCAGATGGCCAGTGTGTGGTGGCTGCCATCGACCGGCAGACCATTATTCTGGCGGCAGCTGGCTCGGATGCGTCTCGACTCCGGGCGCTGAAGTACCTGGTTCATCTGCAGGCTGATGTGCACCAGCCGCTACATGCTGGCTACGCGAAGGACCGGGGCGGCAACAGCTACCAGTTGCAGACCTTTATGCGCGGCAGCAACCTGCATGCGGTGTGGGACTCGGGTCTGATCCGGGCCCTGGATCAAAATACCGAGGTGATGACGGCGCGGCTTCTGGTCAGTGGCAGGAGTGACAAAAGTTTGGCGCTTGCCCATGGTCACGCGGCCACCTCCACGGCAGTTCTGGCAGCAGAGGAGTCGTGCCGGATCGTGGGGCTCGCAGGCTTTTACCCGGGACGGCTGGTTGATCTGGCCTATGTCCAGCGCTTCACGCCGCTGATGGAACAGCGTCTGCAACAGGCCGGGGCGAGGTTGGCGGTCGTGCTTAACCAGGCTTTGCCTGAAAGCGGCTCGGTATTACCATGATTGACTCCATGTATTCACTGCCAGGCTGGGTAAGCAGTACGTCAGCAGCGTGTTTGATGGGTGGCTGGACGGCAGATGAGCCGGGGCAGTTACCGCGCCTTTGACTTTGATCGAGCAAGTCGCTGCGGGGTCATCGCTAGGAGCTTGGTCACGATGCGTCGCTTGGATGACTTCGTGCCTGAGAGCCGACCTCGGTTCTGTTGGGCGCCAGACTCGCTATTTGTAAAGGCTTTTATCACTGACGCAAAATTGCGTCAGTGATAAGTGGGCGGCAATTCCGTACGCGCCATCGTCAAAGTTACGTTCCGCTGTTCTGTCTTGATCAGACCGCGAAATCCTGTTTTGACTTGCCCTCGGCAACCAGCGCTTTCATCCACTTTGGCATCAGACCGCGTCCAGACCAGCTTTCGCCAGCAGGGCCGCGGTATTTGGCTTCGACTGGCTTTCCCGGCTTTTTGGTGCCGCTCACACCTTTGGCAACCCGAACGGCCTTTACCGCCCTGCCCTTGCCTTTACCCACGGTTTTCTTGGCCGTCAGGTCTTTGGCGGTAATACCGAAGGCCAGCATCTGCGCTTTGATATCAGCGACCGTCTTGTCAAACTCGCGGGCTTTGATGTCATTGGCCTGCTTTTGCAGTTTCTCGATCTGACCCTGGAGCTCTATCAAATTACTCATTTAATGTTCCCTTTAATGATTACTGGATTACTGACGGCCCAGATTCTAATCCCTGTCTACTGCCAATTAAGCTCTTTGCATTGGGGGGTTATCGGTATAAGGCAAGAAAAAGTATATTTCTAGCAAATATTTCCTTCTTAAGCCAAGAGCACCGGATCACCCCCCCACTCCAGTAATTCGGTCAAGCGTTGCATCACCCATTGCGCCTCAGAGATTGTCACCACCGCATCGTCGCCAGTCAGGCCACGCAGGGTACGCACCAGAACTTCATGTTCCGAGATACCCAAACTGAACTGCATATTCTTTGCCGTCTCGGTCAGCATGGTGGCCATGTCTTCGCAAAGTTCGTACCGATCCGCCACGACATGGCGTGGTTCGCTTGGTTTTTGCCGGCCTGGTGCTACAAATAGGGCGATAAAGGACGCCGGGATATCGATCTGGTTGTCGTCAGACATGAGGTTTCGTGCCCACCAGCACGGGTTCGACGCGATACTGCCTGGGGAACAAGAACTTCGGATTGCCGACCTTCGGCAAGTCGTTGATGACGATGTAGGGCTCATCGGGGTTCAGCACCAGGTAATCCTGGTGGTAAGCCTCGGCATCAAAGAACGGTTTGTTCAATTCCACCGTGGTCGCAATGTGTTTGCCAAAAACGCTTGCCTGGTTCAACTGAGCGATATAGGCCCAGGCGATGCGCTCCTGTTCGGCGTTTTGGGCAAACACGGCAGAGCGGTATTGCGTGCCGCTGTCCGGCCCCTGCCGGTTGAGCTGCGTTGGGTCGTGCGCGACGGAGAAGTAAATCTGCAGCAATTGCGCAAAACTCACCTGCAGCGGGTCAAAGCTGATACGCACGGCCTCGGCATGACCAGTGCGCCCGGAACCGACGGCATCGTAGTTGGCAGTTTGGGCATCGCCACCGGCATAGCCCGAGATGGCGCGGGTGACGCCCAGGACGTGCTGGAAGACGCCCTGAACGCCCCAGAAGCAGCCCCCGGCGAGCACGGCGGTGTCTGACATGATGGTGCCAGGTGCAGGTGCTGCTGGGCGAGCCCCAATATCAATTAGCGGCGGGACAAGGACTGCAACTTCATTGGCCCGGCCCGTCGTTGCCTGCCACCCGAAGGCGCCAGCCAGGAGCGCGACCCCAGTGAGCACAGCGCGACGCGGCAATCTGCAACCGGTGCCGGTACTGAGACTGGAAAATTTGTCGGCTGTCTTCATGGTGGTGGGTAATCCTTATCGCTGGGATGGCGAAGCTATTGATCTTCTGCCCCAATCATTTTGATTCCGTGCCGCTCGGACTGCTTGGTCAAGTCCTGCCCCGTTTTCCAGAAATACCAGCCATGCTGCCGGGTGAGGCAGGATACAGCAATTACCGAGTTTGATGCATCTTGGTTTATTTGTATGTCCGAATGTGACTTGCTACTGATTCGGCTCGGCTCGTCATCATATGACGTGTAACAAGTACCACCTGATTCTTACGGGTTTTGAATGCCGAAGAACTAAAAATTCGTTATTCGGTTGGAATGAATGTCGTTTTACCCGAGCAGAAAGCCCACGCACTGCTCATCACCTTGAAGACAGATCCACCTGTTCGCCCGCGACATCAAGCTGGGCTAAGGCACGGCACGACCGCACCATTCACGGATTTTGGCTGAGCGGATGGTTGTCCGCGCCGGCCTCGCCGCATGGCTGCGTTTAACGTCGATAGCCCGGTCTTCGCACTCGAGCAGTTTCAGCATCAGATCGATTTCGGAGCCGCCAGCCGTACGGTAGAGACCGGGCACTGTGATCGGGGTGCAGCTCCATACATGCTCCATGCGTCCCCGCTCATTCTGCTGGGCATGCGCTTGTGGCACCGCCGCCGGGACTGGCTGCGAAAACATCGTTGACTGCTGATTTACCGGAGGATTGATCGACAAATCTCAGTCTGACAGTAAATGCCCTGTTTTAACCAAGATCGTACAACCCTCGACGCTAAACGGTTTATGTGCGCTCATATGTGGGCTGCGTAACCAAACTCCCTTGGGATAGCGTCCATGCTCATCCTCAAACACGCCATCAATGACAAGAATTTCTTCGCCACCAAAATGTCTGTGTGGGTTGAAGTAAGTACCCGGCGCCCAGCGGACCAAGGCCGTGTTTTTGGTTCCAAATGAGGACAGTGGCAAGACGGTCAGCCCCGGCACCATGCCGGCAAACCAGCTCGATGACTGGGTGTCGATCACAACCCGTTCTGTGTCTTGTGGATCAAGGTACCTGAGCTTGACAAACAAGGTGCAGCCTGTGCCTGTAAATGGTGTATGGGATGAGCCAGATGGGTTCTTGACATAAGTGCCGGCAGGATATTGGCCATGTTCGTCTTGGAACACGCCCTCGAGCACCAGGAATTCTTCTCCCAGGTCGTGCTCGTGGCGGCTGAAGCTTGATTTGGGCGCATAGCGCACTATGCTGGTTGCACGGGCGACTTCATCACCATCGCGTTCGAGCATTTTTCTGTCAACCCCTTTGAGCGGAGACGCAAGCCAGGGTAGTTCACCGCTGTGAATCGCTATTTTTTGGGATAAATCTGTGTTGATTTGCATCAGTCATCGCGCCGCATGGTCCACTTGACGTTGCGATCTCCTTGGAAGGCCAATCGTCCATCGGGCATCAGGCTGACGGAGACAGGATAAGACTTGCCATCTTCTTGGACTTGCTCGCCCACAAACCGGGTCTCACCAGCCGGCTTCAAGAAGACGATCTGATCGCCAGGTTTGAAGTTGGGGCTGTTGGAGACAGTGACCGTTCCGATGCCGCCGCTCAACCTGTAACCGTATTTCCCTTCATCGCTGAACCAACGCCCGTCAAGCGGCGCCAGCGCGGGGTCTGCAGCGGGTGCGATCGCAGGCGCATTTTGGGTTGTGGCTTCCCCAGCCTGCTTCAAGGCCTGCGGGGCGGGCTGTTTGGTTTGGGGGCGGTTCCACTCCACCATCAGTGCCTGGAGCTCGGCATCGGCTGACTTGAGCGCTGCCAGCAAGGCGCTTGCGTCATGCGCAAGGTCATTGACCTTGAGTAGCCCATCGGCGTATTCAAAAGTCGAGGTCAGATTTGTGCCCTTGGCAACGGCAATCCCCAATTGGACGGCCAATTCACGTTGTGGCGCCGGTACCAGGTTACCGTTAACTTCCAGGCGACCTTGAAGTTTGAATTGACTTGCCAGCGAAGGATTAGCGTCCTTGGAAGGGTCCAGAATAAGCATCAACTGACCCGCAATGCCGCCGTCAGCGCTTTTTCCGCTAACTTTTGAAACGCCCAAAGATAGACCGCGTACCAAGAGTTTTACTGCGGCATCGCGCGCTTTTTGGCCTTCCTGCATTGTCAGTGACTGCATCCCACAACTGTCTGCGTAGATCTGGCTCAGCGTTTCCACACTTCGGGTGTCTAAGCCCTTGAGTGCCATCTCCAATGTCAGGTCACTGAGATCGACGTCGCCGGCTTTCAAGCGGCGTACCGATGGTGTTACGGAGATGTCGATTTGGTCACCTCTTTCAGTAGCCTCAGAACGCAGTGAAACGCCCTCCAGGCTACCCATGCCCAAGCTGACTTGCTCAGCAGCCAGGCGAACAAAGCCTGTCCCCAGGTGGCGATTTTTGAGATCAATGTCGATGACGATATCCTTGGCCTCCATGGCCTGGCCATCGCCGCGAGTGACCCAGCGATCAAATTTCCAGCCAAAGGACATCGCTTTACCATCGATAGTTAGAAACCCCTTTGAGGGCGGTATCTGCAGGGCGTGGCCCGTTCTCTGTACTGATACTTCTGGCAGGGCCATATCCGTGCGAATGGCGCCGTTGATTGACACGGTCCCCATACCGGTCAGAGAGCTGAATGCCCTTAAGACTGCGCGTGAGTCATTAGGGACACCATCCGGTTTATCGATCTGCCACTCAAAGCGCGCCACGCTGGTGGGCAGCAGGAGATGCGACATGGAATAGTTGATCCTGATGCTTGCGGCTTGTTCTGCGCCCGTTGCAGCGGCGCAACCGGGTTCGAATGTCAACTCAGCTTGACCTTTGGCGCCGAACAGACCCCTTTCGTGTTTCAACTGGGTCAGTCGCACCGAAGACTTGCCATTACTGGGGCCGTCTTTGAGTTCCTGTAAAGCTGTTTGAGCGCGCTGCCCGACCCATATGCCGGCACCCAGCCAAGCAACAGTGACCGCAGCGAGCACGCCCAAAGATATTGCTGCAATTTTTTTCATTCTGAATCCTATCTAAGGTATCGGTACGGCTGACAAAGCGTTTCCTGACACTGCTTGCGACAACCGTATTTCTTGCTGGATCGTTAGTTAACGTGATTAGACCAGACATGATGAAGTGAATCGCCTAGGCCAGCCAGGGACCAGGAGGGATTGAGGGGCTGCGGTGATTTAGTGGGGGTGAATGGTTTGGCGGTCCGATAAAGTCAATGCGGTTACGCCGACAATAGGCACCCAGACTCAACCCAAAAAGAAAACCCCATGATCAAGTTCTACTTCAATCTCGCACCCAACCCCGCCAAAGTGGCGCTGTTCCTGGAGGAATCCGGTTTACCCTACGAGATTGTGCCGGTGGACACGCGCAAAGGGGAGCAACACGAGCCGGCGTACACCGCGATCAACCCAAATGCCAAGGTGCCTGCCATCGTGGACGACGGCGTGGTGGTTTTTGACAGTAACGCGATTCTGCTGTACCTGGCTGAAAAAAGCGGCCAGTTCCTGCCCGCAAACACGCCTCAGGCGAAGGGTGAAATGTTGTCGTGGCTGATGTTCGTGGCCAGCGGCATCGGCCCCTATAGCGGCCAGGCGGTTCACTTCAAGCGTTATGCGCCAGAGCCAATACCCTATGCCGTCGACCGTTATAACTTCGAAGCCTGGCGGCACTGGAACATCATCGAAGCTCACCTGTCAAAACAAAGCCATATGGTGGGCAACAGCTACTCACTGGTGGACATGGCGCTGTGGGGCTGGGCCAGGGCGGCGCATCTCGTGCTGGGCGACGACGCGATAGCCAAACTGCCCAACGTCAAACGTCTGCTGGACGAAATCAATGCTCGGCCAGCAGCACAACGAGTCGACGCGCTCAAGGCGCAGTACACCTTCAAGTCCGAAATGGACGAGCAGGCGCGCAAAGCATTCTTCCCGCACATGGCCTTAGCCGATTCCCCAAGTTAGGCGTCCACAAAAGGCACGATTCGCCCGGTCACGAGTATGTGCTGACCCTGCAATACAGGCGCTCCCCATGCTTGTGCGATGACAATGCCATCGACCCCGGCCTTGACTGGCCAGGGGGACAGGTCGATGCGATCAAAGTCGTGCAATTGCGCCACGATGTCGCCTCGGCTAACCCGTGCGCCGCACTCAAGCAGTGGTTCATAGTGGCCTGCAAAGGGGGCCACGGTGAAGCAGTCTCGATCGATCATTTCGGCCCTGACCTGGCTGCCATCTGCATGATGCGAAATGGGCTTGATCTCACCGCGCAGTTGTCCATGGTGGATGGCCGCAGCAAGTACGCCCTGGCAGCCAAAGCGAACACCCGCGGGACTTACCGCACCGCCCCAACCCAGCTCGCACCCTATGGTTACCTTGCCGAGCCGCTCCGCCTCGCTCGACAACAGGCCTGGCGAATCGTTTTGGTAAGTGATGACAAGCGGGGTGCCAAACCAGCGCGCCGTATTTTCGGTATTGCGCATTTGCACTGGGTCCTCCACTGCGTGGAAACTTGTCAGCGGCAGAAAACGAGCCACCTGCCCCCCGGCGTGAAGGTCAATCACCACATGCACATGGGGCCAGATGGTCTCGCGCACAAAGGCTGCGATCCGGTGTGTTATTCCTTTGATACCCGGATAGATACCTGCGCCATCCACAAAAGCGCGGTTCAGGTTCACGTGGTCATCGAGTGCCGAGTCGCGCGATGCGGCCCGGAATGCAGCAACATTGAGCACCGGTACCAAGATGATGCGCCCCTGCACATCTGCCAGGTTCAGCGTGTGCATCATCTTTCGTACAACCATGGGCCCTTCGTATTCATTACCATGGTTAGAGCCAAAAGCCACCAAACCCTCGCCCTTTTGCGCCTGAGGGCCAACCATGACGGTCAAGGGAATAAGATGGTCGCCCCAAATAGAGTCGTGCTCTAGCGCAACCCAATAGTCGCGCCGCCCGGGGCTTTCCAAGTCAAGCTCATGGGCTCTGCAAATCAAACGTTCCATCAAAGATCTCCATCGTCGCCGCTCAGCGTTAGTTCACGCGATGTGCAGCAATAAATTCTTCGTCCACGCGCACCCCCATGTCGATGCTGTCGGGTATGGCAATAGTGCCGTCAGCCTCCAACGTAAAGCGCGCTGGCGCGATCCCGCGCGTCAAGACGCTCTGCGATACATTGAACTCAACAAGTCGGATCCTGGGCAGAGTGGCAATCAATTGCAACGAGTAGCCGGTGAGCAAATGGGTCAGCCAGGAATGCGGCACCAAATCAATACCGGCCGCGGTGGCCATTTGAGCCACGCGGCGCGCTACCGTGAGCCCGCCGCAGCGTGACAGGTCTGGCTGGATGACATCGACACACCCGCTATCAATAAAGCGCTCAAACTCCCAGTGCGTTGCCAATTGCTCACCTGCGGCGACCGGCACCGGGCTAGCGGCACGAACTGTTGCGTACTCTGCAAAATTTTCTGGATGAATGAAGTCCTCGACCCAGCCAACGCCGTAGTCGCCAAGCCACTCGCACAGCGCGATGTTTTCACGCAAGCTGCGCATCGGTCCAGGGCGCGTCCAGCCAGCAGGGTACCAACCCGGGTCAACCAGCAGGTGACGATCAGGGCCTAACACCTCGCGCGCAGCGGCGACCAACTCACGGTCGCGACCCGGGTCCTGCCCGAACACGCCCCAGCCGAATTTCACTGCACGAAAGCCGCGATCAACATAAGCTCGCGCCGCATCAGCCATTGCGTCCGGGGTCTCGCGAAACAGCGTCGAGGCATAGGCAAGTACTCGATCGTGTCGCCGGCCCCCCAACAACGTGGCAATCGAAACGCCACAGGCTTGCGCGCGTATTGACCAAAGAGCGTTGTCGATGGCCGAAATACATTGCATCGCAATGCCGCGACGCCCGTAATACACGCTACCGATGTAGAGCTTGTCCCACAGACGGTCCGTATCAAGCGGGTTCTCACCCAAAAGTAATTCGCCCAATGTCTTGAAGCCGAGTATGGCCATGCCCTGGCCGGCGATGATGGCCACAGCCGCAGGCCCCAGCGTCTCGACGTCTGCCCAGCCGGTTAAACCCTCATCCGTCGAAATCTTGATGATGAGTTGCCAGTCGCCGTTATCGGTCGCCTCATTGCCAGTAGCCGACGCGTTGTAGGTTTCGTCTCCTTTAAGCAGAATAGGATCGATAGCAGTTATTCGCATGGCAGGCTCTGCGTTGTCAGCACATCTGGCGCAACAATGAAGCCATCGCGTTGGTAGCGCTGTATATCTTTGTCGTCAATCATGGCATCCCCCTAACTGGAAGTGGTCGTCAAAGAGGGGGCAAAGCGCTCCGCAAAATGGCACGCCACGCGCCGACCAGCCCCCTGATCAATCAACATCGGCTCGTGGCTGCGGCACACGTCGGCTGCATGCGGGCACCGAGTATGAAAGGCGCACCCCGTCGGAGGCGACATCGCGCTGGGCATGTCTCCGACGAGTCGATGACGGGCTTGCCGAAGACGTGGGTGCGCTACCGGGATCGATGCAATCAAGGCCCTGGTATACGGGTGTACTGGCGAGCGGTAAAGGCTTTGCTTGTCCGCAATTTCAACGATTTTTCCTAAATACATCACAGCAACACGGTCACTGATGTGCTTAACGACCGAGAGGTCATGCGAGATAAACAGGTAACTGAGTTTGAGATCGCGCTGAAGATCCTGCAAGAGGTTAATGATTTGGGCCTGCACTGACACGTCGAGAGCGGACACCGCCTCATCGCACACGATAAAGCGCGGCTTAGGCGCTATAGCGCGGGCGATCCCCAGCCGCTGCCTTTGCCCGCCAGAAAATTCATGCGGGTAGGAGCCCCCCTGAGCCGCGGACAAACCCACCATCTCAAGCAACTCTGCTGCACGCCGGCGCAAGGCAGCGCCACGCTGTGCACCTTGAATGACCAAAGGCTCAACCACA
>Ga0114974_10004798_pt1 | contig 10109 bp, 10 predicted proteins | sample S_130206_EF_Meta_FD_87318 | JGI IMG/M metagenome (GOLD analysis project Ga0114974, IMG submission 87318) | Freshwater microbial communities from Lake Simoncouche, Canada to study carbon cycling - S_130206_EF_MetaG | ecosystem: Environmental > Aquatic > Freshwater > Lake | place: Lake...
GATCATCCAGCCCAATGCGCGCACCGTCTCGCTCACCCAGAACGGGATCAGGCACAGCACAAACATCGTGGCGCGAATGCGGCCGCGCGCGATTTTGGCGATCGTCCAGGCCAGCGGAAATGCCATCAGCAGGGTGAGGGCTGTCACGATGATGGACACCACCGCCGTGCGCACAAAGGTGTGCCAGTACAGCGGCTCTTCAATAAAGGTTTGGTATTGGGCCAAGCTGGCCTCGTAGACCCGGGGTGCCACCCGCACCCGCAGCGACAAAATGCCCAGTTCCAGGTGCGGCAGCACGATCAGCCCGAACAGCCACAGCGCTGCTGGCGCCAGCAGCAGCAAAAACAACAAGCGGGCGTGCGGCAACTGGCTGCCAGTGCTCTCAGCCGCCATGGGCAGCACCAAATGCCAGAGCGCGTTCCGGATCAAAAGAAAAGTAAATCGACTCGCCCACCGCCAAGTCGGCCAACTGGCCGGTTTGCGGCAGCGCGATGCGGAACTCGGTGCGGGAGGCGGTTTCGCGCACCAGCACTGCCGAGTTCGCGCCGTCAAACAGCAGGCTCTCCACCTGCCCTTGGTATGACGGCTGGCCGGCGCTGCCCAAGCCAAGTTCATGGCGTGCCAAACGCACTGCTTCGGGGCGCACGAAAGCCTGTACCTCGTCGCCCGCCCGCAGCTGGCCCATGGCCTTGGCGCTCAGGGTCAAGCCGGCGCTGCTGGTGAGGGTGACTTCAGTGCCGTTCACCTGCTGGGCCCGGCCGCTGATGGCGTTGGTGGCGCCCACAAAGCCGGCCACAAACGGGGTTTGCGGCGCGTAGTACAGCGACTGCGGGGTGCCGACCTGCTCAAAGCGGCCGGCGTTCATTACCGCCACATGGTCCGACAGCACCAGGGCCTCGGACTGGTCATGGGTGATGTAGACAAAAGTGGTGCCAAAGGCCGCCTGCAACTGTTTGAGCTCGATCTTCATGTGCTCACGCAGCTTCAGGTCCAGCGCGCCAAGCGGCTCGTCCAGCAGCAACAGGGTGGGTTCGAGCACCAGGCTGCGCGCTATCGCCACCCGTTGCTTTTGGCCACCAGAGAGCTGGTCAATGCGCTTGTTCTGGGCACCTGCCAGGCTGACCCGCTCCAGCATGTCGCCGACGCGGCGGACCGTCTCGGCCTTGGGCAAGCCACGCCGCGCCAACCCGTAGCCAACGTTCCCGCCGACCGTCATCATGGGAAACAGCGCCAGGTGCTGGAACACCATGTTCACAGGGCGCTGGTTCGGCGGCACAGCTCGCATGCTCTTGCCGCCGATGCGAATGTCGCCGACATCGGGGCTCATGAAACCGGCAATCATGCGCAGCAGCGTCGTCTTGCCACAGCCCGAAGGGCCGAGGATAGAGAAAAAGCTGCCGCGCGCCACGTCCAGCGACAGGTCGTCGACAGCGGTGAAGCTGCCGTAGCGCTTGCTTACGCGCTCGACCTGCAGGTCAGGCTGCAACCCTGTGGTGTCCTGGCCGGCCGCTGCTGGGCTGGGAGGCATCCCGGCGATTGTCAGTTAGCGGCCTTGACGCGGTCCAGGATGCGACCTTCGATGGCTTCCAGGCCGGCCGGCACGGTGGGGTACCACCTGATGGCTTTGATGGCGGCTTCCGGGAAGCTCTCGGCAAACTGGGCCTTCAGCTTCGCATCCATCAACTGGTCTGCACCCTTAGAGGCGGTGAAGTTACCGGCTGAACCGGCAACCTTGGCAGCGATTTCGGGGCGCATATTGAAGTTGATCCAGGCATAGGCAGCGGCGTCATTCCGGCCCTTGGCCGGGATGGCGAAAGTGTCAATCCAGCCCAGGGCGCCTGACTTGGGCGCGATGAACTTGATGTCCGGGTTTTCGCCGTTGAGCTTCCAGCCGCCGGTGTCCCACATGATGGCGCCGACCACTTCATTGGTACGCATGCCATTGAATAACTGATCCTTGTTGTCCCATACAAATTTGGCATTGGCCTTGCAGGCGGTGAGCGTTTTGGCCACGTCTTCCATCAGCGCGGTGTAAGCCTTGGTGTCGTTGTACAGCGCAAACGGGTCTTTGCCAGCGGCAAAAGCAAAGGCGATCAGCGTGGGGCGCTTCAGGCGGAAAGAGACTTTGCCTTTGACATCGGCGCGGCACACGTCGGTGTAGTCGGTCATCTTGGTCAGCTTGGTGTTCACCACCAGGCCGTCGGTGCCCCAGATGTGGGGTAGACCGTAAACCTTGCTGTCCAGCGTGGTGTTTTTCTTGGTGGCGTCCAGCATGGACGGAATGAACAGCTCAGCCTTGAGTTTGCTCAGGTCCATGGGCTTGTAAATACCAAACTCCTGCTGTGGGCCGGTGATGCGGTCTTGGGAGGGCTGGGCCAGATCAAAACCGGCACCGCCGGTGGCGCGCAGCTTGGAGATCATCTCCTCGTTGTTGGACAGGGTCACTTCAACCTTGTAGCCGCTTTCTTTTTCAAACTGGGCGACGATGTCGGCCGGTGCATAGTCGGCCCAAGTCAAAAGACGCAGGGTTTTTTCCTGGGCCAGAGCGACACCGCTGGCGCTGATCGCGAGTATGCTGGCGGCAATGACCGAGTGCTGGAATTTCATTCAAATCTCCTTCAAGGGGGTGGTTGGCTTGAGCTCTTTGCCAAAGCGGCTAAGAAGATGAGCAGCTTGCGCTGGTTTAATGACAGTACAGTGTCAAATCAATGTCTTTAGCTTGGTAGTTTCCCTTGACGATGTCCTGGATCGATACCCATTGCCACCTCGACGCATCCGAATTTGCACCGGAGGTGGCCCAGGTGCGCGCCAGCGCGGCAGAGGCCGGGGTGGTGCACTGCGTGCTGCCCGCCGTCGCTGTGTCTAATTTTGAGGCTGTTCGCAGCCTGGCCTATGCCCATGGTGACAGCTATGCCTTGGGCATTCACCCGCTGTACGTGGCACAGGCCGGTGAGCATGACCTTGATGCGCTGGATGCCGCGCTGATGGCGCAGCGCGATGACCCGCGCCTGGTGGCAGTGGGTGAGATTGGTCTGGATTACTTTGTGCCGGCCTTGTGCCAGAGCCCTCTGCGGGAGCGGCAGATGCACTTTTACCGGGCGCAGCTGCGCTTGGCGCGCAAACATGGTCTGCCGGTGATCCTGCATGTGCGGCGCTCTGCCGATCAGCTGTTCCAGGGTTTGCGCGAAATTGGCGGCGGGGCAGGCCCCTGGCAGGGCATTGCTCATGCCTTCAATGGCAGCATTCAGCAGGCGCAGCGCCTGGTGGGCGCCGGCCTCAAACTCGGCTTTGGCGGCGCTGCCACCTATGACCGGGCGCTGCAACTGCGCCGGCTGGCCACTGAGCTGCCGTTGGAGGCCCTGGTGCTGGAGACAGATTCACCCGACATGCCGCCGCACTGGCTGTACGCCACGGCGGCCGCACGCGCCGCCGGTGAGCCGCAGGGCCGCAACAGCCCGCAGCAGTTGCCACGCATTGGCGCAGCCTTGGCGGCATTGCGTGGCATCACGCCCGAAGCCATGGCGCAGGCCAGTACCGCCAATGCGGTGGCAGCGCTACCGCGCCTGGGCCCGCTTTTGGCGGGCTAATTCTTCAAGCCTTTTAGGCCTCTAACCCTTGCGCTACTTGCCTTTGTAGCTATTAAATTTATAGTGAACGGCTTTGGGGATAATGGGCTGATCTTGAAAAAGCGCACGCCCCACCTGCCCGAAGTCAACTTTTCCGAGGACGGGCGGTTTCGACACTTGCACCTGGGCACCGAGTGGATCCAGGGCTCGATGCAGGTCGATGCCCCGACGGCCTTGGTCCATGAATATATTCAGCGCATGATGGCGTGGCTGCTTTTTGTAGAGCCCGCCAGCGTGGCTGACCGGCAGGCGCTGCAGCTGGGTCTGGGTGCGGCGTCGCTGACCAAGTTCTGCCACAAAGAGCTGCGCATCAAGACTGCCGCCATTGAGCTGAACCCCCAGGTGCTGGTGGCCTGTCGTGGCTGGTTCAAGCTGGCCGCCGACGACGCTCGCCTGCAGGTGGTGCTGGCCGATGCGGCCGCCGAAATCCAGAACCCGCGCTGGTGGGGCACCGTAGATGCCCTGCAGGTTGACCTGTACGACCACGAAGCCGCGGCCCCAGTGCTCGACAGTCTGCCCTTTTACAACTGCTGCCGGCGCCTGCTGACCGAGGACGGCTGCATGACAGTGAATTTGTTTGGCCGGGCCTCCAGTTTTGTGCGCAGCGTGGAGAAGATCTCGGCCGCTTTTGGCGTCGACGCGGTCTGGGCCTTCAAGGCCACCCGCGAGGGCAACACCGTGGTCCTGGCCCAACGCAACCGGAGCCGGCCACGGCATGAGATCTTGCAATCACGCGCGGCCGAAATCCAGACACGCTGGGGCCTGCCGGCCGACAAATGGGTGCGTGTGTTCAAACCCTTGATGGCATGACAGCCACCCCGGGGCCGCTGGACTGGCGGCGCTTGGTGGACATGAGCGCCGCCTACGCCGAGCGCCACCACATCCTGCCCATCCAGGTGACAGCCACCGAAGTGGTGGTGGCTACGGCCGAGCCCTATGTCACCGACTGGGTGGCAGAGTTTTTTGCGCTGGCCAAATCGGTGCGTACCGCCCAAAAAGCCGGCACACCCAGCGGCGTCGCCAACTTTGAGCAACTGGTGGAAATGGGTCGGGCGCAGAAGCCGCTGGATGCCAACGACCAGCGCGCCAGCGACATCCACCTGGAGCCACGGCGTGAGCAGGGGGTGATCCGCTTTCGCATCGACGGTGTGTTGCACCCGGTCTACCAGGTACCGATGGGCGTGCTGGGTGCCATGACAGCGCGCATCAAACTGCTGGCCCGTATGGATGTGATGGAAAAGCGCCGGCCGCAAGACGGCCGCATCAAGACCCGCCGTTCGCAGCCAGCGGGTGGGCCCGGAGCGGCGGAGGAGGTCGAAATGCGCCTGTCTACCCTGCCGACCGCCTTTGGCGAAAAAATGGTGATGCGCATTTTGACCCTGACCACGCCGTCAAGGACCTGGATGCACTCGGATTTTCTGAGCATGACGCCGGGCGATGGGAGATCCTGCTCAGTCGTCCCCATGGCATTGTGCTGGTGACTGGTCCGACCGGTTCCGGTAAGACCACCACTCTGTACGCCACGCTCAAACGACTGGCGACAGAAGCGGTCAACATCAGCACGGTGGAGGACCCGATCGAAATGATCGAGCCATCGTTCAACCAGACCCAGGTTCAGCCGCAGCTCGGTTTTGGCTTTCCGGAGGGCCTGCGCGCCCTGATGCGGCAGGACCCGGACATCATCATGGTGGGCGAGATTCGCGACTTGGCCACGGCCGAAATGGCGGTGCAAGCAGCCCTGCCCGGGCACCTGGTGTTCTCGACGCTGCACACCAACGATGCGCCCTCGGCCATCACCCGATTGCTGGAGCTTGGCATTGCGCCCTATCTGATCAATGCCACCCTGCTTGGCGTGTTGGCACAGCGCCTGGTCCGCACCCTTTGCTTGCAGTGCCGAGTGCCTGATGTTGTGACGCCATTAACAGCTTTGGCGCGTGACCTAGGTCCTTGGCCGCTGGAGGGCGAGTACCGGCCCTACCAGGCCGTGGGCTGTGTGGATTGCCGCATGACGGGTTTTCAGGGGCGGACCGGCCTGTACGAGCTGCTGGTGGTGACCGAGCCCCTGCGCGCTTTGATCCGGCCTGAGCCCGACACCGACGCCTTGCGCCAACAGGCCGCCCGTGACGGCATGCGGCCGCTGAGGCTGGCCGGCGCACAACGCGTGGCTATGGGTCAGACTGTCCTGTAAGAAGTGTTGGCCGCGACGCCGGCTTAGGTGCATAAACCGGGACGCATGGTCTAGGTGGAATCCACAGGTGTCAAGGGGTCAATTCCAGTGCAAAATGCGCGGGTCTGTAAATATGTAGGAGCCAGTTGATGAATATCAAAAGTCAAAAAGACTTTTTCTCGGGTCTCATGTTCACCGCTGTCGGTGTCGCCTTTGCCTGGGGTGCCACCAAATACAGTTTGGGGACCGGCGCTCGGATGGGTCCGGGTTACTTTCCGATGATGCTCGGCGTTCTGATGGCCATCCTTGGCGGTGTGATCACCTTCAAGTCCTTGGTGGTTGAGACTGAAGACGGCGACAAGGTCGGCAGTTGGGCCTGGAAGCCCTTGCTGTTCATCATTGCCGCCAATCTGTTGTTCGGCCTGATGCTCGGTGGTCTGCCCAGCATCAAGTTTCCCGCCTTCGGTTTGATCGTAGCCATCTACGTTCTGACCTTTGTCGCCAGCTTTGCGGGCGACGAGTTCAAATTCAAGGAGGTCATTGTTTTGGCGACCATCCTGGCGATCATGAGCTACCTGGCGTTCATCGTGCTGCTGAAACTGCAGTTCCCGGTTTGGCCGGCCTTCATCACCGGTTAAGAGGTACTAGACCATGGATTTGATCAACAACCTGTCGCTCGGTTTCGGCGTGGCCTTCACGCCGATCAACCTGATGTACGCCTTCATTGGCTGCTTACTCGGTACTCTTATTGGTGTGCTTCCCGGCATCGGCCCTCTGGCCACCATTGCCATGCTGCTGCCCGCCACCTATGCCTTGCCGCCGGTGTCGGCGCTGATCATGCTGGCTGGCATCTACTACGGCGCCCAATACGGGGGGTCTACTGCCGCCATTTTGGTCAACCTGCCTGGGGAGTCGTCCTCGGTGGTGACGGTGATTGATGGCTACCAGATGGCGCGCAAGGGCAGGGCTGGCCCCGCGCTGGCTGCAGCCGGCTTGGGGTCTTTCTTTGCTGGCTGTGTGGGCACTTTGGTCTTGGCCGCCTTTGCAGTGCCGCTGACCGAGGTGGCTTTCAAGTTCGGGCCTGCCGAGTATTTTTCACTCATGATCCTGGGTTTGATTGGCGCGGTGGTGCTGGCTTCTGGCTCCCTGCTCAAGGCCGTGGGCATGATTCTGCTTGGGCTGCTGCTTGGCCTGGTGGGTACAGACGTCAACTCAGGCGTGGCACGTTTCAGCTTTGACATTCCCGAACTGACCGATGGCATCGGTTTCATTGTGATTGGTATGGGCGTTTTTGGCTACGGCGAGATCATCAGCAACCTGGGCAAGGACGAAAGCGATCGCCAGGTGTTCACCGCTGATGTCAAAGGACTTTGGCCAACCGGTGAAGACTTCAAACGCATGATTCCGGCCATCTTGCGTGGTACGGCCTTGGGCTCAATGTTGGGCATCTTGCCTGGTGGCGGCGCGGTGATGGCGGCGTTTGCGGCCTACACCCTGGAGAAGAAAACCAAGCTGCAGCCGGGCGAGGTGCCCTTCGGCCAAGGCAATATCCGCGGCGTGGCTGCGCCAGAGTCAGCCAATAACGCGGCCTCACAGACTTCGTTCATCCCGCTGCTCACGCTCGGTATCCCACCCAATGCCGTGATGGCGCTGATGGTTGGTGCCATGACCATCCACAACATTCAGCCTGGTCCCCAGGTCATGACCAGCAATCCCCAGTTGTTCTGGGGCCTGATCGCCTCGATGTGGATCGGCAATGCCATGCTGATCATCCTGAACCTGCCACTCATCAGCATGTGGATCAAACTGCTGAGCGTGCCCTACCGTTGGCTGTTCCCGGCCATTGTGCTGTTCTGCGCCATCGGGGTGTATTCGACCAATAACAACACCTTTGACATTTGGTTGGTCGGCTTGTTTGGCTTGATCGGCTACCTGTTTGTCAAACTGGGCGTAGAGCCGGCTCCGCTGCTCTTGGGTTTTATCCTGGGGCCGATGATGGAAGAGAACCTGCGCCGTGCCCTGCTGTTGTCGCGCGGTGACTGGAGCGTGTTTGTCACCCGTGGCCTGTCGGCCAGCCTGCTGGCAGTTGCTGCGTTGCTATTGGTGATCGTGCTGCTGCCGTCCATCAAGAAAAAACGCGAAGAAGCATTTGTCGAGGACTGATCGTCACCTGCTCCAGCGAAAAGGCACCCTCGGGTGCCTTTTCGCTTTGGTGGGGCCAGATGGTGAGGCTGGAAGGTGCTGCGGCACAATTGGGGCAGGAGTTTTAATGAACGACCAGACCCGACTGAACCAGCACCCGCAGAGGGTGGCGCTGCACAATGAGCTCAATGCTCGCCCGACTGCACCACACAGTATTCAAAGGCTGATCGCATGAACTTCAATTTTGACAACCCCTACCTGTCCACGCGAGCTCCGTTGTTTGCCCGTAACGTGGTCTCCACGTCCCACCCGCTGGCGGCCCAGGCCGGCCTGCAGATGCTGCGCCAGGGCGGCAATGCGGTGGATGCTGCCGTAGCAGCTGCGGCAGCGATGACGATTGTGGAGCCGGTCAGCAATGGTTTGGGCAGCGACGCCTTTGCTTTGGTCTGGGACGGCCAGGGCCTGCAGGGCCTGAACGCCTCGGGCCGGGCGCCGCAGGCCTGGACGCCTGACTATTTCACGCGCAAGTACGGCGCCGGTGCGCCCAACCCGCCCAAACGCGGGCTTGACGCCGTCACCGTACCGGGCGCTGTCAGCGCCTGGGTGGGCTTGAGCGAGCGTTTTGGCAAGCTGCCATTTGCTCACCTGATGGCGCCGGCGATAGACATCGCCGAGCGGGGCTATCTGGTGACGCCAGTGATCCAGCAAAAATGGGCAGCGCCCGTGGCCGAACTGCAGGGTCAACCCGGTTTTGCCCAAGCCTTTTTGCCCTTTGGGCGTGCACCCAAGGTCGGTGAATTGTTCCGTTTTCCGGCCGCAGCCCACGGCCTGCGGGCGATTGCTGCTACAAAAGGTGAAGCATTCTATGGTGGCGAAATTGCCCAGGCGCTTGAGCGGATGGCCATGGCGCAGGGTGCCGGCCTGCGCGCTAGCGACCTGGCCAGCTACCGGCCGGAATGGGTCACACCGATCGGCAAAGATTACCGTGGCTACACCCTGCATGAAATTCCGCCCAACGGGCAGGGCATTGCGGCGCTGATCGCCTTGGGCATTTTGCAGAATTTCGACCTGGCTGGCCTGCCGCTGGACGGCGCCGAGTCCCAGCACCTGCAGATCGAAGCCATGAAGCTCGCTTTTGCCGATGTGTACCGCTACGTGGCCGAGCCCGCCAGCATGTCGGTCACGCCGGCGCAGATGCTCGACGATGCCTACCTGGCTTCGCGTGCCCGTCTGATCGATATGAAGCGGGCCCAAGATTTTGGTGCCGGCAACCCGGTCAAGGGCGGCACCATCTATCTGACTGCGGCCGACGAGAGCGGCATGATGGTGAGCTTCATCCAGAGCAATTACATGGGCTTCGGCTCGGGCTGTGTCGAGCCGCAGTTTGGCGTGAGCCTGCAGAACCGCGGTCACGGCTTCAGCCTGGAACCCGGCAACATCAACCAGGTGGCGCCAGGCAAGCGGCCGTTTCACACCATCATCCCGGCTTTTTTGACCCGCGCCGGCCAGCCGGTGATGAGCTTTGGCGTGATGGGTGCCAACATGCAGCCGCAGGGGCATATGCAAACCGTGGTGCGCATGTTGGATTACCAACAGAACCCGCAGGCCGCCTGCGACGCGCCACGCTGGCGCTTCAATGCCGGGCTGGAGATCAACGTCGAAGCTGCCATGAACCCGGCCACGGTGCAGGGCCTGAGCGAACTAGGCCACCGCATGGAGGTCATCAACGACTCTTACCAAGATTTTGGCGCCGGGCAGTTCATCTGGCGTGCTGGCGACCCTTCGGTAGAGGGCTATGTCGCTGCTAGCGACGCCAGGCGCGATGGTCAGGCGGTCGGCTTTTGAGCGCGGTGCATGGCCGCACCCTGTGGCGCGGGCTGGCCCTGGCGATCATCGGGTCGGTGGCGTTCAGTGGCAAGGCCATCATTGTCAAGCTGGCCTACCGCCACGGTGTGGATGCGGTCACCCTCATCATGTACCGCATGCTGTTTGCGCTGCCTATTTTTGCTTTGATGGCCTGGTGGGCCAGCCGCGGCAAGCCGGCGCTGAGCGCGCGCGACTGGTGGAGTGTGGTGGGGCTGGGCTTTAGCGGCTACTACCTGGCGAGTTTTCTGGACTTTGCTGGCTTGAGCTACATCAGCGCATCGCTGGAGCGCTTGATTCTGTACCTTAAC
>Ga0114974_10004801_pt1 | contig 10106 bp, 9 predicted proteins | sample S_130206_EF_Meta_FD_87318 | JGI IMG/M metagenome (GOLD analysis project Ga0114974, IMG submission 87318) | Freshwater microbial communities from Lake Simoncouche, Canada to study carbon cycling - S_130206_EF_MetaG | ecosystem: Environmental > Aquatic > Freshwater > Lake | place: Lake...
GGATAGATACAGGCAAAAGCTCTGGAAACTCGATGGTAATGTGAGATTTTTCCAACTTTAGAAATGTTTTTTAGCATTTAGATGAATAAGCATCCTATAATTTTCGCTTATGCCGAGCAATTCATCAAAAAACCTGCCAAATCACCCAATATCTCCTGCCCAAACGCAGCCCGATACCTTTCCATTTGTCAGCTGGCTTAGAAATGTTGCGCCCTACATTCACTCGTTTCATAACAAAACCTTTGTCATAGCCTTTGCTGGAGAACTGGCTACGGATAGCGAATTAGAGAATCTGGTCGAAGATATCGCTATGCTACATGCCATGGGAATGCGGATTGTTTTAGTCCATGGCTCTCGCCCACAAATTCAAGAGCAACTAGCCTTGCACTCCATCGAGGCTCGCTATGGTACTGGACAAATGCTGGGCTATCGAATTACAGATCCAGCCGCTATGGAGTGCGTTAAAGAAGCGGTCGGTGAGTTACGCCTTGACATCGAGGCCTGCTTTAGCCAAGGCCTACCCAACACGCCCATGGCAGGATCGCGAATCTCGGTTATCTCCGGCAACTTCATTACAGCCCGCCCAGTTGGGGTAGTCGAAGGTGTCGACTTTATGCATACCGGTCTCGTTCGCAAAGTAGACCATGAATCTATCAAGATGTCTCTAGACCACCACAAGATTGTTCTTTTATCACCACTCGGCTTCTCGCCCACTGGGCAGGCTTTTAACTTGGCTTATGAGGACGTTGCCTGCTCTACCGCAACAGCCCTTAAAGCCGACAAACTAATCTTTCTATCCAACATCCACGGGTTATTCAATTCCGCTGGCGAACATATTGCTGAAATCGCTCTCCCTCAGCTCAATAAGTATCTTGGTGAACATGGACTACCGCCTGGAGATCTTCGCTCACTCCTCTTAGTTGCTGCAAAAGCAGTCAAACTTGGCGTGAGCCGAGTTCATCTACTACCCCACAACCGAGATGGGGCTGTTCTGGAAGAACTTTTTACACATGATGGTGTGGGTACCATGATCGTTGCTTCTGATATTGAGAATCTGCGTGAGGCAACAATCGATGATGTTGGAGGGATTCTTCAAATCATCTCACCTCTTGAGGAAGAAGGTGTCCTTGCCCCAAGAGGACGATCCGTCATCGAACGAGATATTTCTACTTTCTCTGTGATCGAACATGATCACGTTATCTTCGGTTGCGCAGCCCTATTTCAATTTGCAGAAAATATCGGCGAACTGGCCTGCCTTGCTGTTGACCCCGATACCCAAGGCACGGGAGATGGCGAACGACTACTTAAACGCGTCGAAGCTAGGGCTAAAGAACTTGGGCTCAAAAAACTCTTCGTATTGACTACGAGAACTGAACACTGGTTTTTAAAACGCGGCTTTATTCGATCGCATGTCGATGAACTGCCCAAAGAAAGAAAATCTCATTATGATTGGGATCGAAAATCAATGGTACTCATTAAAACGCTTTAAGTTTTATAATGTAATGGATTGTTCTAAAGCCTGAGTGCCCAGAAGATAAATCCACCTCTTTCATGCAATTTTTGGAGTAAAACTATGACGCGAACTGTGCAATGTATTAAATTAAATAAAGAAGCTGAAGGCCTCGCCTTTACTCCAGTTCCTGGTGAACTAGGAAAAAAAATATGGCAACAGGTATCTAAAGAAGCCTGGGCAGATTGGCTCAAACACCAAACAATGCTGATTAATGAGAATCGTCTTAATATGGCCGATGCGCGTGCCCGCCAATATCTTTTAAAACAAACTGAACAGTACTTTTTTGGGGACGGAGCAGACGCCGCTACTGGCTATGTGCCACCGCCAGCCTAAAATATTTTGAAGGCGATTTTTAGAGCGCATGAATACAAGCTCCGGACCACACTAAAAGGTCAGACGCCGAACTTGATTATCTCCAGAAATCAGCAACACATTAGCACCATGTTGTGCAAAAATGCCATTACAAATGATTCCAGGTATCTGGTTGAGCTCGACCTCAAGTGCTAATGGGTCCGTAATTTGCAACCCACGAACATCTAAAATCCAACCAGCATTATCAGTCACGAAGGGCTGATCGATTTGCTTAGCAACTAGCCGTAAAGTGACTTGGCCTCCTAACTGCTCTAGAAATCGTGTGATCTGCGCTCTAGCCATCGGTATGATTTCAATTGGTAATGGAAATTGGCCTAAAACATCTACGAACTTACTCGCATCGCAAATACAAATAAATCGCTGCGCTAGGGATGCAACAATTTTTTCACGTGTTAAAGCGCCGCCACCGCCCTTAATCATCTGACCGAAAGAATTAATCTCGTCTGCACCATCTATATAAATAGGTAAACCCGAAACAGCATTCGCCTCAATGACTTCAAAGCCGTGAGACCTTAACCGCAGACTAGTTGCCTCGGAGCTAGATACCACGCCAGAAAAACGAGAACTGTGCTCAGCCAACGCGTCAATTAAAAAATTGACCGTAGAACCAGTCCCCATACCAATTAAATCGGAGGTCCGAGTAGTTTGTAAAATCTCTTCTACAGCTGACTTGGCAACTAAGGCTTTGAGTTTATCTTGGGTCATCGTGTGCTTTCACATTCTAGATACAATATTCTAACTCCCCACATCTGAATCCCCAAAACCAAGCTAAAATGGCATGATGAACCTTTTAGATCAATTAAAACAAGTAACTACTGTCGTGGCTGATACCGGCGATTTTGAGCGGATGCGTCAATACACTCCACAAGATGCCACAACCAATCCAACGCTGATTCTTAAAGCTTCTAAATTACCTAACTATGCGCATCTCATCGAAAAAACTAAAATTGCGTATCGTGAGCAATCACTAGATGAAGTAATGGACCAATTACTGGTCGCCTTCGGTATAGAAATATTGCAAATTGTGCCAGGAAGAGTCTCTACCGAAATAGACGCTAGATTGTCTTTTGATACCGCAGCATCAGTTGCTCGTGCTCAAAAAATAATTGCAATCTATGCAGAACATCATATTCCAAAGAGTCGTATTTTAATCAAGATTGCTGCTACTTGGGAGGGTATCCAGGCAGCAAAAATATTAGAGCAAGAGGGTATACACTGTAATTTAACGCTGGTATTTAACCTCATGCAAGCCGTTGCCTGCGCACAAGCAAAAGTACAATTAATCTCTCCATTTATCGGACGAATCACGGACTGGTATAAACGCGATTCTGGTAATGCTTGGGATGAGTTAGCGATGAGCGGCGTCAATGACCCTGGAGTAAAATCCGTTCGACATATTTATAATTATTTTAAAAACTTCCAAATTGATACTGAAATTATGGGCGCAAGTTTTCGAAATATCAACCAAATAAAAGCCCTAGCCGGTTGCGATCTCCTCACTATTAGCCCTGAGTTACTGGAGGAACTCAAGAATACGATTGACAACTTACGCGTTGAACTGTCCCCAGCTAATGCCATCAAAGAGACTATCCAAGCAATTTCCTGTGATGCCGAGAGTTTTAATTTAGCTATGCAATCTGACCCCATGGCGCGCGAAAAATTAGCCGAAGGTATTGCTCAGTTTAGTAAAGATATTGATCAACTGCTTGAATTGCTAAAAACTGCATAAAAAATTATTCTGCTGCAATCACAGTCTCTGAATGACTATTTCTGTTGAACCCGTAACACACCCAAAGCGATACGTTGTCGTGCAACTTCATACAAACAAACACCACTCGCCACAGAAACATTCAGACTCTCAACTCCGCCGTGCATGGGTATGCTGACTAATTCATCACATGTCTCTTTGGTTAAACGCCTCATCCCTTCACCCTCGGCACCCATCACTATGGCAATGGGAACCGTTAAATCAATATCATAAATTGTTTTTTGGGCATCCTCGGTAGTTCCAACGACCCAAACACCTGCATCTTGTAACTCCCGCATCGCACGTGCCAAATTAGTTACAGCCACAAAAGGCATCGTCTCAGCCGCTCCACTGGCAACCTTACTCACCGTAGTATTTAACTGTGCAGACCGATCCTTAGGAACAATAATCGCGTGTGCACCCGCACCGTCAGCCACGCGAAGACACGCTCCTAAATTATGCGGATCTGTCACACCATCTAAAATCAAGAGTAAGGGCGGAATTTTCCCTAAGCTATCTAATAGTTCTGGAATTGTCCTGGCTATAGCAGCTGGCTCAGCAAACGCTAGAACACCCTGGTGACGATCGTGCCCAGCAAGCTGGCGCAAGCGGGCTGAATCAGCTTGATGCAAGCGACGACCTAATACAGACTGAGCAGATTCAATAAAATCCTTCATCCGACGATCGCGCCTCGAAAAATCATAATAGACTGTCGTTAAACTATCAGGCGCCTGACGAATTCGAGCAATGACTGCATGAAATCCAACGAGTATTTGCTGTCCCATTAACGCCTACTCCGAGATTTCTTACTACCAACAAGCGCTACCGGCTTCTCACTCACGCCCTTGGCGTTACTCTTTCTTTTAGGCTTATTACCCGCTTTTGCAGCTACAGTTTTTTTTGAACTCGATGAGCGACCAAGCTGCGGTGCTTTTTCGGGCGGCCTAGTATGCTTAGAAGCAGCTTTTTTATTAGGCTTACCTAAATCATCCATCGTTTCAGGTGAAGTAAACCGGCCTCGATCTTGACTATTTTTTACTAAACTAAATTCGATCTTACGAGCGTCTAAATCAACCCGACTGACTAAGACATGTACCCGATCACCTAACCGATATCGAATACCGGTTCGCTCGCCCCTTAACTCTTGGCGAGTTTCGTCATACTGGTAATAATCTCCGCCTAATTCAGATATATGAATCAGACCCTCAACATATAAAGTCTCCAACTGAATAAAGAGGCCAAAAGTGGTCGCACCAGTAATCGTGCCTGCAAACTCTTGCCCTAGACGATCACGCATGAAGTAACATTTGAGCCAAGTCTCCACATCTCGCGAGGCTTCATCAGCCCTTCGCTCATTTGCAGAACTATGAACCCCAAGCTGTGCCCAAGTTGCAGTTACCACACCGTCACTAACCGATTTCTTTGCACTACTTTTTGGGATAAGCCTATTACTCTGAGCTTCATCACCAGCAATCTGCTTTTTAACTAACGCCGCATTTACCCTTCCAGGCCCATTTTTTGGCATCGCTAAATTAAGTGGCACGTCTTCCGGAATTGCTGGCTTATAAACACTTTTTGTTAAAAGGGCTTTAATCGTCCTGTGTACTAATAAGTCTGGATAACGCCGAATTGGGCTAGTAAAGTGCGCATACGCTGGATAAGATAAACCAAAATGCCCCAAATTCTCGGGCTGATAGACCGCTTGCTGCATCGAACGTAGAATCACCGTTTGCAACATCGCCGCGTCAGGCCTAGCCTTTATACTTTGTATCAAGCGCGCGTAATCGATCGGGTGTGGTTTAGTTCCCCCTTCTAAACTGAGGCCAACTGAGCGTAAAACCTCTCTTAACGCATTGACTTTCTCGATGGTTGGCTCACCATGTACCCTAAATAAACTAGTATGATTTTTCAAACCAATAAAGTTCGCAGCGCAAACATTGGCAACTAACATGCATTCTTCAATTAAACGGTGTGCATCATTTCGAGTTCGAGGCTCAATACGCTCAATTTTACCGAACTCATTACTAATAATCTGGGTCTCCGTAGTATCAAAATCGATCGCTCCACGCTTCTCCCGAGAACTCTTTAAAACCCCAAAGAGTTTGTATAAATTATTTAAAAGTCCTCGCTGCTTGGCATATTTAGCCGCTTCAGGCCCATTTGAATTACTCAAGATTTCCCATACAATATTGTAGGTAAAACGTTGTGCCGAGTGCATAACAGCTGGATAAAATTGATATGCTTGGACTATCCCTTTGCTATCAATCACGGCGTCACAAACCATACACAACCGATCAACATTGGGTTTTAATGAACATAAGCCATTAGAAATTTTCTCCGGCAACATCGGAATAACCCGTCTTGGAAAATATACCGAAGTTCCTCGCCGCATCGCATCTGAGTCTAAAGGGTGACCAGGACGAACATAATGCGCAACGTCCGCTATCGCAACTAATAAGCGCCAGGCTTTATGACCATCAAAGGTTGTAGGCTCACAATATACAGCGTCATCAAAGTCTCTGGCATCCTCACCGTCAATGGTTACTAATGGAATATCCCGTAAATCTACGCGTCCTTCTAAGTCCTCTTCTCGCACTTCATCGGCAAGAGCCGCAGCCTCTTTGATAGTGGCAGGTGAAAACTCGTGGGGCACACCATATTTTCGGACCGCAATCTCGATCTCCATGCCAGGATCATCAATTTCTCCCAAAATCTCAACAACCCGCCCAACGGCTTGACGATAACTATCTGGATAATCAACAATCTCAACACTAACAACCTGACCTAACTTAGCATTTAAATGTGCTTTAGGAGGTATCAGAATATCGTGCGAGATTCGCTTATCCTCTGGGGCGACAATTAATACCCCATTTTCATTGAGTAATCTACCAATAACCTGTCGATTGGCACGCTCAATGACTTCAGTAATTTGTCCCTCGGGTCGTCCGCGGCGATCCGTGCCTAAAACTTTGACTAAAACTCGATCACCATGCATCACACGCGTCATCTCGCGCTCAGATAAAAAAATATCTAATTGACCATCGTCAGGAATTACAAAACCAAAACCATCTCGATGACCCTGAACAGTACCAAGGCGATCTTCTTTTTTTTCTTTTAGGGGATTACTAGGTTTTATCATGTATGCAGTAGTAGATTAATTGATGAATAATTCATTGATATGCTAATTTAACTCATTTAATAAGAAATTCATGAATCCACGTGTCGTGCTTGATACAAATATCCTCCTGGATTTACTCTACTTTAAAGATCAACAGGTGGCAGACCTTCAATATGCCTTGCAAAATAAAACCCTCGATTTTTGGGTAAGTCCACCCATACTTGCTGAATATCATGCAGTCCTTTTGCGTCCTCAATTTCAATTAAGCCCAGAACATGTCCATGAAATAATTCATCAAATACAGCAGGCTTTTTATTTGCAAGAAAGTTATATTCCAACCTCTACTATACGTTGCTCAGATCCAGATGATCAAATGTTTATTGATCTAGCTATCTTAAAGGCTCCTTGTCGACTAGTTAGTAAGGATAAGCAAGTTTTATTACTTAACAAGAAATTGCTGGCCCAGGCAGTTTCGGTGGATAATGGAATCCAAAAGTAACCTCAAATCACTATTTAAAAGCCTCAATTAATGAATAATTTACCATTTCAAAATCCACAGCCTAATCCAAATACAAGCAAGCCAAACTTTCAATTGCCACCAAATGCAACTGATTGTCATAGTCATATTTTTGATCATATCGCACAATATCCGATGATGGATCAACCGGCTTACCTTCCCCCTGCAGTTACGGTGAATGACTACTTGCGTGTTCTAAAAACTCTTGGCATCGATCGGGCTGTGATCGTACATGCGAATGTTTATGGCCTAGATAACTCCTTAGCTTTAGACTTAATTGCAACTGCTCCAGATCGTTTTCGCGCCATTGGTCTGATGACTGAAAACATTACTGATGCTGAACTTGAACGTCTTCATGCCGGCGGTGTGCGAGGATTTCGTTGTAATTTAGTGAATCAAATTGGTATGTCCCTAGATGCGGCGAAACGTTTGGGAGAGCGCGTCAAACAATATGGCTGGCACACCCAGTTTCTCTTAGATATTGAAAAGTTCTCTAATATCTCAGAAACCTTTAAGGATTTTCCAATCGATGTCGTGATTGATCATATGGGGCGGCCAATTATTGAAAAAGGAATCTCTGCCCCTGGATTTAGATCCCTCCTGCATTTCTTACAAACTGGCAAAGCATGGTCAAAACTTTCAGCACCATATAGAACCTCCAAAGATCTCAATTATCGTGACATTAACCCATTTGCAAAGGCCTTAATTGAGGCAGCACCGACCCGACTCGTATGGGGAACCGACTGGCCACATGTCAATATGGAACCAGGAACACCAATGCCGGATGATGGCAAACTATGCAGCCAAATTGAAGAATGGACGACAGACCCAGCTATCCAACATTTGATTTTAGTAGATAATCCCTCAAAACTATATGGCTTTTAGGTGAAACACTTCATTAATCCACCTTAGCCCCAGAAGCACGCACAACCTGCCCCCACTGCACAATATCGTCTTTTAGCAACTTCGACAATATTTCCGGACTTGAACTCTCTGGTTCGTAACCCATTTGAACCAACTGGTTTTTTAACTCAGGCGTGTTTACCGCTTGCACAATTACTTGATTTAAACGCAGTATTATTTCTTTTGGAATATTGGCTGGCCCCATTAAGCCGTACCAGGTCTTTATCTCAAAACCAGGTATTGTCTCTGCCATAGTTGGAACATTAGCCATGATTGGCGAGCGCTTCAAGCTAGTAACTGCAATCGGGTGCAATTTACCAGCTTGCACTTGAGTTAGGATTGTTGAGGTATTCGTGACTAAAATTTGCACCTCTCCGCCAAGAACCGCTGCTACGGCAGGGCCGCCCCCTTTATAAGGCACATGTGTAAAGTTGGTTCCAGTTACCATCTTTAACATCTCAATAGCAAGGTGTGGAGTGCTACCAGAGCCAGCAGAGGCATAGTTAACCCTACCAGGATTGTTTTTTGCATATAAGATTAATTCTGACATCGTCTTTGGAGAAAATGCAGGGTTAGAAACAAGCGTACTTGGCGCAATACCAACTAATCCAATCATGCTAAGTTCTTTTAAGGGGTCGTATCCCAATTGGTTATATAGACCAACACTAATTGGGATAGAGCTGTTACCGAGCAATAATGTATAACCATCAGGTAAAGCTTTAGCAACATAAGCTGCGCCAATATTGCCATTTGCACCCGGTTTGTTATCAATTACGATTGATTGTCCTAATATTTCAGACAATCTTTTACTAAGCGGTCGCATTAAAACATCCCCACCTCCGCCCGGAGGGAAAGGTACAACAACCCGAACTGGTTTATTTGGGAAATCCTGAGAAAAAACTATTCCCGAAAGTGGAATCCACAAAATTATAAATAGCTTTAGCCAATGCATATTAGTCTCCAATAATATTAACTCTTTACAAAATGTCATTTAATTAATCGATATTCCCAAAACAAGTAAGCAAAAAACTCATCAAGTATTAATTGCTTATCCGCTAATTGAATGACTAAGTATTTAAGTATAGGTCTTTTATAAACGCTATTGATTCTCTGCAGCCAAAATTATCTCTATACGTTTTAATAAATTTCTAAAGACTAACGATTCTTAAACGCAGGCTTGCGCTTTTCTACAAATGCGGCCATACCCTCTTTCTGATCCTCTGTAGCGAAACTGGAGTGAAAAAGGCGCCGCTCAAATCGAATACCCTCTTCTAATGAAACTTCAAACGCGCGGTTTACCGACTCTTTGGCCATCATTAAAATCGGACTTGATAATTCAGTCATCTTCTGAGCAACCAGTAAGGCCTCAGGTAATAATTCAGCAATCGGGAGTACTCTACTCACTAAGCCACACCGCTCTGCTTCTGCAGCCAACATCATGCGGCCAGTTAAGACCATCTCCATCGCCTTTGACTTCCCAACAAATCTCGCCAAACGCTGCGTGCCACCAGCGCCAGGAATAGTCCCAATAGTAATTTCGGGTTGTCCAAATTTGGCATTTTCAGCGGCTAAAATAAAATCACACATCATTGCTAACTCACACCCCCCTCCTAAGGCAAAACCAGCAACAGCAGCAATCACCGGCTTTCTAAAAGTAGCGATGCGCTCCCAGGTACTCGTCACAAAATCTGCTTGATAGACATCCATGTAACTCCAGTCTTTCATCGCCTTGATATCTGCACCTGCCGCAAAAGCCTTTTCGTTCCCGGTAAGCACTACAGCACCTACTTCAGGATCCGTCTCAAACTCCTCTAGTAACTTTGCTAGTTGCAACATCAATTCTGGTGATAAGGCATTCATAGCCTGGGGACGATTGATTTGGAGAAGCCTTACACGTCCATGTTTTTCCATCAAGATTAAATTTTCTTGCATAAAC
>Ga0114974_10004803_pt1 | contig 10105 bp, 13 predicted proteins | sample S_130206_EF_Meta_FD_87318 | JGI IMG/M metagenome (GOLD analysis project Ga0114974, IMG submission 87318) | Freshwater microbial communities from Lake Simoncouche, Canada to study carbon cycling - S_130206_EF_MetaG | ecosystem: Environmental > Aquatic > Freshwater > Lake | place: Lake...
CGGCCACCAACTTCTACTCCGCAGAACGCAAGACCCATGTCCAGTACGTGACCGAGATGGAGTACCAGCGCCGTGTTAGGTCTGGAATGTACATTGACGTTGACCTTGGCTCACCAGAACAGCCAGACTTCAGCAAGGCGTCCATTGCCAACGACAAAATTGAAGGGCGCAAGGACACCTCTTACAATGAAGACGGTCTGCGCACCATCTTTGAGATCTACACGCACCTAGACTTTGGCGATGGCGTTGAGCCTTACATCATCAGCATTGACAAGACTAGCGGCAAGGCTGTGGCGCTGTACCGCAACTGGGAACCTGAAGACGAACGCCGTGTAGAGCTTGACTGGATTGTGGAGTTCCCATTTGTGCCTTGGCGTGGTGCTTACCCCATCGGCTTGACGCACATGATTGGTGGCTTGTCGGGTGCAGCCACAGGCGCACTACGCGCCTTGCTAGACTCAGCCCACATTCAGAACATCCCAACCCTGCTCAAGTTGAAGGGTGGCCCTGGTGGACAGACGCTCAACGTTCAGCCAACTGAGGTTGTGGAACTTGAAGGCGGTGCGCTCATTGATGACGTGCGCAAGCTAGCCATGCCACTGCCGTTCAACGGACCTAGCCCTGTACTGTTCCAACTGCTTGGCTTTGTGGTTGATGCCGGCAAGGGCGTTGTGCAGACCAGCTTTGAGAAGCTGAGCGATGCCAATCAAGCACAGCCGGTTGGCACCACGATGGCCCTAATTGAGCAGGGTATGGTGGTCTTCAGTAGCATCCACTCACGGATTCATAGCTCAATGAGCCGTGTGTTCAAGATCCTGCACCGGATCAACAGTGCCTACCTAACCATAGAAGACATCAAGGCCCAAGCATCCGGCTTAGACGTCAAGCCTGAAGACTTTGACGGCCCGATGGACGTTGTGCCGGTGAGTGACCCGGCAATTTTCAGTGAGACGCAACGCTTTGCTCAGACTCAAGCAATCATACAACGCGCAGCAACTGTGCCGCAAATGTATGACCAGCGCAAAGTTGAGCAAATGTTTTTGCGAACACTGAAGATCAGTGCTGACGATGTACTGCAACCTGCCCCAGGCACTGAAGACATTGACCCAGTGAGCGAGAACGTGGCTGCCGTAATGGGAACGCCTGTTTACGTCTTACCACGGCAAGATCACATTGCTCACCTCAAAACACACTTGGCGTTCCTAAAGTCTCCGCTATTTGGCCAGAACCCGGCTATCGTCAAAACGTACATGTTCCCAATGGCTACTCACCTGCGCGACCACTTGCTGAACTACTACCTAACCGAGGCGCATGAGGCAGTAGACGTTGCGCAGAAGAAAGATCTGATTGAGAAAGAAGCAGAGCAGCAGGTAGGCGTGATCTTGAAGGTGCAGCAAATCATTGAACAACAACTTGGTGGCTTTGCCCAAGAGTTGGCACAGATTGACCAAGCCGCTCAGCAGTTCAAGCCCCAGCCGCCTATGCCGCCTGACAGCAGCATGCAGATAGCTCAAATGAATGCACAGTTGCAAGGCCAAGCACTGCAGCAACGCACACAACTTGACCAAGCAAAAATGCAGCAGGCCGCTCAAGCTGAGCAGGCAAAAATGCAGCAGACCATGCAAGCTGAGCAAACCAAACTACAACTTGAGCAAGCCAAGCTGCAACTGGAGCAAACCAAAGTCCAGCAAGATGCCCAGCAAAATGCACAGCAGATGGCCGCAGATGCTCAGCAAACAATGCTCAGAGAGCAGGCAGAGAACGAACGCTCAAAAGCCGATTTGCAAACCCGCTATCAAATGAACACCGACGACAACAATACCGCCCTACGCTTAGCTGCAACCGAGCTAGCTACAGGCGAAAAGTTTGCCGTCTCAACAGGCACAGGCGTCAATCCCGGCGCTTGACACACAGGAGAAACCGAAATGAACAATACCCCCGCAGTCCCAATGAATAACGGCGCAGTCAAGCAACACCACCGCATGGCGGCAGGAGAGCCTGTAACTGGCCAGACCTTGCCTGCACCACCCGCAATGCCAAAGACGCCTGCGTGAATATAGAGGCCGTTTTATTGCACCGGCTTAAAGCCGCGCAAGCAAGTTTTGCGCTTGAATCACTCAAGCGTCCCCAAAACCGCGATAGCTTCGAGTACGGCTATCGCGTGGGCGTCGTATCCGGTTATGACGCAGCGTTAGATGTACTTTTTACCATTTTGGAAGAGGAGAAAAACAGTGGCAATGACCTATGAGGACGCACTAGCAGAGGCTTTTCCGGCTGCAGAAGCCGGCATTCAGCCTTTTGGGAGCCGTGTTCTGGTACAAATTCGCAGTCCCAAACAACGTACTGCTTCTGGCATTATTTTGGATGTAGGCTCCCGAGACACTGAAAAGTGGAACACCCAGGTAGCCAAAGTCATCTCAATTGGCCCTTTGGCGTTTAAGAACCGTAACACTATGGCCAGTTGGCCGGAGGGTTCTTGGTGCGAGGAAGGTGAGTATGTGCGAGTTGCCAAGTATGGTGGTGATAGGTGGGAAGTTCCCATGTCAAATGGCGAATCTGCGCTGTTTGTAATCTTTAACGACTTGGACATCATCGGGCGAGTTAACGTCGATCCGCTGTCCATTCGTGCATTCATCTGAAAGGAGATGAGAAATGGCTGAAACACTGAATGAGCAAGACGAGGACATTAAAAAGACCACGGAAGATATTGTCATTGTGGAAGACAAACCACAACGTGACGATGCTGACGAAGATGATGACCGCATTAAGGCTGACGAAGACAGTGGCACTGATTCTGAGCGAGAAGCAATCCGTGAACGCCGTAGGCTAGAGAAAATTGAGCGCCGTGACCGCAAAGAAAAGGCCATCACCCGCGACAAAACGGAATTAGACTTCCTGCGCAAGCGCAATGATGAGCTAGAACGCCGCATGGGGGCGCAAGAGCAGCGTGCTCACCAATCTGACTTGCAGAACATTGATGCGCACATCCGCCGTGCTCAAGAAGAAGCTGAATTGTCAGACCGAGTCATTGCCAAGGCTGTTGAGTCAAGCAACGGTGCTGATGTGGCGCAGGCTCTGAAGTACCGTGATCAGGCACTAGCCAAACTCAATCAACTGAATGCCATAAAAGCGCAGGCTACCCAGATTCAGCCAAAGCCGCAAGCGCAACTTGATGAAACTTCCATGCGTCATGCAAAAGAATTCATGGCTGAGAACCCTTGGTATGACTCTGATGGGCGTGATGAGGAGAGCGCAATTGTCTTGGCGATTGACAAATCATTGCACCAAGACGGATATGACTCCAAATCTGACGAATACTGGACAGAACTCAAACGTCGTGCCGCTCGCCGATTGCCGGAGCGGTTTAAGACCGAAACACGAGTTGCTCGAGGTGGCCCTGCCGTTGGTTCTGGCCGAGAACATGCGCCAACCTCAACTCGAAACGAGGTTTATATCAGTCCAGAACGAAAGCAAGCTCTGATTGAGGCTGGTGTGTGGGATGACCCCATTTTGCGCAAGAAATACGCTGCTCGATACGCAGAATACGACCGCAACAATCGCAACCAAGCATAAATATTTTATTTTTTGAAAATGGGGTTATAATCCCCCCTAATCGCTGAAAGGAGCGAATATGTCCGACGAACGCTTAAAGAAATCCGCTGGTGACAACCGCGAACAACGCGCTGTGCAAGACCGCACCGCGACCGAGAACCGTGAGTTGTCCGATGATGAGCGAGTTGAAATGTTCCGTCAACAGTTTTTTCAGTCCTCGTTACCTGACTTACCAAAGCTGCCCGGCTGGCATCCTTGCTGGCTAACAACGACGAACCCACGTGATTCAATCCAAACACGTATCCGCTTGGGCTATCAGCCCATCAAGCCAGAAGATGTTCCTGGCTGGGAATACGCCACCCTTAAAACAGGTGATTGGGCAGGATTCATTGGGGTCAATGAGATGCTTGCGTTTAAGTTGCCCATGAGCCTGTACGAAAAGTACATGCGCGAAGCCCATCATGATGCCCCTCTGCGCGAAGAGGAAAAGCTCACCGATACGGCTGACTTTCTTGAGCAACAAGCACGATCATCTAAATCGAAGTTGACGCTGGGCGACGGTAATACAGAATTGGGACAAAAGCGGCAAGCTCAGTTTGATCTTGCTTGACAGACTTTTAACCATCTTAGGAGAAAGCTAATGTCTTCGACTAGCGCACCCTTTGGTTTTAGGGCTAGTTTCCACAACAGTGGTCAAATTCGTCCCAAAGCCTACGTTATCGCGAGCGGCTATGCTGCCAACATCTTTCAGGGCGACCCTGTAAAGCTGGTGGACGCTGGCGTTGTTCAACTCGGCACGTCTGATGGTACCCGTTCGGGTACTGTTGATGGTATTTTGCTGCTTGGCATCTTTGCCGGCTGCCAATACACCGATTCTTTGGGCAAACCTACCGTATCTTCGTTCTGGCCTACTGGCACTACAGCAACGGATGTTACGGCTTGGGTTTACGACGATCCAGAAACTTTGTTTGAAGTGCAGTACACCAATCCGGGTACACCTGGCACCACGACAATGCAAACTGCCGTTGGTGAGGAAATGGACTGGACGGTGGCTTCACCGGGTGGCTCTACCTCAACGGGTTTGTCAAACACCCAAATCGGCGTCATCCAAGCTACTTCTGGTCAATTCCAGTTGACTGGCTTTGCTGGCGAAATCAACGACTCCCTGACAGATGCATATATTGTAGCTATTGTTCGTATCAACGAGCACATCTACAAAGCTGCTGTCAACTCAATCTAAGGAGGGCTAAAACATGGCTACCCCAATGAGAAGTACCGACTTTAGGTCGGTTGTTGAGCCCATCATGAACGAGGTGTTCGACGGCATTTACGAGCAACGTGCTGACGAATGGAAGATGGTCTTCCGTGAGCAAAAAGGTATTCCTCGGAATTACCACGAAGAACCCGTCCTGTACGGTTTCGGCGCGGCTCCTGAGTTGCCTGACGGCATGGCTGTGACCTACCAAAGCGGTGGTGTGCTCTTCATTCAACGTTACCTTTACAAAGTGTATGGCCTTGCCTTTGCTTTGACCAAGGTGCTCGTTGAAGACGGCGACCACATCCGCATTGGTCAGACCTATGCCAAGCACTTGGCTCAGTCGCTGATTGAAACTAAGGAAACTCTATCCGCCAACGTCCTGAACCGTGCCTTCAACAGCGCGTATCTGGGTGGTGACGGTGTTTCTTTGATTTCAACTTCACACCCCATTGTCAATGGTGTGTTTAGCAATCAGTTGAGCACTGCTGCTGCACTGTCGCAGACATCGCTTGAGCAACAGTTGGTTCAGATCCGCAACGCTGTTGACAACAACGGCAAGCGTATCCGTCTGACACCTAAGAAGATCGTTTCTGGACCCAGCAATGTGTTCCAGGCCGAAGTTCTGCTCAAGTCTGTTCTGCGCACCGGCACGGCTGACAATGACATCAACCCGGTCAAGTCCATGGGCTTGCTAGCTGAAGGTCAAGGCAATCTGTCGCGTATTACGTCTACCACCGCTTGGTGGATCCAGACTGATGCACAGGATGGCCTGAAGCTGTTGATGCGTCGGGGCTTGGAGAAGTCTATGGAAGGTGACTTTGAGACTGACTCTATGCGCTACAAAGCCACTGAGCGTTACACGGTGGGTTGGACTGACCCACGCGGTCTGTACGGCACCGCTGGAGTCTAAGACTACGGCTTTAACCCTCAACTCACAAGGTTGGGGGTTATGGAGGTAGTTTTAATGCGTCTGACAGCTTAGCCTCAAGCTGACGACATGCAGACAGACGCATCACTTGCATGTAAGGAAATATCATGGCATCAACGACCTTTTCGGGACCAGTAACCTCCACCAATGGCTTTATCGGCGCTTTGACCGGCAACGTCACTGGCAACATTGCTGGCACAGGTAGAATCACCCACACGCCAACGGCAATCAATGCTACTGCAACCGCTACAGCAGCACAGGTAGCAACCGGCTACATCACCTCTACCTCTGCTGCTGCAACCGCCATCACGCTACCTACAGGCACATTGCTTGGCGCAGCACTTGGCGCAGTTCAAGGTACTGTGTTTGACTTGTACATTGACAACACTGCCGGTGCGTCAACTGTAACTATAGTTGTAGCTACAAATGGCATCTTGTCTACCGGCGCTGCTGACACCCCCGGTAGTTTTGGTGACCTGACGATTGCTGCTGGCGTCACAGGCTTGGGTCGGTTCACGCTGATGTTCTCCAGCGCAACGGCTTATGTGTTTACCCGTACAGCCTAATCAGAGAATGACATGGCTGATGCAGTAGCTTCACAAATTCTACTTGACGGTGAACGGCTGTTCATCGCCAAATTTACAAACATTTCCGATGGCACGGGTGAGACCGGCGTTGTGAAAATTGATGTTTCTACTCTTGCGCCAAATGCATTTAATTTGGCTTGCAATGGCGTGAAAATCAACAAAATCTGGTCTACTACTCACGGCATGGAAGTACGCATTCTTTGGGATGCAACAACCGACGTGTTTGCATGGATGATTCAGCAAAATGCAAACTACCTAATGGACTTCTCTTCTTTTGGCGGCTTGCAAAACAATGGCGGGACCGGTGTAACTGGAAACGTGTTGTTTACTACTGCTGATGCTTCAGCCGGTGACATGTACACCATTGTTCTTGAGTGTATTAAGACCTACGCAAGCGCGTAAAAGGAAATAACATGGGCTGCACTTACGTTAAAGAGTTTAGTTTTGGCGGCAAGGTTACTCCTGCCGCAGCCGTGCATAAGCATGAGAAAGCCTTACACCCTAATAAGCCAATGACCAAGATGGCCAAGGGCGGCAAGGTGATGGAGAAAGCCACAGGGGAAACCTACCCAAGCCGCAAAGCCATGATGATGCATGAGAAGGAGGAGACTCCTAGGATGCAACGCGAAGAGATCATGCAAAAGTCTAGTATGCGTGCACCTCGTCGTGCAATGCCTGTGGCTCCAATGAACCCGCTCATTCCGATGAACAAAGGCGGTGCAATGCACAAAATGCCTGACGGCAAAATGATGAAAAACTCTGCCATGAAAAAAGGCGGCATGGCTAAAAATCCAAATTGCTAAATGCCTTCTTCATCAAAAGCTCAACACAACTTTATGGAGGCAATAGCTCACAGTCCGAGCTTTGCCAAAAAAGTTGGTGTCCCGCAGTCCGTAGGTAAAGACTTTTCTAACGCCGATAAAGGCAAAACTTTTAAAAGAGGTGGCGGTATGGCTACAAAGAGTGCTATGGCTAAATTTGAAAAATCTGGTAAAGATATTGAGAAAAAAGGCATAAAAGAAGGCTCTAAGGCTGACATGGAAATGGACAAGAAACAAATGATGGGCATGAAAAAAGGCGGCATGACAAAACCGATGAAAAAAGGCGGCATGGCAAATCCAAATTGCTGATTTGAGTTTATAATTTAGTCTTCCGGGCGTGCTGAAACAGCGGCCACTTGACCCCAACCCGGAGCTAGCATGGCGTTTTCTGGCAATGTAAGCGGCACAACATTCAATGCGTTGAAGGTAGTTGACCATGCCTTTAGGCGTTGCCGTTTGCCTGCGCAGGCCATTACTGCTGAGATGCAGACCTATGCACTAGAGTCTCTCTACTTGCAGTTGTCAGACATGGCAAATGTCAAGACTCCGAGTTGGTGTATTGAAAAACTTATCCTGCCTTTTTACGAAAACCAGCCCCTCATTCCGTTGCCCGTTGGTACGATTGAGGTGCTCAATGCCAACTACCGAGTCATTCAGCCGGTAACCGGCACCACCGTAACAGCTAGCACTTCTTACACTGTAAATTTTAGCTCAGCCACGGTGGTAGATACCATCGGCATTAAATGGTCTGGCACCTCGGTCAACGTCACGTTCCAAGTCTCAACAACGGGCACAACGTGGGTTACAGTAGGTAGCTCATCGGTAACCGCCGCTGCTGGTGATATAGTTTGGACAGACATCTCCGGAGCTCTTGCGTACCAGTACTTCAGGATCACCTCGGCTAGTCCAATCCTTTATACGGCGATCACGCTGGGCAACATGCCGCAAGAAATACCTTTTGGCGTATTGAATCGAGATACTTACGTTGCTCAGTCAAACAAAGTCTTCCCTGGTCGTCCCAATAGCTACTGGTTTCAGCGGGACATCCCTCAGCCAGTAATGCACATCTGGCCAGCACCATTTGCTGGCGCTGAGCAAGCCCAACTCATTGTTTGGCGGCATCGCCACATCATGGACACTGAAAACCTACAGCAAGACGTTGAGGTGCCTCAGCGCTGGTTGGAAGCCATTGTGAACGGCCTAGCTGCCAAAATGGCCGCAGAGACGGCTCAAGTGGATCTCAATTTGATTCCAATCCTTGAGCAGAAATACATGGCATCCCGTCAAACCGCTTGGGATGGTGACAACGATGGCTCACCAATTTTCATCCAGCCAGCTATTGGTGCATACACCAAATGATATACCTTGACGTTACTGGCCAATCCACTTATGGCATTGCCATTTGTGGGCGCTGCTCACGCAAGTTTTTGCTTGCTGAACTTGCGCCAGATCCAAACTCGCCGGGGCTTATGGTCTGCAAAGAAGACCTAGATGACTATGACCCGTATCGACTTGCACCTCGCGCACCTGACCAGATTGTGCTGCCTTTCACCCGCCCTGACACTCCTATCAATACCCACCCAGCAGGTTTGATACAGGAAGCAGGTGACGAATTCATCATTACCGAAGACGGCGACGGATACTTGGAGTTCTAAATGTCTGACGTTCCAAGCAACCTAATACCCACGCGAATTACGCAGCTGCCAACAGCTCCTGTGGCTGATGCAAACAGCTTGATGATGATTGTTTATCAAGGCAATAACTACCAGATCCGTGTTGGTGACTTGCTCAGTGTGACCGGAGTGCCTATAACTAGGCAAGTGATTGCCGGTACAGGTCTGACAGGCGGTGGTGCGCTCTCTAGCAACGTGACGCTTAGCGTTGCTGTTGGTGGGATTGGTGGCACTCAGCTTAACTCAACTGGCGTTACTCCCGGTGTTTACGGTAACTCCACGAACATCCCGGTTTTTACCGTTGACACAAATGGTCGGGTGTCTGCAGCAACTACCATTCAAGCTGCCGTCCCATCAGTTACGGGCACTGTCAATCAGATTGCAATTTCAGCAGGGCCAACTGTAGCCATAGCCAGTGACCCAGTTTTGCCTGGGAGTGGCGGTGTTGTTGTGCCATCAGGTACCACCGGCCAGCGTGGGGCGTCTACGTTAGGAAACATCCGTTACAACTCAACAACGGGGTTATTTGAGGGCTACAACGGCACTTGGACTGCATTTGCATCAGGTTCTGGTGTTACTTCTATTTCCACTGGAACTGGCCTTACGGGTGGTCCAATTACTTCCACCGGAACAATTTCTCTTGCTGATACGGCAGTGACGCCGGGTGCCTACACCAATGCAAATGTGACGGTTGACCAGCAAGGTCGAATTACCTTAGCCTCAAGTGGCGCAGCGGGTGGTGTAACGACATTCAGTGCCGGTACAACAGGATTCACGCCAAGCACCGGAACATCAGGTGCAATCACTTTAGCCGGCACTTTGGCTGTGGCCAATGGCGGTACAAACATTACGAGCTATGCTATTGGTGACATCATCTACGCCAGCACAACGGGCGTATTGTCCAAACTTGCTGACATAGCCACAGGTAATGCATTGATTACAGGCGGCGTTGGTGTTGCGCCAAGCTACGGCAAAATTGGACTTACCACACACGTTTCTGGCAACCTACCGGTTACCAATTTAAACAGTGGAACCGGTGCAACTTCCTCCACATTTTGGCGTGGTGATGGTACTTGGGCGGCGGCTGGTACGGGTACGGTTACAAGCGTTGCCCAGTCGTTCACGGGCGGCATCATCTCGGTTGCTGGCTCACCAATTACGACCAGCGGCACTTTGGCATTGACGGTTGCCGGGACAAGCGGTGGGATTCCCTACTTTTCTGGGACAACTACATGGGCAACCTCGGCGGCTCTTGCGGCCAATGCCTTAGTTATTGGTGGCGGTGC
>Ga0114974_10004804_pt1 | contig 10105 bp, 13 predicted proteins | sample S_130206_EF_Meta_FD_87318 | JGI IMG/M metagenome (GOLD analysis project Ga0114974, IMG submission 87318) | Freshwater microbial communities from Lake Simoncouche, Canada to study carbon cycling - S_130206_EF_MetaG | ecosystem: Environmental > Aquatic > Freshwater > Lake | place: Lake...
ATATGCCCTATATAGTATATGGCGGTGTAAAATATATACAGATAAGGCATGCAATCCAGTGTAAAAGGTGTTTGGATACGATCGAGAGCAAGCATGTGCACGATTTCATATTCTGCTCGTGCAAGGCCGTGGGAATTGACGGAGGAGTGTCGAGTGGCAATCGTATCTTAGGGAATGCGGATGATATTGAGTATAGGGGCATGTATTGTGCGGTGGTCAATAAGAAGATTTGGCTCCCGCAGCATGTAATCGAAGAGCATTTTCGCCAAGTTAAAAATGAAGTCTGTTCGTCGTAGATCATAAGTCACCATGTTACATCTACCTATCGACGTTCTACAATGGAATATTGCTCCCTACCTGACCCCATCCGATAAGGTGGCCTTCAACCGTGTTACAGGTGACGCTGTCTACGCCCGTATCCCCAAGAAGAAGTTAGATGAAATGGAATGGCTAATCAACTATACCTTTCTAAAAAAGAGTCTGATGCGGGTTATTCGTAATATACAAAGGGGAGTATCGAGACGAGTTCGCCGAAAAAACTGGTCTCGCTTCTATCGGATGTTCGACCGATATGCCACAGTATTTCGGTATCATACGGATGCAAGAAGATTGTATCTGGAGAAGTTGGAGGGGGTACATAAGAAGCACTTTGGAGCAGCAGGAGCACGAGCAGTCGATTTTACCGACATACGAACCCCCGAATTTATACAAAATATGAGGAATGTGTATACATATGTGAAGGATAAGATGGATACGGAATATGCCTACACAGGGGTAGACAGAATTCAGCAGACAAATGGAAATCTGCCGTCCTTTCAGTAGATGGACCCACGAGTCCTCAAAATAAAAACAACCGACGATATGCTTGCCCTGCTGAAAAAGGGGAAGCCGCTCCGTTCTTTTCACGCAGGGGATACAATCCATGTGTGGAATAAGATGAAAAAGGGATATTCGTATACCCTTACGGAGGAACCTGGGAAGGGGTTCGCCGAAGGGTTCGAGCCGTATACTACGCCTGGCGAGATCCTTTCTCTAGGCGCCTTCGGGGGAAAGTATCTGAACGACTGTGTCCTAGAATATCCTCGTGAATGGTTCCTCGATGCAATTAAGAAAGGGACTCTCTCTCCCCAAGGAATGGATATTCAGAAGAACTTTTTTAAGACAGATTCAGGCCTCCCCTTATCGACGTGGAAGAAGTCTGGGTGGGTCCCTAGTGCCAGGGGGACAAGGAGAACCAGAAAAAGGGGGACCCTCTTATCCGATCCTACAAGGAATCCCGATGAGAGAGGGTGGTTTCAGTGGTATTGCCGCTACTGGCTCGGTCGCAGAATCCCTGACCTAGACGAAGTGCAGATCAGACGCTGGAGGAACTTCGTCCGCCACTACGGGGCCGTAAAGAGGATGTGTAGCGACCTCACTTGCCGCCCAAGGCAGAGACAAGCCCTTTTACACTGGGCATGGCCTTACGATGTATGAAATAGGCAGTTGCAAAGAGAACTCCGCCCCACAGACTATCGGCTACCGCAGTTTGGAGGGCGTATCCATCGAAGATAGACAGATTGGTGAAATCATAGACGGCGTAGACAGCCACACCGGATGCGGCGGCACCGAGGACAGATGTTTGCTGCAGTAGGAGGTATCCTAGTGCAACATAGACAGGAATCGCTGCCCACCCACGGAAGCGGAGAGGGGAGCCTTGAATCTTTAGCACCATCTTCTCCCAGACGGGCATCTGGTAGACAAGCCAAGGAATATCAATGAGGAGTACAAGTACAGATGCTAGCAGCCAACTTAGCATTGGCATTGCGTCTAAGTATGTAAAAGAAGATATGTGGTAGGGGCAAAGGATGTTGATCGATTCCCTCGATGTACAATTCCGTGGTCACAGGACACTCGTTATCAACTCAGTAGAACTTGCTCTGTGCCGCTTTTCTCTTTTAGAGTCAGTCTGCTTATACAAGGGGAAGAATGTCCTCGTGATTCAAGAAGGTCAGGAAGTATCTCTGGGCAATCCGCTTCTCTTCCGCAGACGCTGGGACGTCATTTTCCGGGTCAAGGACGCCTTTGAGTTACAGATGCTGGCGACCTTTGTGGCAAATGCCCCGAAGCCGGTACGCATCTTTTGGTCGTGTGTCGGTCTGGGTGATATACCGCGAGGCCTGTGGTCTCGCTGGCAAGGTCAGGATGTCAGCTTACTCGGCTGCTCCGACGGGGTAACAGGATGTGAGTGGGAAACTATTTTATTTCCTCTTGCATATCCCTTTGACAAGGTGGAACGCACGTTGGCTTCGAGAGGGAGTGGGCTGGTGGCGAAGTGCAAGGAACTCAAGGAGCACTGGGGGGAGCTGGTGGATGCAAAGGCGGCAGTGGCGTGGGTGAGCCAGACGAATACGATTCACTGGTATGACCCGGCGGAGCATGTGTACGACGCACCCCTCTACACGAAGGCAGAGGCGGTTATCCTTTTGCAGTCGTTGGCGAAATGGTTGAGCTGAGCGTAGCTCAGCGTATAGCCGTAGGCTGAGTTAGCCGTAGGCTAACGGACAGGAGCTGAGCTACGCTCAGCGTATAGCCGCAGGCTAACGGACAGGAGCTGAGCGTATAGCCGCAGGCTGAGCTAGCCTACGGGTAGCGTATAGCCGCAGGCTAATAAAGATACATACGCCCGACAAATAGTATATGTCTAAAGTTCCCGTGTAAATATATTGGTTAAAGTAGAAGATGGCATGGAATAGTTCGACAGGATACACGACACCTACGGGTAGCACGGTCGTACTCGGAAACAATCTGTATGTTAGAACAGGTACAACTATTACAAAAACTGATCTAACTAATGGAACTATTACGAATTCCAATTGGGCGACAGGATTCCTTAATCTTGGGGGTATAACCGCATACAACAATACTATCTATGTTTCCGATTCAGGAGATAATTCCATTTCTACAGTTGATCTATCTGGCAATGTTACAGCCATTTTTAATAGTACCCTGGTACCGGGTCTCAACATGGAAAATCCTAAAGGCTTAGTTATTGAATCAGGAGGCGATGAACCATATTTATATATTGCAGCATCGGGCGGTAGTAATATTATTCAAATAAGCACAGTAACTCCTACAACTACTTATTTTGATAACTGGGCGTCCGATGCTGCAATAAATAACCCGATTGGACTATGCATTGTAAATGGATTTATGTACGTACAATGTCCAAATTCTATTTCTAAGATTAATATGGGGACTATTGTAATAACTACAATTCACACAAATACAGCTACGCTATATGGTATCGCTCCATATGGAAATTCCTTATATGTTGGAGTGGATGGCGGTTTTGTTGAAAAACTCTCCTTCGCGGGTACACTTATAAATAATAACGTGTATGAACTTCTACCTGATCTTGGCGTATACCATGTCGATGAAGTAATGATTAATGGTCAATATCTCTATGCGACAGATATGGATAACGGGGCTGTAGGCAGATTTCTTCTCACGTCAGATCCTGTCGTCTGTTTTAAGGACGGAACCCTCATTCTCACCGATAAGGGCTATCTGCCCATTGAGGAGTTGCGAAAGGGTGATCTCGTGAAAACCTTGCTCGATGGCTACAAGCCGATGTACATGATCGGTAAGAAGGAGATCTATCACCCTGCCACTACGGAAAGAGGGAAGGACCAGCTGTATATCGGCACGCAAGCTGAATTTCCTTGGCTCAAGGAGGATTTAATTGTAACAGGAAGCCATTGCATCCTGGTCGACGAGTTTAAGGAGGGGGAGAAGGAGGAAACGATCAAGGTACTTGGAAAGGTATATGCCACTGATAAGAAGTACCGTCTCCCTGCCTGTGTCGATAAGCGCTTTGCAGTGTATAAGCCCGAGGGGAACTATACTGTATATCATCTAGCTCTTGAACACGACAATCGCGTAATGAATTACGGAATTTACGCCAACGGTCTCCTGGTCGAGACGTGCTCCAAGCGCTGCATAGAAGAGTATGCCAAGATGGAAGTTATCGTATAAGGTAGAATGGACCTCGCTGAGCTACGGAAACAGAAGATACTCGATATGTCGATCTTTGACTGGGTAACCTCACTTCTAGGAGCCTTTTGGCTTTCCTACGTGTTCGATATAAAGTGGTCAATGATGTTCGCCTTTCTCCTATTCTGGATAGCCTTCGGGGTGGTCGTGCACGCCTACTTCAAGATTCCCACCATGTTCGGCTACTATCTAGGGATCAACGAGAAGCCTTTGCGCTGATACAGGGGTCATTGTACATCTTTCCTTGCATACCGGGCAAGTGCTATTGGACTGGAGCCAGGTTTCAATCGATATCTTATCAAATACATGAAAACATGTTGTGACCGCCGATGATTCAGGGTTGATCACATCATGTAAAATGGGGCATAGCTCACTGTTCGCCGCCGCATCACGTGCTATGATTCTAGCGATGCGAGCGGGTAGGCGTTTTTCTGTAAGCGTAGGCGTAAGCGTAGCAATAGGAGTATCATTATATGACGTCCACAAGCGTCGATTGAAATAGTCGAGCCTACTACTAGGAGCAGGAGTGGGGTGTTTCAGATACGAGGGAGGAAACGAATCATTCGGCGCCTTGACACAGATCGGAATGATTCTTGATACTGTGCGTCCCTCAAAGTCACTGACCCGCAGATAAAATCCGTCGCATCGCATCCTAAGTACTTTCAGGCGGAGTTGGATATTCACTTCTTCCGTTGTATGAACAAGGGATTTGAACATGCGAATATCATTCGGATGGATTACCTGTGTAAAAGGGGTCCACATCCGCTTGACCGCACACCATTGCAGGATGTGATAGGTTTTGTTGTTCGGACGGAAAAAACATATATGGGGGGTTTCGAACCGCAGGATCGGCATCTATATACAGATACGTCGAGGCTATAGGCCTATGATATGATAGTGTATCATACCGTGGGAATATTATAGATTTAGGTATTTTCTTACTTCTTACTTCTTAAACAGCTTGAACGTACCCTTCTTCGGCTTGTAGCCAGCCTTCACCAGGTTCTTGAACGCCTTCTTGCCGAGGGCGTGCTTCTTTCTGCTGATGATGCGACCCTTGTGCTTCATGAGGTCCTTCCTGGTCAGACCGCCGGACGTCTTTACCGCAGTTCCGTGCCAAACGCAAGCCTTTGTGCCGACGGTGCGCTTTCTGGTTGTGTTGGGAGCCATTCTATAGAGGCTAGATATTATCGATCCGCCGCTAGATATTATTGGTAGGGCTGCTACCTATCGATAGGCGTCCAGATAGTTACTTTCCTTAGCCTGAATAATCAATACCGAATTGTCCCATGTATTCACCGTTGAGGGAAGTGTTACAAGGGTGAAGGTGTGGGGATATTCCTCCTTCCAAACGCCAATTGCTTCCTCAAAGGCCGGTATATCCGCCTTCGAGATATCCTCGACGATATAATATCCACCCGCATTCAGCTTGTGAATACTGTGCTTGAAGAAGCAGACATTCGCCGAGAAAGTGTGCAAGCCGTCCTCGATAATAATATCGAACCCCTGTTCCAACCCTGGCTCCTTCCACATGGCAGCGATTGATTCGGGACTGGTCTGATCGCAATAGAAGGTATCAATACGGTCAGAGGTAAAGAGAATTTCCTTATCAATGTCTGCGCCATATATCTGCCCCTTCGGGAAGTATTCCCTCCAACCAAGGAGCGATGCACCTGGCCTTCCGTCGGGACCCATATTCGAAGGTACATTCACATTGTTTGTACCGAGTCCAAGCTCGAAAAGCCGGATCGGTTGATCACGCATTGTGTTAAAAAGGTGGTGGTAGAGCGTTGTGTAGTTGTGCCTTGATCGCAGGATCTGCGAGTGCCCCTTATCGCTGCCGAAGTATCCCATTATATCGCAAAGGGGCGTGGTCACCGTAACATCGAAGTCCATTGGGTTATAGATGTTACTCTCTTTAAGGCTAAGGCAAAAGGGCCTCTCTGTAAATCTGGGTGTGCTCAACCCTACCGCAAATATCGGGGAGTTCGAAGCCGTCGACATCTTTGAAGTGTTCGTAGCAGGCATCCCGTACCCCCTTTGTAACAAGCCCACTTCCTTCTCTCTCGGCATCACGAATGTCCGTTCGTAAGAAATGGAGCACACTTTTGCAATCTTTTCTTGCAGAATATGGTATAGACAGCACTTCTTCAATTCTCATGCGGATTGAGGACCATTGTGATATGAGTTTCTTATGTATGACTGCATTTTGACTATATCCCAACTTATCCTGTAATATATTAAGGGTTGATACGAGAATAGATATACCTCCGAAGATCCAGGCACACTGAATACCATTCACAGTAATCCCCCCTACGATTGTATTTGCAATACCTGATACTGCTGTAATAGAGTTAATTGTTATTAGGAACATGTGAGCACTCTTTTCACACGAGGAATGGGACTCGGAATGCATCCATTCATAACATTTAGCACTATCGCACCATTTGGCAAGGAGAGTATCTATATTTGCATGCCAGCTAATATGGGTACCCTCTATATCGGCATCATGCTTCTCTTCTGCCATTCTGGTCTAAACACAAGGAATAATTTATAGGTAGTTAAATATGTCGGGTTCATGTAGGAGAAATAAGGGGCCCTTTGACCCTAAGAGTCCAATATCTAAAGAATGGGGGTGTTACTCTATAATGGCCGACTTAGCTGCATCGGTTTCGAACATTGAGAAAACGTCGAACTCCACTGTCATTGGACCTACGGGCTCGGACTCTACGGGGCCTACAGGCTCAACGGGCACTGACTCTACGGGGCCTACAGGCTCAACGGGCACTGACTCTACAGGCTCGGACTCTACAGGCGCTGACTCTACAGGCGCTGACTCTACAGGCGCTGACTCTACAGGCGCTGACTCTACAGGGCCTACAGGCTCAACGGGCGCTGACTCTACAGGCGCTGACTCTACAGGCGCTGACTCTACGGGGCCTACAGGCTCAACGGGCACTGAGTCAACCACGACTGACTCTACAGGCACTGAGTCAACCATCACTGACTCTACAGGCACTGACTCTACAGGCACTGACTCTACAGGCACTGACTCTACAGGACCCACAGGCTCAACGGCTACTGACTCTACAGGGCCTACAGACTCTGCAGTAACTGACTCTACAGGCTCTACAGGCACTGACTCTACAGGCACTGAGTCAACGGGCTCTGCAGGAACAGGTTCAACTGACTGTACAGTCACGGATTCAACCACCGAGTCGGTGGCAGCTGACTCAGCAGAGGCAGAAATATCCCGCCCCGAGATTAATTGCCTTACGGAAGGCGAATCCTCTGCCGGTAATGCAGGGGCTGAAGAAAGTATGGACTTCTTAGATACAATTAACGAGCGGAACCACGATACAATGCCAGAAAAAATAGGCATCATAAAGTCTCTCACAGGGGAAGAGCTCCGCATTATTCTATGTAAAGTGGATATGAAAGAGTATGTAAATATACGTGGAACTGTTCTACCATATCTCGAGTTACAGGGTTTATTCGATGATTTCGAGTTTATGAAGGAAACCTATGCCATTGTAAAAAAGGATGATATGAATGATACGAATACCTGTATGGCCGCTCTCATGACCATCATTTTCGTGAACACCATATTTTTCTACGTGTGTGCACGGTTCTGATCCTTTTGAGTTACTATACTAAGAGGATTGTAGTTATAGACATACTCTAAGCCAGCGTGCGAGAGGCCGTGGATACCAATCGCAATAGAAAATAGGAGCATCAGAACCAGTATCTGATACGGGTCTCTCGACACAACCTTTGACACATGCAAGACCAGGTAAAGTATACTGCTAACTAACACTGCTCCACCAAATATATGAGCGTAGATCGAGGGGCTATACATTCTTATAGGGTCAAATATTAAATCATTACCACCCATTAAATCCGCAAATACAGACTCTCCGCCAGAATCGTGTCACGCAGAATCAGCATCCTGCCCTCCTCCAGGAACTTCAGAAGATCCACACTCGTGTGCAGCGTTGCCAACGATTGTAGCTCCTCCAGCAAAGCCGCCAGCTTCAGAATGGCCTTCTGCACTGCCCCCTCGAACAGCCCGTACTTATGCGCCAGGCTCGCAATGCTCTCCTCACCCGCCAACCACGCCTGCATCGGCTCCAGCCAGTCCTCATGCAACTCCCAGAAATCGGTGTAACAGATGCCTTGCAGCCGTTCCGCCATGAATCCCTTCTTCACCGTCTCGCTGATAAAGTGCAAGTGCGCCGCCGCCTCCCCATCCACCGTGGCCCTCACCTTCTCCTCCAGATCCTTCGGCTCACCCAGGAAGATGGCCAGCGTCGTCAACACCTCAGGGAGACTGAGTGACTGGCCTAGAGAGATCTTATCATGTAAGTACAGCATATACTCGGTCAGTAAGAATGGATGACCCTCATTGCATTCTGACGCCAAACGACCATTTGCCGTCAGAGAACCCTCAGAATCTACGTATCCGAATACCTCCAATACCCGAACACGCTGAACCACTTCGGGCAGAATGGCGGATCGTGCCTCGGTATTCGATAGATAAGCGGTGTGGGTGCTGCACAATTGTGCCTTCTTGCTCTCCAGAGCCGAGTATTCATCGTATCGGGCAAAGATCGGAGCCCAGACAGACTCTTTGTGATCGTCTTTCCATGCGTCATATTCTCGCATGGCTAGCTTCTTTTTGGCATTTTGACTGTTTCCGATCCTGTCTAACAGAGCCTTTCTTGCGGAGCAGACGGACAGTTCATCCGCGGAAAGATTCAGACGTGACTGCTTTGTCGATATCTCCTCAATATCAGCGCGTAGAACTCGCTTATCTTCCTCCTCCAACGTCCACCAGTAAGAATCCTTCAGCATCGCATCCATAGATACCATCCCATTCAGACCCTTGAGGATGAAGTCGTAGTCGAAGGAGAGGCGTGACTGGAAACTGCTGGCCTTGCCCGTCAGCATGCTCTGGGCCTCAAACACGTCGAGCGGTTCCTTATCAGGGATATAGAGAACGAGCCCCTTGTCATCCTTGCCACGACGCCCTGCACGCCCCGCCATTTGAATGTATTCGGAGGAAAGGAGAGGACGGAAGGAGCCGTCCGTATACTTCTGCAGAGACGTGAAGATCACCGTCTTCGTCGGCATGTTAATGCCCACGGCAAACGTCTCCGTGGCGAAGAGCAGCTTCACATACCCCTTGCTAAAGAGGATTTCCAGAATCTCCTTTAGGAACGGAAGCAGCCCACTGTGATGGAAGGCAATGCCACGAAGAGCAAGGGCACGGAGAGTGTGCATCTGCGGGCTCTTCTCTAGCAGCGACTTGTAGCGTGACAAGTGGAAGTCCCAGATATTGGCCACGGCGGCCGAGTCAGAGGAGTCGAGGAAGGTATGAGGAACCTTGGAGGCCAGGGCCTCACACTTTGCTCGTGAGAACACGAACACTAGGGCCGGCAGAGAGCCATGGGTGTTGAGCCACGCCAGCGTCTCGTGGAGCACGTGGTCAAAGCTCTTTGTATGGATCTTGCCCGCAATAGGTCCCTCCGTTCCCACACGCCGCTCATCCTTCACCTTCTGGCGGAACTTGTCCAACGCTGTCGCCTGGCCCTTTCGCTCAGCGAGCCATGCACGGTACACATCCGCATGGAACACCTCCTTGGGCGTATATATGGTCAGAGGGGCACCGTCGCGGATCACGCAATGCTCAAGTGGAACGGCACGCCACTGGGTACTGATGAGCCACAGACGCACCTGCTTGAGGTTGGCGAGCCAGTTCGCAAACAGCTGGGGCTTGGATAAGGTGGCTGAGAGGAGGACGAGGTGGATGGTGGGAGGGAGTAAGATGAGTGTCTCCTCCCACACATGGCCACGGTCCTTGTCGTTAATATAATGGACCTCGTCGAAGATGACGGAATCGACGCCGTCGATGCTCAGCAGGGATGATGCACCCACGGCCTCGGTCTGGCTGCCCTTCTTGAAGAGGAGGTTACGGAGAATCTCCGTGGTCATGACAATAATGTCGGCATTGGGGATGAACTTGATATCGCCTGTCATAATGCCGACAGTATTGTTGGGGAAAAGCAGC
>Ga0114974_10004806_pt1 | contig 10102 bp, 8 predicted proteins | sample S_130206_EF_Meta_FD_87318 | JGI IMG/M metagenome (GOLD analysis project Ga0114974, IMG submission 87318) | Freshwater microbial communities from Lake Simoncouche, Canada to study carbon cycling - S_130206_EF_MetaG | ecosystem: Environmental > Aquatic > Freshwater > Lake | place: Lake...
CCTTGGTCACGAAAGCATTGATCACCAAGGGCATGGCCAAAATGATGATGTAAGTCACAAAGGGGAGCAAGAAAAAGCAAATGCCCGCAATGTCAATCCAAATTTGAGTTCGCTTGGAGAAACGGCCCGACACAACGTCAATTTTCACGTGCTCTTGACGCAACAGGGTGTACCCCGCAGCCAGCATGAAAACCGTTGCAAACATGTACCACTGAACCTCAAGAAAAGCATTGGAACTGAGGTTGAAAGCCTTGCGTGAAATGGCATTGCCTGCACTGATCAGCACCGAAAAAAGCACCAACCAAGCCACCCACTTGCCAACCCATTCACTGAATTGGTCTATCCTTTTGGACAGAGATAATAAAGAATCCATAATGACTCCGAAAAAAACAATAACCACAGATTGTAGGAAAAATGAAATGTTCTTCAGAAGGGGTTTACCCTTCAGGACTTGTCACAGATCAAGCTTTGATGTTTGGCCACTGATTCAAAATGGCTTTTTCGATGCCTGACACATCGAGCCCCTGAAGCGCCATGAGTTTAGCGGGATCGCCATGTTCAATGAACTGATCTGGAAGGCCCAATGATAACAAGGGCTTGAGCAGGTTTGATTTTTGCAAAAACTCGCCTACTGCGCTGCCGGCTCCGCCCATCACGCAAGCATCTTCCAGAGTCACCAAACAGCTGTGTTTGGCAGCCGTTTGCAAAATCATGGCCTCATCCAAAGGCTTGGCCCAGCGCATGTTCACTACAGTGGCATTCAATTTTTCTGCTACTTCAAGTGCAGGGTAAAGCAAGGTGCCAAATGCCAAGATACACAGGCCAGTCCCCTCACGGCGAAGCTCGGCCTTGCCCAAGGGTACAGTGTCTAAGTCGGTGCCCGCCGCAACACCGACCCCGGCACCTCGGGGATAACGAACCGCCACAGGGTGATTTTGCGCATAAGCCGTGCTCAGAAGCAAGCGGCACTCGCGCTCGTCGCTGGGGCAAGCAATCGACATATTGGGAATACAGCGCAGATAAGCAATGTCATAAGCGCCCGCATGAGTAGCGCCATCGGCGCCCACCAAGCCCGCACGGTCCAAGGCAAACACCACCGGCAAGTTTTGCAAAGCAACATCATGAATGAGTTGGTCGTAGCCACGCTGCAAGAACGTGGAGTAAATGGCCACCACAGGCTTGAGGCCTTCACAAGCCAAGCCCGCCGCAAAGGTCACAGCATGCTGTTCGGCAATGCCCACATCGTAATAACGATCTGGAAAGCGTTTGTGAAACTCAACCATGCCTGAGCCCTCGCGCATGGCGGGCGTAATGCCCACCAAACGTTTGTCGGCCGCCGCCATGTCACAAAGCCATTGGCCAAAGATGTGCATGAAAGAAGGTTTGGCTGGCTTAACAGCAGGCACCAAGCCGACCTTGGGATCAAATTTGCCAGGGCCATGGTAGTTCACAGGGTCCTCTTCGGCCAGCCTGTAACCCTGTCCTTTTTTGGTAATCACATGCAGGAATTGGGGGCCTTGCAAGTGCTTGATGTTTTCCAAAGTGGGGATGAGGGAATCTAAATCATGTCCATCGATGGGGCCGATGTAGTTGAAACCAAATTGTTCAAACATGGTGGCAGGCACCACCATGCCCTTGGCATGTTGTTCAAAGCGTTTGGCCAATTCAAAAAGAGGCGGCGCACCTTTCAAGACATTCTTACCCATGCTCTTGGCCGTGGAGTAAAAACGACCGCTCATGAGTTGTGCCAAATAGCGATTGAGGGCCCCTACTGGCGGACTGATGGACATGTCGTTGTCATTCAAAATGACCAACAATTTGCAGTCTTCAATGCCCGCGTTGTTCATGGCTTCAAAGGCCATGCCAGCGGTCATGGCGCCATCCCCAATGACGGCAATGGCGTGACGAGACTCCCCCTTTTGACGCGCCGCAATGGCCATGCCAAGTGCTGCGGAAATGCTGGTGGAGGAGTGCGCTGTGCCAAAGGTGTCGTATTCACTTTCATCACGGCGCGGAAAACCAGACAGGCCGCCCAGTTGACGCAAGCTGGGCATCCGTTCGCGCCTGCCAGTGAGAATTTTATGGGGGTAAGTTTGGTGGCCGACATCCCACACAATGCGATCTTCTGGGGTATTGAACACATAGTGCAACGCAACAGTGAGCTCTACGGTGCCCAAGTTGGAACTCAGGTGCCCACCAGTTTGCGACACGTTGTCTAAAACACACTGGCGAACATCATCGGCCAAGCGAGGCAGGTCACCGCGCTTCAGTTTTCGAAGGTCAGCGGGGGAGTGAATCGATTCAAGCATGTTTAATTTTTCCGTTCCACCACTTGTGAGGCCAGCGCGCGCAATGCGGCAGTGGCGGTGGTGCTCAAGCCGCTGGCAGCCAGTGCCGACAGCGATTCTGCATACAGTTGCTGGGCCAATTGTTGCGCTTGCGCAAGCCCCATCAAAGCAACGTAGGTGGGCTTGTCCGCAGCCGCATCTTTGCCGGCAGTTTTACCCAGCGTGGCTGAGTCGGAGATGACATCCAAAATATCGTCAACCACTTGAAATGCCAAGCCCAGTGCTTCGGCATAGTTTGTCAATGCGTCAAACACCATGCTCGAAGGCCGGCCTGCGCTGACCGCACCAAGTTGAACGCTGCACAACAACAAAGCGCCAGTTTTCAAACGGTGCATTTGGCGCAATTGAATTTCAGTCAATGGCAGGCCCACACTGGCCAAGTCAATCGCCTGCCCACCCGCCATGCCCTGGTAGCCAGAGGCCCTGGACAACAGTCCAACTTGAGTGGCTTGCACTGCCAAATCGGTACTGCCATCTTGAGGTGTTAAAAATTCGAAGGCTAAGGCTTGCAGCGCGTCGCCAGCCAACAAGGCTTGCGCTTCACCATATTTGACATGGACGGTAGGTTTTCCGCGGCGCAAAACATCGTTGTCCATGCAGGGCATGTCGTCGTGCACCAATGAATACGCATGGATCAACTCAACGGCACAAGCCGCATTCAAAGCTGCTAACGCGCTGGGCTGATCTGATACCGTAGCAGCCTCTAGATCCACACCCACGGCTTCAGCGGCTGCCAGAACCAACAAGGGCCTCAATCTTTTGCCACCGTCTAATGCAGCGTAACGCATGGCTTCGCCCAAGTGGGCTGGCGCATGGACATCAATGCCATGTTTGAGCGATTGCGCCACTTGAGCCAAGCGCTCTTCAGACCATGCCTGGAAATTAAAAGTGCTGGAAAATTGGGGCGTCATACGCCATCCCAAGGCTTCAGGGCGCCTTCGTCCAACACGCTGATTTGATTTTCAATGGCCGCCAAACGCTCTCGGCAATAGCCCAAAAGACGGGCCCCTCTTTGGTAGTGAGTCAGCAACTGGTCCAGCGGCAATTGACCCGACTCCAACTTGGCCAACAGTTGCTCCAGTTCCTGCACCGCCTCTTCGTAGCTAGCAGGAAGCGCCTGATCGGGCTGAGCTGAAACGGTGGGGGGATGGGCTTTGGGCATGGCTAATTTAGATCTAAAGATGCGCATTTTAGGTCGACTTCACCCCAAAATTGCTGACCTGAGGCTACAATGCCCCTTCATCGGCGGACTTCGGTCCGCTTTTTTCGCGGAAGGGCCATAGGCTCCCCGTTTGTTCCTGCCCCTTCATAGGGGGAGTCTCTAGGTCAGGTCACCCATGTCTGATTTAAGTCTTCAACTGCAGCAGGCCTCAAGCCAACTACCAGTTTCAAGCTATTTCGATGATGCGCTGTTCCAGCGTGAGCTGAAAACCATTTTTCAGCAAGGCCCCCAATATGTGGGTCATCAATTGTCCGTTCCCGAAGTCGGGGACTACCATGCCCTTCCCCAGGAAGCCGGCGGACGAGCCTTGGTGCGATCGGCCCGTGGCGTCGAGCTCATCTCCAACATTTGCAGGCACCGTCAGGCTGTCATGTTGCAGGGCCGAGGTTCGTTGAATGATCCACAAAAAGGCAGCGCTGGGGGTAACATTGTTTGTCCTTTGCACCGCTGGACTTACGCACCCGAAGGCAAACTTTTGGGTGCGCCGCATTTCGCACAAGACCCCTGTCTCAACCTCAACAACTACCCGCTGCGAGAGTGGAACGGCTTGTTGTTTGAAGACAATGGGCGTGATGTCGCTGCCGACTTGTCAGGCATGGGCCCCAGAGCGGCGCTCGACTTTACCGGCTTCAAACTTGATCACGTTGAATTGCATGAGTGCAACTACAACTGGAAAACATTCATCGAGGTTTACCTCGAGGACTACCACGTCGAGCCGTTTCACCCTGGTCTAGGCAATTTCGTCACCTGTGACGATCTCAATTGGGAATTTAAACCAGAGTTTTCAGTTCAAACCGTCGGCATAGCCAACCGCTTGGGCAAAGCTGGCAGTCCCGTTTACGAACGCTGGCAGAAACAGCTCATGCAATACCGCCAAGGTGCCGTTCCAGAATTCGGCGCCATCTGGCTCACTTACTACCCCCACATCATGGTCGAGTGGTACCCCCATGTGCTCACAGTTTCCACACTGCACCCCATCAGTCCCGAAAAAACTTTGAACATGGTGGAGTTTTATTACCCCGAAGAAATTGTGGCCTTCGAGCGCGAATTTGTAGAAGCTCAAAAGGCCGCCTACATGGAAACTTGCATCGAAGACGATGAAATCGCCGAACGCATGGATGCGGGCCGCAAGGCCTTGATGCAACGGGGTGACAACGAGGTGGGACCTTATCAAAGCCCCATGGAAGATGGCATGCAACACTTTCACGAGTGGTACCGAAGCAAGATGGGCATTTGAGCTGAATGCAAGCACTTTGGATGGTCTTGGCATCATTTTTTTTCGCATCCATGAGCGTGTGTGTGAAATTTGCAGCCACCGACTTCAACACCTTTGAACTGGTTTTTTACCGAGGTGCTATCGGCACTTTGATCATGGTGGTGGTTTGTCAGAGAAAAAATATTTCATTGAAAACACCTGTTCCCAAAATGCATGCTGTTCGGTCTATTGCAGGCGTCATATCACTTGCAGCTTGGTTTTATGCCATCGCCAAATTACCTTTGGCCACCGCCATGACCCTGAACTACATGAGTTCCGTCTGGGTTGCCGCCTTTTTGGTGGGCAGCACCCTATGGATCGGCACTTTTAAAAGTGCCGCTCGACAAGTTCCGGTCGCCATGACAGTGTTACTGGGATTTGTTGGCGTGGTCATGACATTGCGTCCAAGCTTTGAACAAAATCAATTTGCGGCGGGCATCATCGGTGTCGTCTCTGGCATGGTGTCCGCTATTGCCTATTTGCAAGTTGCGGGATTGGGCAAAGTGGGCGAACCCGTAGAACGAACTGTGTTTTATTTTTCTCTAGGCTCAGCCATTGCAGGTGCGCTTTGCATGCTGGTTTGGGGCACCAGCGAATGGGTTTGGACCCCAGCCCTGTGGCTCTTGCCCGTTGGTATTTTGGCGGTCTTAGGACAGTGGTGCATGACACAAGCCTACAACGACGGCGCCACTTTGGTGATCGCCAATTTACAATATTCAGGTATTGTTTTCTCGGCCGTTTTTGGTCTGTTTTTATTTGGCGACGAAATACCCTGGGTGGGTTGGGCCGGCATAGGGGTCATCGTTTTAAGTGGCATTGCTGCCACAGCTTTCAGAGAGCGTAGCGTTGGCCATATGCCTGCAGAAGAACATTGAATTTTGAACATTGAACTTTGATCATTGAATGAGCCCCTTATGCACACCACTTTAATTTCTGTTGCCCAACTTCAAGCCTTGCAAACATCAGGCCAAGCACTGATGGTGTTTGATTGCAGTTGCGATTTGATGAAACCCGAGATGGCCGATGCCATGTTTGCATCCAGCCGAATCGAAGGCGCACATCAAGCCCACCTAGATCGGAACTTAAGCACACACGATGCATCGGCCGTCAATGGCGGTCGTCATCCTCTGCCCTCTCGAGAAGTCTTTGCAAATTGGTTGACCAGCCTTGGTTTTAAAAACAACATGCAAGCCGTGGTCTATGACAGAAATGGCGCCAATTATTGTGGTCGTTTGTGGTGGATGCTGAAGTGGTTAGGCCACGATGCCGTTGCAGTTTTAAATGGTGGCTTGCAAGCCTGGGAAGCAGCAGGTGGTGCACTGAGCTCCGGCGCAGCGCCAGCCGCACAAGCAGCCGCATCTCGATTTGAATTGAAACCTGCACTGCGTGAATGGATCAGCACAACGCAATTGGCATCCGATTTAGGACGTCCCTCTCAAACTCTCATCGATGCCCGCGGTGCGGCCCGGTTTCGAGGTGAAGTAGAGCCCCTCGATCCTGTCGCAGGCCACATTCCAGGCGCGCTGAACCGCCCTTTCACTGAAAACATCACGCCTGAAGGTTTTTTTAAGAGCCCTGAAGTTTTGCGCGCAGAATTTGAAAAATTATTGGCTGGCAGGGACCCCTCCAGCGTGGTACATCACTGTGGAAGCGGTGTGAGCACCCTGCCCAATATGTTGGCCATGGAGTTGGCCGGATTGGGCATCACGCGTCTGTATCCAGGCAGCTGGAGCGAGTGGTGCAACACGCCCGGAATGGCCTGCGCCAAGGGCTGAATCAATGAAGGTTGGTATGGGCTAAATAGCTCACCGCACTGACCAACCCGATACCGCAGAGCAACCAAACAATTTGGGCTGCCGTTTCGCGTGAGCTCAGTCGTTTTTGCAACTGTGGAATCAAATCAGCCAAAGCGACATAAATAAAGCTGCTGCTGGCGATGGTCAGCATGTAGGGCAAGATGTCGTGCAATTGTTCAAGGAGCAGATAGCCTGCAACGCCACCCAAGGCGGTGATTGCGCCCGCCAACGAGACCTTCAAAACCGCAGCCTGCTTGTTGCCTGAAGTTTCTCTCAGCACCACCAAATCTCCCATGTGATGCGGCACTTCATGGGCCAAGACGGCCAAGGCCGCCACAATCCCTAAGCGCAAGTCAACCAAGAAAGCAGAGGCAATGAGCACGCCATCGCCAAAGCAATGCACGCTGTCACCCGCCAAGATGGCCCAGCCACCAGAAACAGGGTTATGGGCTTGCGCATGAACATGATTGTGTTCATGCTTGTGCTCATGATCATGAGGGTGCGACTCAAGCACAGGGCCATGGTGATGTTCGTGTCCATGATGCCAAAGCTCGGCCTTGTCGAGCAAAAAGAAAAACAACAAGCCAAACAACAAAGTCATAAACAGGTTGTGCGGCTCTACACCCGCCTCGAATGCTTCAGGCAGCAAGTGTAAAAAAGCCGTGGCCAACAAGGCCCCCGCAGCCAAGCTCAACATGTGCTGGGTGTATCGGCTCAAAATACCAAAGCTAAGCCAAGCGGCCAACCAAACACTGCCAATACCCGCCGCCAAGGTGCCCAATAAAATTGCCAATAGAGTCATTCGCATTCCAACAGACGCTCAAACAGAAGTTGAGCACAGACCAATTATGCCTTGTGCTGAATTTCAGGAAAATTCATGAAGGTGATGACAAAACACTGAAGGCAATCACAGTCCCCGCATCGACTGTCAAAGACCCTGCTTCAATGGCTTGAACCACTTGCCTGGGTGGTAAACATAAAAACTCACTGACTTCACCGTCTTGGTTGACCGGTTGAAATTCCGTTGGCAGGGTGAGGTTGTAAATCCATAAGTTCTCATGGTGCCAACCCTCCCTCACTTCTCGACAGGTTTCGACTTGTCCCCCCGCAATGGCTTGACGGGCCATCGCAGAATCCAAGCCCGCCTCTTCGTGCATTTCTCGAACCCCACAAAGAAAGAGCGATTCCCCCGCTGGCAAACCGCCCGCAGCCAAATTGTCCAACATGCTGGGATCTGTCGCCTTGCTGAAAGAACGCCGGCCACACCACATGAACCCTTCAGGTGTGAAACCATTGATATGAACCGCATGGCTGCGCAGTCCAAAAAAACGAAATGCGGCACGCTCCATGCGAAATGCTTCTGCACGCAATGGGTCGGGTTCTTTTCTTCGATCTGAGGGCGCTTGCTCGTCCAGCCAGAAGCTGAATTTTTCATCTCGCCAGCCCGTGATTTGACCCTGCGTTCGAAGCTCCTCGGCCAATTGTGCCAAAGCCATATTTCGGGAGGCTGGCGTTTTTTCAGGCGTATCCCAACAGAGCCCCTTTGGCAACGTCGTCCAATCTGGGCGCAGGCTTTTCAGCAAATTGGCATGTTCGTGGACCAGATATCCCGTGGCTCCCAGTGAGTCTCCCAGATACCAGGGCTGGGCATGGACAGGCACGGGTTGCTTTGCCTCTTCAAGGCATTTCTGCAGCACCTTCAAATCCGACGCCGTCAAAGCCGCTTTGAAATTTTCCAGGGCTTGCATTTTTGAATCAATGGGCCTGATCCCAATTCAGGCCCACGCCAACTTCTGCCAACAATGACACCTTGAGAGAGGCCACTTGGGCCATCCATTTTGGAACAGCCTCTTTGAGCCACGCCACTTCATCCTCTGGCACTTCAAAAACCAATTCATCGTGCACCTGCATGATGACCTTGGTTTTGCGTTGCTCGGTGTCAATCCCCGCTTGCACCGCAATCATTGCCAACTTGATTAAATCGGCGGCTGTACCTTGCATCGGTGCATTGATCGCAGCGCGCTCTGCACCCGCTCGACGAGGACCATTGGGTGAGTTAATTTCTGGCAGATACAAACGTCTGCCAAATACAGTTTCGACATAACCCTGCGATTTGGCTTGCTCGCGCGTGTCGTCCATGTAACGCTTTACGCCCGCAAAACGCTGGAAGTAGCGCTCGATATAGTTTTTGGCCGCACCGTTGTCAATGCCCAAAGCCTTGGCCAAGCCAAAGGCACTCATGCCATAAATTAAACCGAAGTTAATGGTTTTGGCATAGCGACGCTGTTCGCTGGACACTTGGTCAGGGCTTAGGCCAAAGACCTCCGCTGCAGTGGCTTTGTGCACGTCCAAACCCTGATGAAAAGCCCGAAGCAAAGCTTCGTCACCACTCAGATGCGCCATGATGCGCAGTTCAATTTGAGAATAGTCAGCACTGGCAATCAAGCTGCCGGCAGGTGCCACGAAGGCCTCGCGGACTTTACGACCTTCGGCTGTGCGAATCGGAATATTTTGCAAATTGGGATCGTTGCTAGACAAGCGTCCAGTCACGGCCACCGCCTGTGCATAGTGCGTGTGCACCCTGCCCGTTCTGGGCAAAGCCATTTGCGCCAGCTTGTCGGTGTAGGTGCCTTTCAGCTTGGACAAACTGCGGTGTTCCAAAATACGCGCTGGCAAGGGATAGTCTTCGGCCAACTTTTCCAGAACTTCTTCGTCGGTACTGCGCGCACCTGTGGCAGTTTTTTTAATGACAGGCAAACCCAACTTGTCAAAAAAGATTTCCCCCAACTGTTTGGGGCTGCTTAAGTTGAAAGGCTGCCCTGCAATTTCATAGGCCTCGGTTTCCAGCTGCAAAATGCGTTGTCCTAAAGCTTGGCTTTGTGCGGCCAGAGTGGGGCCATCGATCAGAACACCATTGCGCTCGATGCGAAACAAAGCTTCGCTGGTGGCAATTTCGATGTCATAGATGGCGCGCAGTTTGGCATCGGCTTGAATGCGCGGCCAAAGCACGCCATGCACATCCAAACACTGATCAGAATCTTCGCACGCGTATTCCGAAGCCTTGTTCACATCGACTTGTGCGAACGAAATTTGATGGACACCTTTGCCGCACAAATCTTCATAGGTCAAGCCTGTTCGGCCAACATGGCGCAACGCAAGGCTGGTCAGACTGTGCGGCTTGTGGACCTCCAGCACATAACTTTGCAACATGGTGTCGTGCGCATAGCCTCGCACTTCGATACCTTGATTGGCAAACACATGTCGGTCGTATTTGATGTGCTGACCCACTTTGAGTTTGAGGGGGTTTTCAAGCCACGGCTTGAGCTTGGCAAGCACTTCCGCCATGGGCAATTGGACGGGCGCATCGGGGCCGTCATGCCTCAAAGGCAAGTAAGCCGCCTCGCCTGGCTGAACACTCCAACTGATGCCCACCAATTCGGCTCGCATGGCATCCAGCGAGGTGGTCTCAGTGTCAATGGCC
>Ga0114974_10004807_pt1 | contig 10102 bp, 8 predicted proteins | sample S_130206_EF_Meta_FD_87318 | JGI IMG/M metagenome (GOLD analysis project Ga0114974, IMG submission 87318) | Freshwater microbial communities from Lake Simoncouche, Canada to study carbon cycling - S_130206_EF_MetaG | ecosystem: Environmental > Aquatic > Freshwater > Lake | place: Lake...
ATTTCGCTAACCTCGCGCCCGGCGTCGGCTCGGCGAACAGAATGACCCCGTGGTCCAGCAAAGCCTGCTCGATGCGGGCGTCATTAGGGGCGCTGGTGGGCCGCCGGTCGTGCTTGCGCTCCCAGAAGCGGACCGCTCGTTCGTCAACGCCCAGTACCGCCCCAAGCGTCCGCTGGGTCAGCCCAGCCAACACACGGGCGGCGCGGAGTTGACGTCCTGTGACAAGGTTCTTGCTGTATCTGGCCATGGAAACCTCTGCTTGTTGGTGACGCGTCACATGCCGCCGCCAAGGTGGCGGTCAAGAAGCGGATGAAGCGCCGCCCGGATGGCCTTGCTGTCATGTTCGCTGGCCGGGTGAAACAGGCCCTTCCTGATCAGGGCCGCAATTTCGGTGTCCCGTACCTCAAGCGTCAGGCAATGCAGCCCCGCAGCTTTCGGGCTCAGTGGAGCCGCATGCGGCTTGTTCCTGTCAGACGGGCCGCAGGGTTTGGTGGCAAACCGACCCGATCCTTTGTTATATATCTAAAAATTACCAGATAACTGCATCCCTTAAAAGACGCCCAGTCCCAACCGGCTCCAAGCCTCGCTGGAATAAAAATGAACCTTGGAACAAAATTAAGATCGACCACATCAACGGACGTCGCGCGGCAAGTCGCATCGCCCGGAAGAGGCTCTAATTCTTGCTGAGCTCAATCAACTTAAACCCATACCCCATCGCAGGGGCTAAAATCTCGATAAGTTGGCTGATCCTGCGAAGCTGACACTCAGTGCTTGCGCTTGAGACCAGGATCGTCCTTCATAGAAGGAATTAAAGGGGAGCCCGCCCACGAAGCCGGCGGAACTCAGGGGGTAATTGATGTCGGCAAGCAATAATAGCCCAGCCAGCAGCCATTGGTCACCGTGTAAAGCCGATGTACCAGTTCTCACTGGCCTTACGGTCGTGCGCATTGGCGCCTCGCGCGCTGGTAATTATCTCACTCGTTTACTGATGGATCAGGGCGCAGAAGTAACCTCTGACCCAACACGAGCCACGAGCGCGCGGGTTATCGTAAACGATCTGGGTCGCGGTGCAGTAGCGCCAGAAGGGCTTGATTACGATAGCATTGCAAGGGCGAACCCCCTGGTGATTTACTGCTCGCTCGTCAGTTTTCCAGAGGGCGGGCCGGAAGGTGTCATGGACCTCGAGGATGAGCCAGTGCTCTCCGCGCTCGGCCTCAACCGCTACGGATGGGATGCGCCACGCCGCGAGCCCCTGCCAGTTCCCAGTTTTTTTGGCGCGGTCTTCGCTATGATCCATATCGCATGTGCGTTGCGACCCCATATCAATGGTCGCGGCCCGCAACATATCGAGGTGCCCTTGTTTTCGGCCGCCCTGAATGTCCTAGGACGAGCCACGGTTACGGTGCAAGACCCACGTTATGGCGATGCGCCGCCCGGTGTGCCACGTGTGCCGATCGCCGAACTCTATCGATGCGCCGATGGAAAATATCTGCAGCCGCACGCAACCTTCCCCCATTTTGCGCATATCATCTGCGCCGTCGGGGGCCATCCGGAATGGGGCGAGGAAGCAGCCGCCGGCCTTCGTAAAATCAAGGATAAGGAGACACAAACGGTCTGGGAGCGCAGATTCATCGAAATGTGGCGACAAAAACCGGCGCGCGATTGGGAAGACTTGCTTGAGGCCCATCATGGAGCCGGGACCATCGCGCGCACCCACGAGGAGTGGCGAGCCGAGCCGCATGCGCGCGCGTCGAAGATCTTTGTGGAGGACAAGAAGGATGGTCGCTGGCGACTGGGCCCGGCGGCCTTGTTGAAAGCCAACCCCCGTCCCGCCGATTGGAAAGCCTTGGAGACGGGATCGCTTCCCTCTTCGGCGCGCGGACCTCTGGGCAAGCCTCTCCCTCTTGCAGACATTCGCGTAGCTGATTTTTGCATCATCATCGCAGGACCAACCGTCGGCCGTCTACTGAGTGACCTGGGCGCCGATGTCGTCAAGGTGGAGGCCCCTAATCGGGAACTCAGCCCCTATCTGTGGTTCGATGTCAATCGTGGCAAGCGGAGCATCGTGCTCGACATGCGGAAGAAAAGCGCACACCAGGTCGCGCAACGCATTATCGACAGCGCTGATGTCGTCACCGAAAACTTCCGTTCTGGCAAGTTCGCGGCTCTCGGATTTAATCAGGACGAACTCGTCGCGTCCAGACCCGAATTGATTTATGGCGCCACCAATGCGCTCGATTTCGATGGACCGTGGGAGACCCGCGCTGGGTGGGAACACAACGCGCAGGCCGGGAGCGGCCAACAGATGGCGCGCGCCGAAAACGGTGTCGCCCAGCAGGTGCCATTTCCGGTGAACGACTATGCAACCGGCCTGTGTGGAGCAATGGGCATCGTGCTGGCGATCCTGCGGCGCGATCTTACCGGGCTTGGAAGCCGCACACGAGCGAGCCTGGTGCGCAGCGGCACCTTCCTTCAATTTGTCTCATATGAGCCCGACATGGACGCTCCCAGACGGCTGCGCCCTGGCGAATTTCTAAAATGTCAAGACGGGTATGTGTCAGCATGGCTGCATGTTGGTGCGACGGAAGTCCAGGAAAGGGCGCTGAAGGAGGCGAGGGCTGGCTCCAATGAGAAGCTATGCGCGGCGGTTTTAACCGGCCTCTTTGACGCAGGCGTTTCGGCCATTCGAGAACGCAAGCCGAAGGAGATGTTGCGCGAGCCCTGGGTTGCGGCCAACGGTCTGGCTATCGCCTGGGAGCATCCCAGGTTTGGACCCATGCATCAGGCGACGCCACGCGCCAGGGCGAGCCATTTCGAGACGAGCAAAAGCCGCCCCGCCCCGGCACCCGGCGCAGAAAGTCTTGAAATTTTGCACGAACTGGGTTTTGGCGCCCGAGCCGATCAACTCCTAGCCGATGGGGCCGTGGGCGCTTACATGCCGCTGTTTGGAGGCGACTGAAAAGTTACCCGGAATGTTTGACAGGCGAGGTGAAACCAAGCAGACTTAAAAAAAAAGTGGGAGGGGGCGTCGCTTGGAGAAGTTCCTTAAAAAGAAGTTCGCGATCGTTGGTGTCGGAATGGTCTCAGGCCGTTTTCCCGAATATGGGATGCGGACCTTGCAGGCGGAGGCTGCTCGCCTCGCTATAGAGGATGCAGGGCTGCAACCCTCGCAAGTGAATGGCGCAGTCGATCTGCAACTTGCGCCCGGCTCGGGAAGTCCGCCTCTCGAGACGGACGCGTTTCCGAGAATCCTCGGTTTGCCCTGTCGCATGTTCTTCTCGATTGGTCGGGGTGGACAGGCGGGCATACTTGGCATCGTGGCCGCTTCGAAATTCCTCGAAATGGGCATGGCTGATTATGTCGTGCTCTCTTACGGGGCGACAGACTGGTCGCGGACCCATAACAAACAAAGAACCAACGTTCGTTCCGTCGAGAAAATTGGCCATTGGGGCAAGCCCTTTGGCGATGTTGCGGCGGTCAGCCATCATACATTTTTCGCCTCTAGGCATATGCACGAATACGGAACAAGACCGGAAGCCTTTGGCGAAATCGCCGTTGCGCAAAGGGCTTGGGCGCAGCTGAATCCCAACGCGCATTTTCACGGCCGTCCCCTGTCGCTCGACGATTACATGAATGCGCCCATGGCGATTGATCCCTATCGATTGCAGGACATGTGTATCGTCAATGACGGTGGAGTCGCCTTCGTGTTGACGACGGCGGAACGCGCGCGCGATCTAAAGCGCAAGCCGGTCTATGTGCTTGGCGCGGGCACTGGGGAGGCGATGGAGCGCCTTTGGTGGGAAAAAGCGAACTACACGCAACTGGCCGTGGAAACCGCCAAGGCATGCGCCTTTCGCGAAGCTGATATAACGCTCAAGGACGTTGATTTTGCTGGGCTTTATGATTGCTTCACCGGCGAGGTCCTGTTTCAGGTCGAAGACTATGGCTGGTGCAAAAAGGGCGAGGGCGGAGACTTCCTTAGAGGGGGCGCGATTGGACCTGGCGGCAAGATACCGATCAATACAAGCGGAGGGCTGCTTGCAGCCTATTATTTCGGCGAACTGACACATATCCATGAAGCAATCATGCAATTGCGGGGCGAAGCAGGCGCGCGCCAGGTCGCCGATGCGAAAATCGGGATCGCCAGTGGTCACGGCGGTGAAATTCTCGCTCCTGGCATGTGCTCAACCCACGGAACGCTCGTACTTGGCCGCGACTGACGGTCTTTGCGGCATACCAAATCAGTAACTTCTTCGAAGGACTTGCAGGGTACGAACATGGCAATCCCCCGTCCAAAACCAAATCTCAATGAATCCATCATTCCGTTCTGGCACGCGGTCAATGACAAGAAGTTCAAGCTGATGCGCTGCACCAAATGCAGCGCATGGTATTTCCCGGCCGCCTATTGCCGATTTCACGCCAATGAGCCCTTCTATGGCAACATGAGATGGGAGGAGGCGTCCGGCAGGGGAAAGGTGTTCGCTTACAATATTCATCATCGGTCTCTGCATCCAGCTTTTGAGGGACCCTATGTCTACGCTCTGATCGAACTTGAGGAAGGTCCGATGTTTGGCACAAACATCGTTGGTTGCGCTCCAGAAGATGTAAAAATTGGAATGCCTGTAGAGGTCGTGTTTTCGCAAGTAGAAGAGGACCTGATCCTGCCGCAGTTCCGCCCCTCCGGAATTGTCTGCGAACCCGCATGAACATGCCGCGCCCTGAAGGAACCCTTTCTTGAACACGCCCAATAACACGCCTAAAGTCAAGCTATCTGGAATCAACCACGTCTATGACGGGGTGGATCAGCAGCCCCTTTTGGTGCTGCGTGACATATCCTTCGACGTCGAGCGTGGCGAATTCATAACCATTGTCGGCGGAAGCGGTTCGGGCAAGACAACACTGCTTCGCATCATCGACCAGTTGATTGCGCCGACCTCCGGGTCCGTCATGGTCGATGGGGAAGTCGTGAAAAGTCCGGGTGGCAAGATCAGCTTTGTTTTTCAGACGGATTCTCTGCTCCCCTGGCGCACCGTGATCGACAATGTCGCCTATGGTCTTGATCTCCGGGGTGTTCCCAAGGTGGACGGGCGGGACCGCTCGCGAAAATATCTGGAACTTGTCGGGCTCGCGGCCTTCGCAGATTATTATCCGCATCAATTGTCAGGCGGCATGCGTCAGCGCGTCAATCTGGCGCGGGCTCTTGCTGTTGAGCCGGACGTCTTGTTGATGGATGAGCCTTTCGCTGCGCTCGATGCGCAAACGCGCGAACTCATGCAACTTGAATTGATGCGCATCTGGCGGGAAACGAAGAAGACCATTCTGTTTGTGACCCACCAACTCGACGAGGCCGTGTTTCTTGCGGACCGTGTAATCGCCCTCTCGGCCCGCCCCGGATCGATCAGAGAGATCGTAACTATCGATATCCCGCATCCCCGCGACATGTCCGTCAAACGCAGCTCTGCCTTTCAGGCCAAAGTCGGCAGGTTGTGGGATCTCATCGAAAGCGACGTCAGGCGCGGGTTTCAGGACGACCTTGCGTCTAAAACGTAATCAATGAAAGGGAGTTTGATATGATCGGTCGACTGATTTCCGGAATCGCGATCACTGCGCTTTCCATGATTGCGATGAACGCTCCAGTCTTCGCGCAGGATAAAATCAAGGTCTCCATCGCGGATGGCGAAATTACGCCATTTTGCATAAAGATGCGCATGGTTCGTCATGCGGCTTTTCCAGCAATGCGGGAAAAATACAAGCTTCAATTCGAGGAAGTTTTACAGATCATGTCGCAGTCGCCGGTCACTGTCGCCGGGCAAGATCTCGATATCGGTGAATGCACCGGCATTTCAACCATGGTTAACGCCTGGAACAAGCGGGCCAAGAACCTCATCGTCTGGTCGGTTGGCGCGGAATTGCCCGTATATCAAATCGTCGCGAATCCCGCAGTCAAGAAACTCGCGGATCTGAAGGGCAAGAACATCGGAAGCCCCGGCATTCAGACGGCAAGCAGTGAGGCCGTAGAAATGATGCTCAAGCGAGGCGCCGGCCTGCTGCCGGAGAAGGACTATAATTTTGTCTCCACAGGCGGGGGCAACGCGCGCGCAGCCGCTTTGATATCCGGGAAGATCGACGCGCTCCCGACCTTTCCACCCATCAGCTATGATCTTGAAAAGCGCGGTTTCAACGTCATCGCAGACGAGGTGACCTACGTGCCGCAATATGTGTCCGGCGTTGACGTTGTAACCCGCGAATGGGCGACCAAGAACCGAGACCTCTTCATCCGCCTGATCAAGGCGACGATCGAAACTGGCGAATGGTTGAAAAACCCCGCCAATAAGGATCAGGTTATAGACTGGTTCGCAAAGAACATAAAAGTGCCCGGGGGGGGAATACTCGGCGTTGAAGACGCCGAACGCATCTACAATTTCTATGTGGCGGAGAAGCGGCTCTCCTTCAACGGCTACGCGCCACAGGCGGCTGTGCGAGCCAATCTGGATATCCTGAAGGAGCGCGGCTATCTCAAGGAATCGGAAATTCCGCCGCTTGGGCAGATATTCGATTTTTCCTACCTGAATCAAGCGCTCAGGGAACTCGGCATGCCACAGGTTCAGGAGTTTCCGACCAACTGAAGACATACATAATCAGGCTTGCCCTTAACCTTCGGCGGAAAATATGGATGCGGAAATTCGCAGGCGTAATCTAGATCACATGTTCAAGCCCGCTTCGGTAGCGCTTGTGGGCGCCAGCGACCGCTCCTATCTGGCGAAAAATGTCTGGGCGTCCCTGACCGCGAGCGGCTTCGAAGGCCGCCGCTATGCGGTTAACCCAGGTCGCACTGAGGCGTTTGGAGGTGTTTGCCATCCCTCCATCGCCGCGCTGCCCGAGAAAGTCGATCTTTGCCTGATCGCTGTGTCAGCTCAATCAGTGCTGGGCGTTACGCGGGAATGCGCGGAAGCTGAGGTGCCGGCGGCGATGTTGTTCACCTTGTTCAACAGCACCGCAGAAAATGCACGATTGCGTTCCCAGTTAGTTAAATATCTTGCAAAGACGCAAATGGCTGTCTGCGGCAGCGGCACCTTCGGGATCTCGAGCCCAAACGCGAAATTCGCCGTCGTCATGGGTGGACGTCCGCCCAAAAGCGCTGGCCGTGTCGCTCTCATCTGCCAGAGCGGTGGCATAATGAATTCAATCGCCAGTTGCCTTGATGCGGCAAATATCGGCCTGGAAGCAGCTGTCGCCACAGGCGGTGAAGACCAATTGGGCGCGGCTGATTTCATCGAACATCTCGTGCGCAGCGGATCACCGGTCGCCATCGGTTGCATTGTCGAACAAATCAAGGATCCACATGCTTTTCGGTCTGCCTGCGAATTCGCGGCCTCTCGATCCGTCCCCGTCGTGGTGCTCTACGTAGGACGCAGCGAACGGGGAAAGCAGGCGGCATTCGCGCATTCCGGGAGCCTTGCAACTGATACACGGGTGCTGGATGCGTTGCTGGCGCAGGTCGGAGCCATTTCGGTGGCCAACCTGACACAAATGGTAAGCACGCTTGCGGTCTTCGCAAGCCTTGACGGCCGTGCCCTCGGGCCAAAAGCAGGGGTCGTGACCATATCTGGCGGAGAGACCGGTTTGGCTGCGGACATGGCCGAGCGTCACGGCCTAGTTTTGCCGGATCTTCAAGCCGACACCGACACAGCCTTGCGCGATATCTTCAAGACACCGGACCTCGGCTATGGGAATCCGGTGGATGCGGCGGCTGGATCGCTCGTCGTACTTGGCGACGCTGCCGCTTATGGGAGGTGCATCGAGGCTGTTCGCATGGACAAGAGCCTCGATGTGGTCATAGCCCGTCATCTTGAGCGATCGGTGTGGGAAGCCACCCCGGCCACTGAAGAGCCAAAGGGAGGAGCGCCTGTGTTCTGGTACGCGCGCACAGCCTATGATCGCGCCAGCGGCACGCAAAATTCATTCATTCTCTCCGATATCGAGGAAGCGTTCGCAACACTGGGGAGGATTGCGCGTTATCACGACCCCGCACCATTGCTAGGTTCCCTTGAACCCCTGATCGAAAAGGCCATGACGTCCTTCCCAAAAAAGAGTTCAGGCGTGCTGATGGAGCATGAGGTCTTTCCGTTCTTGACCGGGACGGGCCTGAACACCCCAAGGGTTTGGGTCTTCCAGCCTGGCGAAGCAGTCGAACCCACCCTGTCAGGCTGTTCTGGCCCATTTATCGCCAAGATTGTCTCCGATACGATCATTCATCGACGCGCGGCGGGTGGCGTGATCATGAACCTGAATAACGCGAGGGAAACGGTTGAAGCTGTGGAGGCCCTCTTTGCGAAATTCGGAGGTTCTATCAGCGGTGTGCTTGTCGAGCCGATGATCCGTCCGGACCTCGAATTGATGCTTGGTGCGCGTGCAGGCGCAATGGGCCTGGTGATCATTCTTGGCTTCGGCGGCACTTTCGTCGAGGATCTAGAAACAATGGCGCTGCGCCTGAGCCCGCTGCGAGAGGTCGATGCCGTGGCCCTGATCGATTGTTCGAAATCAGCCGCAGCGCTGAAACGAATCGCAGGTGATAACGCCAGCGTGGCTATCGAGCAACTCACCCGCATCGTCATGCATTTTGACGCTTTGTGCCGTAGCATCGGACCTGAGTTGTCGGAATTCGACATAAACCCTGTTGGTTTTTTTGCTGACAGAAGCGAGTTCACCGCACTTGACGGCAAGATTGTGCTGACCCCCCAAAGGAACTCTGATCAATGAGCCTGGAATCAATCCTCAAGCAAGGCGACAAGTCTGGAAGGGCAGGCTTTCGATCATTGATTATGTCTTTGTTGATTGTTGTGGTGGTTTGGGAGTTGCTTGGCCGCTTCGTCATTGACAACGACCTTGTATTTGCTCCGCTGTCGCATATCTTCACACGAATGTACGGCATGGCGTTGACTGGCGAATTGTGGAAACATTTGAAAGCGAGCGGCATAGCATTCCTGTTTGGTTACGTGCTGGCTGTTTTCTTTGGTGTGGCGACAGGGATTCTGATCGCACTTCGTCCTCGTATCGCCTATTATGTGGAACCATGGTTGGGCGCCCTTTATGCAACTCCTATGATCGCGCTGGCCCCGATCTTTGTCGTGTTGCTGGGCATCGGCCTCTCCTCGAAGATTGCGATCATTTTCATCGAGGCGTTCTTTCCCGTCACAACTAACGCCGCGTTAGGGATCCGTTCGACCAGCCGGGATCTGATTGACACTTCGCGATCCTTTGGCGCCACGGAGAGCCAGGTCGTGCAAACCGTGCTCATTCCCAATTCCCTGCCTTTCATTGTCTCCGGTATGCGCATCGCGGTTGGACGCGCTCTGGCGGGCGTCGTGGTGGCGGAGATTTTCGGAAGCGTGGCCGGAGTTGGCAACATGATCTGGTTTTCGGCCGAGGCTTATGACATGCCAAAGCTGTTTTCTGGCGTCTTCATGCTTGCCGGGACCTCAATCGCTCTGATGGCGCTGCTGGCACGAATGGAACGGAAAGTCGCTCCCTGGCGAGCCTAAGCGGAGAGGGCATTGTGGCGAAGCATGCAGCTTCGCCCAGATCATGCCTCGACCGAGAGATGATGCGGAGGACGAATGTGGAAGGGATCTTGCTCAACGAAGGGTCTATCCTCCGCCTCGTGGGCGCCATCCTTCGATAACAACACTACGAAAAGGCGATTCAAGGGCGCCGATACATGCCGCTCAAAACCTTCGCACCGTTGAGCGATACTCATATCGTCGGGCTGCCCGCCGTGGCGACCTGGCCAACCCGGCAAGGCCGACGAAAACGGTGATCAACACTGGCTTGTTACACCACGCTGCGGGACAGCATCTACGGCGCTATGGGATGCGCGCTTCGGGGGCGTCTGGCTTGCCTCCTGCTACACCACGCGAGGGGGACATGACCCAGAGAATTGGGAGAATCGACGCCTGTGCCAGTGTCGTTGATAGCCCCTCCTGCTGTCAGCTCATAGGGGCCAGGATCCCCATCATTGGCGCTAACCAGTGGCACACCATTTCACCCACGCCACCGCCCAGAACGCCCCGTGAGAGACTGCGAAATCCTGCGTAGTTTGGAA
>Ga0114974_10004809_pt1 | contig 10099 bp, 7 predicted proteins | sample S_130206_EF_Meta_FD_87318 | JGI IMG/M metagenome (GOLD analysis project Ga0114974, IMG submission 87318) | Freshwater microbial communities from Lake Simoncouche, Canada to study carbon cycling - S_130206_EF_MetaG | ecosystem: Environmental > Aquatic > Freshwater > Lake | place: Lake...
TAGATGCTGTTCACCACTGGAATTCGGGTAATGACTTTGGACCATTGGCGAAGCCACCATTGACCAAAAATATTGGTCACAAATAAACCTGTGAAGTAGATGACCACGGCAACCAAAATCACACCCAGACCAGGCATGTGTCGCAACGACTCAGCCAAATTGTGCATGCCGGGAATCACCGCATCGAGGGCCCCTAAAACGGCCAAGAAAATGCCGTCCATGGTGCCGACCAACCAAGTCAGCAGCCACACAGTCACGCCCATGGGCAACCAAACCAGCAAGCCAGTCAACAAGTAATGGCGAATTTTCAAATTCATTTTGGCAACCTCAATGGCATGCGCATGAAGCGGCACAGGCAGTTGATGCGGATGGGGTGCTTGACTCTGCCGCCGGTTTCACACCGCCAGTGTCCGAAGAGGGGGAAGCGACTGCGTCTGCAGGACCTGTGGCGGCAGCGCCCGCGACAGCTGCGGGTGCGGGCGTACCGGACGTGCCACCTTTGAAATCAGTGGCATACCAACCCGAGCCCTTGAGCTGGAAGCCAGCGGCGGTGAGCTGTTTGCTGAAAGTGGGCGCGTCACAGGAAGGGCATTTTGTCAGGGGATCGTCTGACATCTTTTGCAAAACATCCTTGGCATGGCCACAGGAATCACACTTGTAGGCGTAGATGGGCATGTTGAAGGTTCTCGCTTGGCAATCACAAAACCTTCAATTATAGGTGGGTCCCTTGTAAAACATGGTGGGCGCCGTGCTTGTTTTTCAGGACTTGCGGGGCCAAGGAGCCTATGAGCATGCCCGCCAAGCTGGCCAAAACACCCGCCAACTGGGCTGGAAATTCTTCACCCGCGGGGGTCATGAGCAAGAAAAGCCATGTCAACAGACCCAATGCGATCGACAAAATAGCACCTTGGGTGGTGGCTTTTGCCCAATAAAGCCCAAAGATCAAGGGAATGAAGGCACCCACCAAGGTCACTTGATAAGCCCCTGAAACCATTTCATAAATGGAACTGCCTTGCATTTGAATGGCATACAGCAAGACCAAGGCGCTGAACACCAAAACTGTCACTCGCATGGCCAACAAGGACTGTTTGTCACCCTGATGCGGGAAAAACTGTCGCCATATGTTTTCAGTGAAGGTGACGCTGGGTGCCAGCAAAGTGGCAGACGCGCACGACTTGATGGCCGATAACAAAGCGCCGAAGAACAGCACCTGCATGACAAATGGCATTTGGGTCATGACCAAAGTCGGCAAAACCTTTTGAGGATCTTCTTGAATGAGTTGAGCGGCCTGCTCAGGCATGATGATCAAAGCGCTGACCACCAAAAACATGGGCACAAACGCAAACAAAATATAGCAAATGCCGCCGATGATGGGGCCCTTGGTGGCGGCACTCAAACTGTTGGCAGACATCACGCGTTGAAAAACGTCTTGCTGCGGGATGGAACCAAACATGATGGTGATGGCAGCTGCCACAAAAAATAAAATGTCCTTCATGTTGGGCTCAGGCAAAAACTTGAAAAGGTCTTGGCTGACGGCCAAGGCGATCACTTTGTCGGCACCACCCGCTTGATCGCCCGCATACACCGCCAGCGTTGCCAAGCCGACCACCAAAATAATCATTTGCATGAAGTCTGTGATGGCCACGGACCACATGCCACCAAACAAAGTGTAGGCCAGCACCGAAACCACACCGATGGTCATTCCCAATGGCATGCTGATGACGCCACCTGATAACAAATTGAAGACCAAGCCCAGGGCTGTGACCTGAGCTGAGACCCAGCCCAAATAGCTCACCATGATGATGATGGAGCAAATGACTTCTACTGAACGGCCATAACGCTCCCGGTAATAGTCGCTGATGGTGAGCAAATTCATGCGGTACAACTTGCCCGCAAAAAACAAGCCCACCAAAATCAAACAACTGCCCGCACCAAACGGATCTTCTACGACGCCGTTCAAACCACTGTTCACAAATTTAGCAGGAATGCCCAAGACTGTTTCAGAGCCAAACCAAGTGGCAAAGGTGGTGGTCACAATCATGGCGAGTGGCAAATGCCTGCCTGCAATGGCAAAGTCTGCTGAAGTTTTAACGCGTTTAGCAGCCACCAAACCAATGGCAATGGTGACGAGTAGATAAGCAATGACCAATGTCAATAACACGACAACACTCCTTAAATTAACGGAAACCTTTCGAATGCTTGAAGCAAGATAAGGGTCGCTACAAACCCGATGACCACATAGACAATGGCCTGCAACAATCTATTGGTTCGTTGTTGCTCTGCCAACAACGCGTTGAGTTGATTTCGATCTCTTGAACTGGTTGATGAATGCTTTAAAAAGTCATGCATCAAGCGTGGCAACTGAGGCAATATCTTCGCGTATTGAGGGGCTTGTTCTCGCAATTGCTGGAAAAATCTTTTCGGTCCGACCTGATCAATCATCCACTGCTCTAAAAAGGGCTTGGCTGTGTTCCACAAATCGAGCTCAGGGTCTAGCTGTCGGCCCAGCCCCTCGATATTGAGCAAGGTTTTTTGCAACAAGACCAACTGTGGTTGCACTTCCACGTTGAAACGGCGTGATGTTTGGAACAAACGCAAGAGCACCATGCCCAAGGAAATTTCCTTCAGCGGTCGGTCAAAATAAGGCTCGCACACGGAGCGAATGGCCGACTCCAATTCGTCCACACGGGTATGGCTGGGCACCCAGCCCGACTCGATGTGCAACTCGGCCACACGCTTGTAGTCGCGCCTGAAAAAAGCACTGAAGTTTTGCGCCAAATACTCTTTGTCATATTCAGTGAGGGTGCCCACAATGCCAAAGTCGAGGGAGATGTAGCGCCCTAAAGTGGCCGGCTCAATACTGACTTGAATATTGCCAGGGTGCATGTCAGCATGGAAAAAACCATCGCGAAATACCTGGGTGAAAAAAAGCGTCACACCGTCTTTGGCCAACTGCGAAATGTCCACACCCGCTGCGCGCAATGCATCCACTTGACTGATGGGCAAGCCCTTCATCCGCTCCATGACAATGACTTCGGGGTGACAGTAATCCCAATACATCTCTGGAATGAGGACCAAATTCAAACTCTGCATGTTTCGGCGAAGCTGCGCACCGTTGGCGGCCTCTCGAACCAAATCCAATTCATCGTGTAAATGTTTGTCAAATTCCGCCACCACCTCGCGCGGTTTGAGCCGCTTGCCATCTGCACTGATTTTTTCAAGCCAGCCGGCCATCATGCGCATCAGGTTCAAATCTTTTTCAATGGCATGCAACATGTTAGGGCGCAGTACTTTGACCGCCACCTCTTGGACCACACCGTCTTTGTTTTTCCACATCGCAAAATGAACCTGCGCAATGGAGGCGCTGGCCACAGGCACATGATCAAAGGACTCAAAGATCTCTGACACTGGCCGACCAAAAGCTCGCTCGATGGTGGCCACGGCGATGTCTGAACTGAAGGGCGGCACCCTGTCTTGGAGCTTGGCCAACTCAACGGCAATGTCGTCAGGTAATAAGTCTCTGCGCGTCGACATGACTTGTCCAAACTTCACAAAAATGGGGCCGAGTTGCTCAAGTGACAAGCGCAAACGCTCGCCGCGCGAGAGTTTGTAAACACGACCCAAGGTCAGCGCCTGAGAAAGAATTCTCAACAGCGGCTGCTTGAAGTTCGACAACATTAACTCATGCAGGCCAAACCGCCAGACAGTCCACACAATGAAAACGCCCCGAAAAATTCGGTTCATAGGGCAGTCCTGTGAAGATCGGCACCTGGTGCAGGTTTGCGAATAAATTGCTGCATGGCCTGAAAGGCTTGCCGACCCATTGACACCAAGGTATGGGCCGCTGCATCACCCATTAATTTCGACAAGTCTTCTTCAAAATCCCATCGAACATGGTCAATTAACCAGTTGACTTCGGCCGCCAACTGAACATCACCTTCGATGTGAACGCCTGGCTTTTCGCCTTTCAAAACCGCCGAAGCCATGGCCAGGGGGGAGGTCTCTGTGAGGCTTAATTTGAGGTCAAATTTTGGCTGGTTCACACGCTCTAACAGGCCTGCGGGTGTGGGTGAGAACTGAATGACTTTGTCTTGCCATTGCAATTGAATACACCGGACCTTTTGACGCTTGAGCCTGCTTTGCGCTTCTGGTTCAGAGGCAATGACATGGTTCAAAAACAAAACCAAACGATTGATGGACTCGTCCATCACCCAAACGGGCGGCTGCGTGTGTGTGACGAATTGCTCGAGCGCTTCGCCCACGAAAGAAAAAGGGGACTGTGTTGCCATAGTCCCCAATTATTCCCGAAAGACTGACCCGTGCCAGCCCTTCTCTCAGAATGTCTTTAAATTATTGCAGGGCTTGTACGCCTGCAACCAGCCAGCCGCTGTTGCCATTTCTGAGTTTGGTCATGTTCCAAACTTCACGGAAAGGGCTTGGCGCAGAATCAGGCTCCTCACGAATGACGCCGTTGAATTCAACACTGGCCATGTAAACCTCGGGCAACTCTTCAATGCCCAGCAACTGAGCGTCCAACTTAACCACTTCGGTTTTATTGGGCTGTCCGGGGAAATTAGCTTCACGCTCGGCCAATTGGCTGTTGATTTCAGAGAACATGCCATCGGTCATCATGGCCTTGAGCGAGCCCATGTCGGCGCGATCCCAAGACTCTTGCAGGGTGATGAAGTTTCGCTTGGCGGCCTCTACGAAGCTGACACTGTCGAAACCTTCTGGAACACCCCAGCTCTGCGAACCTTGAAGCCCGGTCTGGGCGGCCGAACCTCCAATGGCGGATCCGATCATGGAACCACCCGACTGAGGGTTGGCTGCTGGACTTGCATCAAAACGGGTCTCTTGCGACTCCCAGGGACGCGCAGAAGCATCATTACCCACTTTTTCAGGGTTGTATTGGCGCAAGGTCGCAGGCGCCTCAGCAGATTGACCCGCACCTTGGTAGGCCAATCCATCTTGATTCGCCGCTGCGGATTTGCGTGAACGCAAGAAGTAGCCGATCACACCCACTGCAACCATCGCCAACAATGCAAACATCAGCATGTTGCCAAAGGCTTCACCCATGCCCAAGCTGCTCGCTAACCAGGCCAAACCGAGGCCAGCAGCCAAACCACCCAACATGGCGCCCCATGGGCGTTTAGCGGGTGCAGGGGCTGCGGCAGGAGCGGGTTTTGCGGGTGCAGCTGCTTGGCCAGGTGCGCCGGGCTTAACGGCCTCACGTTGCGTCACATTGCCAGACTGTTGTCCCACAGATTTTCCGCCGCCCATGCGTCGAGCCGCCTCTGCGTTCAAGGTGCTGAAAACCAAAACCAATGTAAAGATGAAGCCGAAAAATTTAGTCACTTTGTCTCCGAGAAGTTCAGAAAAAATAAATCAACATTTGATACCCAGATGCAAGGCTACCACCCCTGCACTCAAATTGTGAAATTCTGCATGTCCAAATCCGGCATTTTTCATAAGGGCTTTCAATTCCTCTTGCCCGGGATGCATCCGAATTGATTCGGCCAAATACCTGTAGCTCGAATCATCACCGGCCACCCACTGGCCCAATTTGGGCAGGATATTGAAGGAATACCAGTCGTATGCTTTTTCCAAGGGCTTGGCGACTTTTGAAAATTCCAAGATCAGCAACTTGCCGCCAGGTTGGAGCACACGGCACATTTCTTTCAAAGCCAAGTCTTTGTGCGTCATGTTGCGCAGGCCAAACGCCACGCTGACGACATTGAAATGATGGTCGGGAAAAGGTAATTTTTCGGCATCACAGACCATTGTGGGCAACACCACGCCTTCGTTCACCAGCCTGTCGCGCCCTGTTCGGAGCATGGCCTCATTGATGTCGGTGTGAACCACGCGGCCACTGGGCCCCACTTTTTTAGAAAAGGCCAGGGCTAAATCGCCCGTTCCACCGGCAATGTCCAACACCTGATCGCCTTCTTTCAAGTTGGCCACTTGCACGGTGTATGACTTCCAAACCCTGTGCAGGCCAACCGACATGAGGTCATTCATGATGTCGTATTTGGACGCCACGGAGTCAAAAACGCCGCGAACATGCTTGGCTTTTTCTTGCTCATCAACGGTTTTAAAACCGAAATGCGTTGAACTCATGCTTCGAATGTCCTCAATGTGAATGGCCGCAAGACGCACCTGCGGCAACCGACATGTCATCATCTCGTTGCATGCCTGCAGCCTTTAATCGATGGGTGTATTGGGTCCAGAGGCTGTCTTGCTCAGCGCCCAATTTGTACAGGTAATTCCAAGAAAAAATACCCGTGTTGTGCCCATCCGAGAAAACGGGTTGGACTGCGTAATTGCCAACTTGGGTCAAGTCAACGACGTTCACAAGGCGCTTACCCGTTTGCAAAACCTCTTGTCCGGGCCCATGGCCTTGCACCTCGGCCGAAGGAGAGTAAACACGCATTAACTCAAAAGGAATCCGAAACGTTTGACCGTCGGAAAAGCTAATTTCCAGGACGCGACTTTTCTCGTGCAGCGTCAAAGCTTCTGGCGTTGGTGAGCCTGGTGTCAATCCGGCCATGAGGCAATCTTTCGTGAAACTGGGATCAAACCAACACGCGTTCAATGCCACCGGCATTGGCAGCGGCCACATACTCTGGCATCCATTGCTCGCCCAAAATGTGCTTGGCCATTTCCACCACAATGTAATCAGCTTCTAACAAGCCGTTTTGCAAGTCATCGCCAAAGCGTGTCAAACCTTGTAGGCAGCTTGGGCAGCTGGTCAACACCTTGATGTTTTCTTTTTCACCCACCATGCCACTTGCACGCATCTGAGTTTCGCCCTGGCGAATTTCTTCTTCCTTGCGGAATCGAACTTGGGTGGCAATGTCGGGGCGAGACACACCCAATGTGCCTGACTCGCCGCAGCAACGATCCGATTTCAGGACTTGCGGGCCCAACAAAGACTTGACGGTCTTCATAGGGTCTTGCAACTTCATGGGGCTGTGACACGGATCGTGATACAGATAGGCGCCGTTGTTATTGAGTGTCATCCCTTTTTCAAGAAGGTACTCATGAATGTCAATAATGCGGCAGCCTGGGAAAATTTTGTCAAACTCATAGCCCTGCAACTGGTCATAGCAGGTGCCGCAACTCACCACCACGGTTTTGATGTCCAAGTAGTTCAGGGTGTTGGCCACGCGGTGGAACAAGACCCGGTTGTCGGTGATGATTTTCTCGGCCTTGTCAAACTGGCCGCTGCCCTTTTGGGGGTAGCCGCAGCACAAATAACCAGGCGGCAAAACCGTTTGAACACCGGCATGCCAGAGCATGGCCTGGGTGGCCAAGCCCACTTGGCTGAACAAGCGTTCTGAGCCACAACCGGGGAAGTAAAACACCGCTTCTGTCTCGGAGGTGGTGGTCTTCGGGTTGCGAATGATGGGCACGTAATCTTGATCTTCAATGTCCAGCAAGGCTCGCGCCGTTTTCTTGGGCAAGCCACCGGGCATTTTTTTATTGATGAAGTGAATCACCTGCTCTTTAATGGGCGCGGCACCCACACTCGAAGGGGGGGCCTTGGTTTGCTTGCGCGCAAAAGTTTTGAGCAAATCATGTGCAAATCGCTGCAGTTTCATGCCGACACCCACCATGCCCGCGCGGGCCAGTTTGATGGTTTCGGGGTTGGTCGCGTTCAACATGAACATGGCCGCGGCATTGCCAGGACGGAATGTCTTCTTGCCCATCTTGCGCAGCAAATTGCGCATGTTCATCGAGACATCGCCAAAGTCAATTTTGACAGGGCAAGGTGAGAGGCACTTATGGCAAACGGTGCAATGGTCGGCCACATCTTCAAATTCTTGCCAGTGCTTGATGGACACACCGCGGCGTGTTTGCTCTTCGTACAAGAAGGCTTCAACCAACAAGGAAGTGGCCAAAATTTTATTGCGCGGGCTGTAGAGCAAGTTGGCACGGGGCACATGGGTGGCGCACACCGGTTTGCATTTACCGCAACGCAAACAATCTTTCACACTGTCGGCAATGGCGCCAATGTCAGACTGCTGCATGATGAGCGACTCGTGGCCCATCAAACCAAAGCTGGGGGTGTAGGCATTGGTCAAGTCGGCATGAATGATGGCGCCATCAGACCCTTGCGCCTGACGCATCAACTTGCCCTTATTGAACCGGCCTTCAGGGTCAATGCGTTGTTTGTAGTCTGCAAATGGCTTTAACTCAGCATCCGTTAAAAATTCCAGCTTGGTGATGCCGATGCCGTGCTCACCCGAAATGACGCCGTCCAGGCTACGCGCCAGCACCATGATGCGCGCCACCGCTTCATGCGCGGTTTGCAACATGAGGTAGTCGTCTGAGTTGACGGGGATGTTGGTGTGAACATTGCCGTCACCCGCGTGCATGTGCAAGGCCACCCAGACGCGGCCCTTGAGTACGCGCTTGTGGACGGCCACGCATTCGTCAAAAATGGGCTGGAACGCCGCACCCGAAAAAATGGTTTGAAAAGGCGCCTTGATTTGTGTTTTCCAACTGGCGCGCAAAGTGTGGTCTTGCAGTTGGGGAAACAAGTTATCCACCCCCTGCAACCAGCCCTGCCACAAGTCACGAACATCACGCACCACGGCCAAAGCCTGCGACACACGATCTTCCAACAATTCAGCTGAGGCAATGGCACTGGTGTCGTCGTCTTTGCCCAAAGGCAAATTGCCTTTGCTTAAGAAATTCACCAACTCATTGCACAACTTGATTTTGTTGCGCATGGAAAGTTCGATGTTGATGCGCTCAATGCCGTCGGTGTACTCTGCCATTCGGGGCAAAGGAATGACCACGTCTTCATTGACTTTGAAGGCGTTGGTGTGGCGACTGATGGCCGCTGTTTTCTTGCGATCTTGCCAGAACTTTTTACGCGCTTCAGGGCTGATGGCGATGAAGCCTTCGCCACTCCGAGAGTTGGCAATGCGCACCACTTCAGAAGTGACTTTGGCCACATCGTCCGCGTTGTCTCCTGCAATATCAGCCAACAAAAGCATCTTGGGAAAACCACCGCGCTTGGACTTGGTGGTGTAACCTACTGCTCTCAAATAGCGGTCGTCCAAATGCTCTAAGCCGGCCAGTAAAACGCCTGAACGCTTTTGTTCGGCGAACATGTAATCTTTGATTTCGACAATGCTGGGCACAGCGTCTTTGGCATTGCCAAAGAACTCCATGCAGACCGTTCGCGTGTGATCGGGCATGCGGTGCAACACCCAGCGAGCGCTGGTAATCAGGCCATCACAACCTTCCTTTTGAATGCCTGGTAAACCTGCCAAAAATTTGTCAGTGACATCTTTGCCCAGGCCTTCTTTTCTGAAGACCGTACCAGGAATGTCTAAGCGCTCTTCTCGAACCAGGGTGGTGCCGTTGGCTTCAAAATATTTCAGTTCAAAGCTGGCCACTTCAACATCGTGGATTTTGCCGAGGTTGTGGTTCAAGCGCGTGACTTCCAACCATTGTGCATCGGGCGTGACCATGCGCCAGCTTGCCAAATTGTCGAGCGCTGTGCCCCACAAAACTGCTTTCTTGCCACCCGCATTCATGGCAATGTTGCCGCCAATACAGCTGGCCTCTGCAGACGTAGGATCAACCGCAAAGACCCAACCAGCGAGCTCTGCAGCATCGGCTACGCGCTGCGTGACCACACCGACTTCGGTCCACAAAGTAGGCACTTCTTTGTCAAGCCCGGGTAACTGAAGCATTTCGACGCCCGTCATGGCCTCGAGTTTTTCAGTGTTGATCACAGCACTGTTCCAAGTCAGTGGCACCGCGCCGCCGGTGTAGCCTGTGCCGCCGCCCCGCGGGATGATGGTCAAGCCCAAGGTGAAGCAGGCTTTGACCAAATTGGCCATCTCGGCTTCTGTGTCTGGCGTCAAAACCACAAAAGGATATTCAACACGCCAGTCGGTGGCATCTGTCACATGGCTCACGCGAGACAAGGCATCAAATTTGATGTTGTCTTTGGCGGTGTGCTTGCCAAGTCCCTTCTGTGTTTTTCGGCGCAACTGTGCCATGGCCGAAAAAGTTTGATCAAATACTTTGACGGCATTGCCAGCCAATACCAATAACTCGCCTACCAAGCCATCACGCA
>Ga0114974_10004811_pt1 | contig 10097 bp, 9 predicted proteins | sample S_130206_EF_Meta_FD_87318 | JGI IMG/M metagenome (GOLD analysis project Ga0114974, IMG submission 87318) | Freshwater microbial communities from Lake Simoncouche, Canada to study carbon cycling - S_130206_EF_MetaG | ecosystem: Environmental > Aquatic > Freshwater > Lake | place: Lake...
AAAATCGTTGAAAATTAGGCACTTAGAAGTTTGTGTGAAAGTAAGTTCTGAAACATTTGAATTTGTAAAAAATTTTTGACAAATTTCATCTTTTTAAACGTGACTGCCGCTTAGCAGCCAGTTTGTCAAAAAAAAGGCGCCATCAGGCGCCTTTGGTGACTGCAAAAACAAGTCATTAATCCCCGAACATTTTCTGTTTGAGTTCGCGGCGTTGCTGCGCTTCCAAAGACAAATTGGCAGTGGGGCGGGCCAACAAGCGACCTACGCCAATGGGTTCGCCAGTTTCATCGCAATAACCATAGTCACCAGAATCAATCCGCTGAATGGACTGCTCAATTTTCTTCAACAACTTGCGCTCACGATCGCGCGTGCGCAATTCCAAAGCATGCTCTTCTTCAATGGTGGCGCGGTCTGCAGGGTCGGGCACGACCACGGTGTCTTCACGCAGATGCTCGGTAGTTTCACCGGCGTTGATCAAAATACCTTGCTTTAATTGAACCAATTTGATTCGGAAAAAAGCCATTTGCGCATCGTTCATGTATTCCTTATCGGACATGGCCATGACTTCAGCATCGGTCAATTGATCGGGCTTTTTGGTTTTCCAGTTGTTTGCCAACTTGGGGTCCTTTTTAACAGCGACAAAGGGGGGGGGCGTCAAAACTTGAGTCGGCTCATTTTGTAAGTAGCTTGCTTTGGCAGCGGTAGACGCCACCGATTGAGCCATCGATGGCACCGTAATTTGGGCCAGGCGCGCAGAGGGACGCACAGCTCTGGCTGGCACATCGCCTGGCGCAACAGGTACAGCAGCAACCACGACAACGGGTGCCGCAGCTTTTGCTTTTTCTGCTTTGCTTAGTTTGGCAGGCTTTTCAGCCTTTGCAATTGACTTTTCAGATGGCGCGGCCGCGCCCGTTTTGGCTGAGGGTTTCGCGACCGGTTTGGCGACCGGTTTGGCGGCTGGTTTGGCCGCTGCTTTGGCGACAGGCTTGGCGGACGCCTTCAGGATCGGTTTTGCGGCAGGCTTGGCGACGGTCTTGGCTTTAGCAAGCGCCTTGATGGGTGCTTTGACAGGCGCTTTGCTTGCTGGCTTGCTGGCAGCGACTTTCGGAGCTACTTTGGATGCAGTCTTGGAGACAGCCTTGCTTGCATTCTTGGCCGTTGTTTTGGCAACAGGTTTCGAAGCCGGCTTCACAGTCTTGGCAGTGGGCTTTGCGACGGGTTTGGCACTTGGCTTGCTGCTTGGCTTGGCTGCGGCTTTGGGCGCAGCTTTCTTTGCGACTGGCTTCAGCTTTGTCACGGCTTTTTTAGGAGCAACTTTGGCAGGCGCTGGTTTAGCCTGCTTCTTCACGGGCGTGGCAGCCTTTGCCTTGGCACTGGCTTGCGAACTGTTCTTTTTCACTGCGGTTTTTGAGCTCGTTTTAAGGGGCTTTTTCACGTCCTGTCTCCTAGCCGTGGCGGCTTACGCATCCTCAACGGACACCAGCCATTTGCAAATGAATTGTGGTCATCGGCTCATTTGCGTCAAAACCCATATTTTCGACCTTCTGGGCGCATCGGGACCCCAATTAAGGGACCCCGTCAGGGCGCAGATTGTAGCGACTGAACAGCCTTAAAACGATTTCTAGAAAACTAAACCAAACATTGCTCCAAACCTTGCAACAAAATGTCTTTGGGCAAGTCAATGCCAATGAACACCATTTTGCTAACTTTGACCTCGTTTGCAGCCCATTCAGGGCCCAAATCACTGCCCATCAGCTGATGCACGCCCTGGAAAATAACTTTTCTCTCCGTGCCTTTCATGTTCAAGACGCCTTTGTATCTAAGCATCCGCGGTCCGTAAACGTTCACGATGGCGCCTAAAAAGTCCTCTAATTTGGCAGGGTCGAAGGGCTTGTCCGATTTGAATACAAAACTCTTCACATCATCGTCAAAGTGATGGTGGTGGCCATGCCCCTCTCCCTGATGCGAGGGGTGGTTGCAGTTTTCGCCATGCGCGTGGTCATGGTGATCGTGGGCCTTCTCATGCGCGTGATCGTGATCGTGATCGTGGCCGCAATGCTCATCGTGCACATGAGGGGTTTCTTCTTTCAAAAACTCGGGGTCAATGTCCAACTTGGCATTCAAGTTAAAGCCGCGCAAATCAAACACCTCCGCCAAAGACACCTCACCAAAGTGCACCACCTTTTGAGGCGCCCGCGGGTTCATGTGCGCCAAGCGGTGTTGCAAGGCTTCCAATTCGGGCTTGGACACCAAATCGGCCTTGCTGATGAAAATCTGATCGGCAAAACCCACTTGACGACGCGCTTCCTGGCGATCATTGAGCTGCTGCGCCGCATGTTTCGCATCCACCAGCGTCAAGATCGAATCGAGCAAAAAACTCTCTGCAATTTCATCGTCCATGAAAAAAGTTTGCGCCACCGGTCCCGGATCGGCCAAGCCAGTGGTTTCAATCACCACCCGATCAAAATTCAACTCGCCTTTGCGCTTTTGAGCCGCCAAAGTTTGCAGCGTGGTGCGCAAATCTTCCCGAATCGTGCAGCAAATACACCCATTGCTCATCTGAATGATTTGCTCGTTGGTGTCCGACACCAAAATATCATTGTCAATATTTTCTTCACCAAATTCATTCTCAATGATGGCAATTTTTTGGCCGTGCGCCTCTGTCAAAACGCGCTTCAACAGCGTAGTTTTGCCAGCGCCTAAAAAGCCAGTCAGGATAGTGGCAGGAATCAAAGCCATGAAAACACTCCAAAAAAACGTTCAAGCAAAAATCAAAATAGAAACAAAGTGTATCCATCAACCCAAACACTTCTCATTGCGAGGACGGATTAGGCAGGCAACGATTTCCGCTACCCCAGTATGAGTCCCGATCCCAAACACTTTACAGGGTGAGGATGGATTGGGCGGGCAACGATTTCTGGTAGCCAGTATGAGGCGCCCGCCCAATCCATCCTCACCCTGCGAGCGAAATAGCGCTCATCTCTTCTTAACCACCACCAAGCCCTTCAAATACTCCCCTTCCGGAAAATAAACAGTCATAGGATGATCAGGCGCACCTTGCAAGCGCTCACTGATATACCCATCTACACCCGCATCAGTCCCCGCTGAAGCCACAATCTTGTGAAATAAATCAGCACTGATCCCACCAGAGCACGAATAAGTGAACAACTCCCCGCCCGGCGCCAACAACTTAAACGCCAACCGATTAATGTCTTTGTAGGCACGCGCAGCACGCTCCGCATGCGCCGCAGTGGGCGCGAATTTAGGCGGGTCCAGCACAATTGCATCAAACTGCAGACCTTGCTCAATGAAAGCACGCATCGAAGCATTCACATCAGCATCCATGAACGTGGTGCGCGACAGATCAAACCCATTGAGCAACACATTGGCCTTGGCTTTCTCAAGCGCAGGCCCTGACGAATCAATGGACGTGACATGCGCAGCACCGCCTGCCAAGGCCGCCACGGTGAAACCACCCGTGTAGCAATAGCAATTGAGCACATTTTGAAACTTGCGAAACTGAGTGTGTTGGTAAAAGCGATAACGGCTATCGCGTTGGTCCAAATAGAAACCTGTTTTATGGCCTTCTGCAATGTTCAGAGACAACTGCCACCCATGCTCCTGCAAACTGATCTCTGTGGGCCCCACACCCCGCAGCCAGCCGGTCACTTCTGGCAAACCTTCCAGTGAGCGAACATTGGCATCTGAGCGCTCGTAAAGTTTGCTGAGACCTGTGGCTTTCAGCAAAGCATCGGCCATCACATCTTTAAAGCGTTCAGTGCCACAAGACGTGAATTGCGCCACCAAGGTATCGCCATAACGGTCCACCACCAAACCTGGTAAACCGTCAGATTCACCATGGACCAATCGCATGCCATTGCTTTGAATGTCAAACAAACTGCGCGCTTGAATTGAGTGTTGAATGAGCCCTTGAATGAACTCAGCATCAATGCGCTGCGCTTCGTTGAAACTCCAAACACGCGCTCTGATTCGCGAAGTGGGACTGAATGCAGCCCATGCCAAAAACACACCTTCGCTAGACTCAACTCGCACAGTTTCACCGGCATCGGCACTGCCCTTGGCAATGGCCGATTCAAAAATCCAAGGATGCTGGCGTTGCAAAGAGCGTTCTTTGCCCGCTTTGAGTTGAATCGTTTTCATGCCGCCATTGTCCCACTCGGCGAGGCCTTCAAAGCCTTTGGCCGCTGGAGATTATTTTTTACGCTTGGCCCGAGGGTGCGCCGCGTCATAGGCTTTGGACAAATGCTGAAAATCCAGTCGTGTGTAAACCTGTGTGGTGCTGATGTTGGCGTGGCCCAATAACTCTTGGACAGCGCGCAAGTCACTGCTTGACTGAAGCAAATGACTGGCAAAGGAATGCCGCAACATGTGAGGATGCACTGGCGTGGCCATGCCTGCCAACAAACTGCGCCGTTTCAACCTTTGCCACACCGACTGTGCTGATAATCGCGAACCATGCCGACCCGGAAAAAGCGCCAGCGCAGCATCTGACAAGCCCGGCACCGATTGGGTCATCATGCCCAGCGCTTGACTTCGCATGGGCAACCAAAGCGCAAGCGCCTTCAAAGCAGCCTGCCCCAAAGGCACTGTTCTTCGTTTGCCGCCCTTGCCTTGCACCATGACCTCGGCGCCTTGCATATCGATCCAGCCACGCCCTTTTTTGGCGGCTTCTGTGCTGGCCGCCACGTCCAAGCCCGTGAGCTCTGCCACCCGCAAGCCACACCCGTAAAGCAGTTCCACCATGGCAACATCACGCGCTTCTAGCCATGGGTCATCGGCTTCTTCAGCGTGTTCGGCCAACTGCACTGCTTCGTCCACGCCCAAGGCTTTGGGCAGAGGCTTTGAAACTTTGGGGGCGCGCACACCTTCTACAGGGTTGTGCGCAATGAGATTTTCACGCGCCAGCCAATGGTAAAAACCGCGCCAGCCGGACAAAATCAAAGCAATACCGCGACCTGAGCGGCCGCCGCTGTGCATTTGCGCAACCCACCTGCGCACATGCGTGGTTTGAACCTGCACCAAATCCAGCTGGGCCTCAAGTGCCAATTCTGAAAGCTTTTGGAGATCTAAGGAATACAGCGTTGCGGTTCTCTCTGCCAGGCGTTTCTCAAAACGCACATGATCGAGATAACGCGCAACGCGCTCGTCCATGGCTTAAGCCTTAGGCCTTTGCGGGCAAGAGGGCAGACAAAGCCGCACTGCACAACTCCGCCAAGTGTTCCAAGAAGTCGGTGCCCATGCCGCTGTGAAAGCGCTGCGCATCCGGTGACGCCAGCACCAACAAGCCAAATGGCGTTTGCTCTTTGCGCAAACGCAATGGCAACAAGGCCACAGAAGCCGCCTGCGCGGGCATTTGCAGCCATTGAACCGCTTCAATGCCCGTGCCTGCACCCACAAAAGGTGAGACATAAGTGGCCGCTGCCTCTTTGACTTCCGCACTCACTGCTTGGGCATAGGGCGCATCGGAAAACACATCGGCCACACCCCACAAACGCACCGCCACTTGAGGCACTTGAAAGCGCATTTCAATATTTTTCAGTGCTGACGGTACTCTTTCAGAAGCGGGTGTTTGCAACAACTCACAGGCCCACTTCTGCAGCTTTTCGGTGATGATCATGTTCTCGTTGCCATGGCGAATCATGTCCATGATGCGCATCTCGAGCGCACGAATTTTGTCGCGCAGCATTTGGGCTTGACGCTCTTGCAAGCTCACCGAACGGTGGTTGTCGGGACTCATCAAATGAACCGATGACAACAACTGCGCATGGCGCACAAAAAAATCAGGCGTGTTGGCCAAGAAATCAGCGATGTCATCTTCTGTGATGGGGTTCATCGGATTGATGGGGGTAGGGGTCATGCCTGTCTTTCTAATTTCAAGGTAATTCGGGAACGTCAATTTCGCCTTCAAACACCGATGTGGCCGGCCCCGTCATCCACACGGGTTGAGACACATCTTGCAAAGTCGCGCCCTGCCATTCAATGGTGAGCACGCCGCCATGCGTTTGAACATCTACTTTCGGGTTGAGTAACCCCATGCGGATGCCAGCGACCACGGCCGCGCAAGCACCTGTTCCGCAGGCCAATGTTTCGCCAGCGCCGCGTTCAAATACGCGCAAACGAATGGCATCACGGCGGAGTACTTGCATGAAACCGGCGTTGACGCGATTGGGGAAGGCGCTGTGGTTTTCAATCAAAGGGCCATGCGTCAAAACAGGCGCCGTGTCAACGTTGTCCACCACCTGAACCGCGTGTGGATTGCCCATCGACACCACAGCCACATCCGCCACTGCAGGTGCGCCTGTGGCAAAGTCCTTCAGATTCAAAGTCAAGCGCCAGACTTCACAGCCATTCACCGACTTGTGTTGCAAGCCTTCAGATTGAAAAGGAACTTGAGGCAAATTCAAGATGGGTGCGCCCATGTTGACCGTCACGCGGCCATCGGGGTTCATGTTCAATTCAATTTCGCCTTGCTGCACTTTCACGCGAATGCGGTCTTTGGAGGTCAGCCCTTTGTCGCGCACATAGCGCACAAAGCAACGCGCGCCATTGCCGCAGTGCTCGACCTCACCGCCATCGGCATTGTGAATCACGTATTCAAAGTCGAGTGTGTCATTGGGTGCGGGGCGCACCGTCAGAATTTGATCGGCGCCCACACCAAAGTGTCGGTCGGCCAAGAAACGGTATTGGGCTTGGGTGAGCTGATGCCGCGCACGCGTTTCATCGAGCACCACAAAGTCATTGCCCGCCCCTTGCATTTTTGTAAAGCGAATTCGCATGACCGAATTATCCTCGGTTCGGCCCCTGGTTGACACAAGGCCTGATAATCAGCACATGGTCAGACCTCATCAACTTTTGCATCCCCAGCGAGAACCCGCCGTGACACGGCCCGCCGCCACAGTGCTGTTGCTGCGCGACAGCCCCCAAGGCATTGAAGTCCTCATGACTCGGCGCTCGCTGACAGCCAGCTTTGCACCTGGCGCTTATGTGTTTCCGGGTGGCGGCATCGACGCCCTCGATGCGGCTTCGCACGCCCACGCAAGGCGACGACCCACCCAAAGCGACCTGCACCTCACACAAGCCATTGCCGCCATCCGTGAAAGCTTTGAAGAGCTGGGCATCTTACTGGCCTACCGTGCCGATCAAAGCATGGCCACGGCGCAAGACATCGCCAAGCTCGATCGAAGCCAGCCCTTTGCAGCGCAATGTGCCGCTTTGGGCATGAAACTGGCGGCCGAACAGGTCTATGTGCTGGCCCACTGGATCACCGATCGTGATTTGCCCAAGCGCTTTGATGTGCCCTTCTTAGTGGCCCGCATGCCCGAAGGTCAAACACCTGTGGCCGATGAATCCGAACAATTTGAGCCAGTGTGGGTGCGCCCTGCCGACGCGCTCAAGCGCCATGAAGCAGGTGACTTCTTCATCATTTTCCCGACCATTCGCACTTTGCAGCGTCTGACGCCATTTGCCAATGTGCAAGCCGTGCTGGATGCCTGCGCCGTCAACGACGAACCGCTGTGGACCAGTTGTCCTCGCGCAGGCTGGTTGGCTGGCAAAGAAGCGCGCTACATGGAGCACGAATCGCCTTTTGGCGAATTGGCGCTGACCAGCCCCGATGGGCAAATCGTGCATCACCTTGATTGGCAGTCCGACCACCCCGTGGCCCTGCTCAAAAATGTGCAGCGACTGACCGCGCCCAACCCTGGCGTGATGACAGGCCCAGGCACCAACACCTACTGGGTGGGCGACCCCCAAAGTGGCTTTATTGTGATTGACCCGGGCCCTGCAGACCCCGATCATTTGGAAAAAATTTGGCGCGCCACTGGCGGGCAAATTCGGATGATTGTGTGCACCCACTCACACCCCGACCATTCACCTGGCGCCAAGCCTTTGCAAACTCTTTGCAACGGACAAGCCGGTGGTGTGCCACCTATTTTGGGCCTGTCCTCTGCCAGCACGGCCAACGCGCAAAGTCAATTCAAGCCCGATCGCGAACTTCAACACGACGAAATTTTGAAGGTCGGTGAGCACAGCTTGAAAGTACTGCACACCCCAGGACATGCCGCCAATCATTTGTGCCTGGCGCTTTTGGAAGATGGCTTGTTGTTCACAGGCGATCATGTTCTGAATGGCAGCACCACGGTGGTGAATCCACCCGATGGGAGCATGAACGACTACCTCGATTCATTGGACTTGTTGGCCCATGAATGCCAAGCCCACTCGCTTGAATTTATTCTGCCAGCGCATGGCTACGTGTTGGGGTTTGCCTCGCAAGCCATTGCACACCTCAAAGCCCATCGCTTAAAGCGGGAAGCCAAAGTGATCGCCACTATGCGCGCTCTGCCGCATGGCACCTTGGAAGATTGGGTGGCACATGCCTATGACGACGTGCCCGAACGTTTGTGGCCAGTGGCTGCGCGTTCATTGCAGGCCCATGTGGACCGCATTCAGTCGATGCCGCCTGGCAATCACTGAAACAACAAGGCTCTCATGCATGCAATGAACCCCACCGAGGGCATTCGCCTGGCCAAACGTGTGGCCGATATTTTGAAATGCTCCCGCAGCGAAGCCGAACAGGTCATTGTGGGGGGCTGGGTCAAGGTCAATGAAGTGGTGGTGGACGAGCCCGCACACCGTGTGAGCGATGAAAAAATCGACATTCACAGCACGGCACAGCGCGGCAAAGTTCCCCTGCTCACGGTCATCCTGCACAAAGCTGCTGGGCAAAGTTGCATGCCCCAGAGCCACACCAACATTTGGAAAAACTTGACGCCCGAGATGCGCGCCCATCAAGACCGATCCGGCATCAGCCTCACACCGCGGCTCCTCAAAATACTTCAATGCGCCGCGGCCCTCGAGGATGCCGCAACCGGCCTGGTGGTCTTGTCTGAAGACCCCAGCATGCTGCGCAAACTTCAAGACGAACGCAGCCCCTTAGAACATGAAATGCTGGCCGAGGTGCAAGGTTCGGTCAGCCCCGACCAGCTGCGAGACATGTGCCCCATGGGCCTTAAAACCAGTCTCAGCAGCGAGAATCCAGAAAAAACGGGTTTGCGCATGGCTTTCAAGGGGTACCTGCCGGGGTATGCCGCAGGGGTCATTGAAAACACAGGCCTGCGCCTGATTGGGCTCAAAAGGGTGCGAATGGGCCGGGTTTTGATGGCTCCGTTGGCACCTGGCCAATGGCGCGCCCTCATGCCTTATGAAAGATTTTGAAAAAATGACGCCTTTTTGGCGTATTTTTGCCACATTGATGACAATGAAGCCCTTGAAATTCATCCGGTCATCCTCAATTGTGCTAATAAGTTTGAGAAAATGTCTCATAGTTTGATTCGCCGCCTGCGCTGAAAGGAAAACACCATGCGTTTGAGCACCAAAAGTCGTTTTGCCGTTACGGCCATGATCGATGTCGCATTGCGCGAGGATCGAGGCCCTGTTTCGCTCTCGGCCATCAGCGAACGTCACCAAATTTCACTCTCCTATTTGGAGCAACTGTTCAGCAAACTGCGTCAACACCATTTGGTGGAAAGCACGCGCGGTCCTGGCGGCGGTTACTCTTTGGCCCGCAATGCCGAAAAAATCACAATGGCCGACATTGTGAGTGCGGTTGATTTTTCAGCCGAATCAGAAGACGCCAGCAACACCGAAGGCAGCACCTGGATGAGCAGTGAGTTGTGGGCCAGCTTGAATGAAAAAATGCTGGCACACCTGCAATCGATCAGCTTGCGTCAGTTGGTGTCTGAGCAGCGCGCCAAAGGTGTGACCGTTGAGCCAGCGCCCTCTGTGGTCAAGCGCGGTGTGTTTGCCAAGCCCAAAAGTCAGCCCGTCAAAATGAACGTGCCCAACTCTGTGTTTGCATTGGCAGCCAGCTTGGTCCCAACACGCTGAACGAAGTGCACTCTAGCTAAAACGCGCTCTAGGGCGCGTTTTTTTTGGCCTTGATCAAGCCAGTGAATAAAGTGTGAAGCCTGCCGATAAGCCGGATTCTGTGCATTGAAGTTACCCTCAATGTGACCGCCATTACTCTGGGCCGAGGGTTGCCCACTCGGCTCGATGCTACCTACCCGCACACTCTCCGG
>Ga0114974_10004812_pt1 | contig 10094 bp, 7 predicted proteins | sample S_130206_EF_Meta_FD_87318 | JGI IMG/M metagenome (GOLD analysis project Ga0114974, IMG submission 87318) | Freshwater microbial communities from Lake Simoncouche, Canada to study carbon cycling - S_130206_EF_MetaG | ecosystem: Environmental > Aquatic > Freshwater > Lake | place: Lake...
ATAAGTTTTTCCATCCGCCGGCACCTGATAAATCTCATTCAGTCGGATCTTCAACTCATTCTGCGTCAACTTCTTACCCGTTGGATTCTCATCAGCCGTCCAAGTGCGATATGACTTCCAGATATCATTGAAGCTCGGCGGCTCATCCCAACCAGGCACCTTACGAATACGGCACTTGTGGAACTTGCCAAACGAGTCAAAGTTGCCCTTATAATTCTCACAAGCCTGCATAACAACCGCAGGAACCTTAATACGCCCAATACAATAACGAGTCTCGTACAAGTGTACTAGAAGCGAGAAGAAAGGAACACGCCATGAAAGTAATTTCTCATCCATCATATCATCACGAGGATAGACATGATTTGCCAAATCAACAGGATGCTCATTTGGATCTACAAAACGGCTGTCAAATGGAATGACACGAATACGCCGCCAAGTACCACCATCCATACTATGAACAGGTGGCATACGATTACAAGACATGAAGATTTTTCCAGTAATCTTGAAGGACTCCTGATCCTTGAACAAGGCTCGTGCCTCTACCAAATCCTCGCCACTGAACTGCTTCATACGAGCAGAATTCAACGGCTCATTTTCGTCAGGCTCCTTTGTCTCAATAAAACGGCAACCCTTCACACAAATAATATCAGGATTCGCCGCCCCTGAATCAGGCCGCTTACGAGTCAAAGCAGTCGTTGAAAGTGATCCTGAATACTGGCCCATAACACTGCACATAAGTTCTACGAACTTTGACTTACCATTACCACCAGAACCAGTCATAATATAAAAGCACTGTTCCTTGTTTGCGCCCTCCAAACAACCAGCCATTAGAGTCAAGACATAATCACGAAGATCCTGTGCAGGAAACAACTTTGTAAAGAAGTCCATAATCTCTGCGTAAACTGGATTACTTGCATCGTAAGGCACATAGTTAATCGGTCCTAATGATCCTTTCTGGCCAACGCAGAGGCTCACATAATCCTCCGCAACTCCTGGATACAAGGTTGGCTTATAACGGATCGCCTTTCCTGCCTCATCAAACACAGGCTCCTTCAAATTCAAGATACCATTTGCACATCCAATCTTATAAGGATTCTGATTGATCTGCTTTGTAAACTCTTCATCATAGAAGATTTGAGTCGCCTCCTTAAGCACACTTTCCTTGAAAGTCGCATTGTAAAGATTTTCTTGAAGCTTCAGAAGTTTTGTCATATTTTCCAAGAATATCTTATACTTATTTTCATAGTCAGGATCCTTGTCATCAGGCATCTTAAGGCTATGACGAGCCGCATCAACCTTATTTGCGATTTCATCAGTAATACGAGTCTTAATGAGTAGACCACTTGGCATTGAATTCCAAATATGATCCTTAAACATATACCAATCCGTTGAACGCCCGTCAACAGCACACTTATAAATATCTGGAAAGAGTTTCTGAATCATCATGGCGACATGATAGTGCGTACCACCCTTGAAGGTAATAGCCGTCTTAGTAATGAAGGATAAGATATCGCCATCCATAATTTCACTGTACTTCACAGGATTATCGGCCCGTGCCCACATCTTCAAGCTCCCCATACGAATCTCCATTGATCCATTTACACGGCGCATTGAACCCTTTAGCCAATCACGCCGCAATGCGTCTACATTATTTGAAGTATAGGATGGAGACTTTTCACTGAATTTCATCCAAGTCTTAAACATGTCCTCGCTCTGATCAATATGATAGAGGCACCATCCAACACGCATCCATGAATCATAACCATCTGCACGCTCGGCTGAAAGACACTCTAGAGCAAGGCGCTTTGCTAAAGCGATCTCATCCTCAGTAGTCACAATATTATTGAAAGAGTCTACAAGAATTGGCAAATAACCAGTTAGTTCAGAAGGTGTTGGCTGTGGAGTCAATTGAACAACCGGATTCTTTGCAATAAGTACTGCTTTCTCAACTTCATCCTTATGAGCCTCCGCAACTGACAAGGGCTTATTTAGACTATAACGAATACTGAGAGTCTCAAGAAGTTGCCGTGGCGTATATTCTGACTTATCCTGTGAAGCAATCTTGCCAGTCTTAGGATTATACCTTAGTACCGAATGGAGAAGATAAGGAGGAATATCCATCTTAGACTCACCATAGAAGAACCATCCCTGCTTATTTCCCATACATTCATCAAAGACCTTCTTAGCCTTATTTGTATGTTCAGATTCTTGGTAGGTTCCCGCAAAACACTGTTCTAGAGCCTTAGATTCTAGAAGTTTTTCACGGATAAAAGCATAATGCTCCTTGCCAATACTGAAATCAGGACAGGCAATATGAACACCATCCTTAATCTTCTCATCATCATTCTTTGTCTTTGTATCAATATAAGGCTGAGGACGAAGAGTTACAAAGAAACGGAGCTGGGTACGATCCTTTAGATCAAAATACTCCTTGAGAACTTTAACGACTTCGGTAATAAAGTCGTTAATGTGCTTATCATTAAAGGTTCGCTGTAAATTCTTCTCCTTATTATACTTGAAATCTAGATCAATTAATAGGGGTGCAATTGCATCTGTCTTACGCTGTTCTACAAAGTTATTTGGGCGGAATTCATCTTCAAACAAATAAGTACCCATTAGATCAAGAAACTTAGGATACTCTGCATCTGAAATATACCAACATCCCTTGTGAATTCCTAGACCAGTCATAGAAACCTCATTTCCCTGTTTACTGGCGACACGGTGGTCATCCAGGAATTTCTTCAGGTCATGCTTCTGATAAGGATCAAAAGCCATGAATATTGTTCAATAACCTGTAAAAGGACTAGCCAATTTTTTTTGGTATTATAAAATTGATTTGATTTCTAGGTATATTTATTGTAGAAGGATGGAAATTAATAATTCTTACGAGATTAAGATTAATGAGAATGTTTATTATGTTTATGAAGGAACATGCGATGGAACGCCAACTAAGTGGATCACTAAGACAAAGTGGGATTATAAAATAAATGTAAAGATGATTGTAAATGAACTTAAATATATGGATAGTAACAATGATGAAATCTTGGTATTTGAAGAGGATGATGAAGAATATAGTGCATATTAGTTCCTTACTTTTGTGTTATTTCTTGTAGTTTGTTTTTTATGAAAATTTATTGTTTAAAAATTGAAAATGAAAAAATTAATCTAATAAGTATAAAATGGGTCAGTATTACTTAGTAGTTATTCTTGCAGAAAAGTCAGATAAGGAATATATTCGCACCTATCTGGATCCAGGAATGTATAATAATGGTATGAAACTAAGAGAGCATTCATATATTGGTAATAATTTTGTAAATATTATTGAGAACTTAATTGGTCCAAATGGAATGTTCTATAAGAGTCGCCTAGTATGGGCTGGAGATTACTCTGATGCAGAGCCTAATTCTGATAAAAATCTAAACAAGATGTGCGAGGCAAAGGTCCCTTTTGTGTATAAGGAACCGATAGTATCATATACCTACATTGTGAACCACACAAAGAAGGTGTACATTAAGAAAACTGAGGGCTTCCATCCCCTGCCACTTCTAACAGCCGAAGGAAATGGGCGTGGAGGTGGTGATTACAATGGGCCAAATGTAGATCTAGTAGGGACTTGGGCACGAGATGTTATCTCTATGGAAAATGAGGCTCCTGATTATACACTCATTGAGCCTGTATTCTAAAAACCCTCAACGGCGGCGACGAGTCTTAGACCTTACTCTGGGTGCCAAAGAAATACCAATATTTTGTTGTAATTGGTTTCTCTGTGAAGCCAAATGACCCTTTTTACCTGAAAGCATTTCACCAATAACTCCTTCAATATTTGCAGGTAGTTGACGATTTTTTCCAATTCGTGCTACTTCTGTTAAATTATTCAAGACTGGTCTCACTTTTACTTTTAATTTGAGGGTTATCATATAATTTGTTAATTCATTAAATATTAGTAATTGTTTTTCTTCTGACATATTTTCATCAAACTCATGTTCAATATAAAGTGCTCCAATATTTTTACCGATGCTTCTTAACATAAGTGTAAAAATATTAAAAACAAGATTAATTCTTGTTACAGTTAATTCCATATTGAGAGGTTGAATAATACAATTAAATTTATTTTTATTAAGAATAGGTCTTATTTTTTGGCCATGTAAATTTAAAAATATCCCATCAGATATTCCAATATTTAAATCATCAAGGTTCGGAATTAGTTGAATAAATAATGTATTTTGTCCAATTAATTCTCTTATTTCATCTGATAAACCTTCTCTATCGGGTGTTATAATATCATAAATAGGCATCTATCTAATAAAGAAGGTCTAAAAAACTCTCACATCTTTATCTTATGTCAACTAAACGTATCTTAGCAGATATAGGGGATTGAAAAGGGAATAAATATTATAATCCATAAACTTCCTTTTAACGGCGGCGACGAGTCTTTCTTTTTCCACCTTGTATTTTTTTAAGTGAATGATTCTTTTTGATAATGCTTAGTGAATAAGCATTTGCTACGGGTGATATCTTCATTTTATGTTCATTATTATATAAATTATTAGCATAATGTTTAAAAAAAGATTTAGGAAATGATTGTCCATAGGCATTTGAATTAAGTTGTACTGTTGATCTATTATTTATACCTGTGTAATTAGTAAGATCTTCATTTATAAGTGACTGCATCAAACTATATCTCTGTGTTTCAGGAACATTTCTGTATATTTGTCCAATACGCTGGGCAGAACCAAAATCAATTAAATATAAATTATAAGAACCATTGGGTAGTTCTTCAGCTAATACATTTTCTGGTTTTAAATCATAATGTACTATACCATTGTCATGTAATGTATTAACAATTGTATTAAGTTTCTCAATAAGTGAATTATTTATTTCTGCTATTCTATTAACTTCAACCTTAGCCCTTTCATCGCCCGCGTATACTTTATTTCTAGCATCAAAATAGGCTATATCTAATTTTTTAAAAACATTACGCAATGTTAGAGAAACTAGACCATCATTTTTAGGAATTACGGTTCCTTCTATATATTTCGTAATAAGAACACCGTAATTTTTCTTAGTATCAATGCAAAATGAATAAAATTCTGGTGATATACCTAAGGATGCAATTTCTTGTAAGGTTTTAGCTTCATTTATAGCTTCTATTTTGACAGATTCATCCTTAAGAACAACAATTTTAACAATTGCCTTAGTTCCATCATTTGCTTCAGATACAAAAACTTTACCAAAAGATCCCTGACCACAAACACCATTAGTACATGACATATTTAATGATTTTTTTAAGAATGGTAAAAATTTATTTGTTTTTGTGTAGTATTTTTTATAAGTATCCCAATCACCCAATATATTTGTAAATCTTTCACTACTCATTCTACAATAAGAAGGTCTAAAAAACTCTCACATCTTTATCTTATGTCAACTAAACGAATCTTAGCAGATATAGGGGAATTAAATAAACCTATATATGCTGAATCTGGGATTTTTTATGTTCAAGATGATAAGGATATACATAAGGGAAATGCTTGCATTTTTGGCCCGGAAGGTACCCCATATGAAGATTGTCCAATGCTTTACTCCTTCAGTATTGACAGTGGATTTCCATATGATCCGCCAAAGGTGCAGTTTAATACTTATGATGGAATAACACGATTTCATCCAAATATGTATGTTGAAGGAAAGGTATGTCTTAGTATATTACATACTTGGGAAGGACCACGATGGGCCTCTACAATGCGCCTTTCAACAGTTCTTGTAACGATTCAGAGCCTTATGGATAATAGTCCAATCTTACACGAGCCTGGATATGCTAGTTATTCAAAAGAATCAGAAATAGTTAAGGCATATTCAACCTTTGTAGAATATTCTTGTATACAGTATATTCTTGAACGAGCAGAAAAGAGATTGCAACCCGATGCCTTTATTCCCTTTCAGCAAGTATTTAACGAGCGCCTTCCTGGTATTCTTGATCGTTTAGAAATTCGTTTGAGAAAACTCCTTGAAACAGGAGAAAAGACTTTGAATAATGTTCCTTATAATATGCACGGAACAACAAATTACGCAAGATGTTTAGAAAGGGCTATAAAATTGAAGGCTTAGAACATTATTATTTAGTATAATAAAATGGCGACCCCCATGACCCTTCTAGACCATATGTGTCCTAAGTGCGACTACTACATGCCTCTTATGGAAGGAACAAGTGAAGAAACCGGTACAAAGGATCTTATTCGCTCTTGCCGTAATTGTGGCCATAGTAAGGATGAGCAGAAGGGTCTAGTTATGGAGACAGTTATTCAGGAAAAGGCGTCTGATGCCTACCGTGTTGCAACAAACGAGTTTACTAAGGAGGATCCTCGTCTTCCACACATTAAGACTCTCAAGTGTCCAAATGGTTCATGTTCTAGCCGTTCAGGAACTATGGAGTCAGATGTGATTTACATCAAATATGACACCGCTAATATGAAGTATTTATATATCTGTACAAAGTGTGATACTCAGTGGCGCAGCCGTTCATAGTTCGTATGATGGTAACTTATCAATTTCTTCTTTTATGGCCTTATAGGCCTTAATAGAATCGTCACCATTCTGTATTAAATAAGCACTTAGTTCATATGGGTGTTCATGGCCACTATGAATCTTTCCAAAAAAATCCTCCCAATCTGGAGGAGGTTGTCTATGTAGCGTTCGTGATGTGGTGTTCCACCAGACAATATCAATATCATGTATATCGGGCATTGTTAGACTCTTGAAGATTCCAAGAGGAACCCATTCTTTTTTCCATATGAAGTATGGGACAAGAATAGTATCTGGGTTTAACCGTTTTCTTAGAAGAATGTCGCCTGGTACGCTTCCATCCCACTGTGTCATTGACCAATAATCTCTAAAAATTTTTGCCCATGATGGAGCATGAAGACGCTGACTCACATGTACTCTTTCATGAAGTAATATACTTTCTAGGGAAGAATCAGCAATTTTTGTAGAAAGGCAAATAAGATTTGGCGGGCGTGTATGTGGTAAGCCATTATCGCATTCTGGTTGAAGCCAGACTATTTGACCATTTGGCCAAGGTGATGAAGCCGCCGATATTTTTTTAGAAACAGTATGTACAGTAGGAGCGTATTTAAGTGTATCTCTTGCCATACGGTTTGGAGAAGAAAGTTCAACTGCTCTTCTATATTGATCTATAGACTCTGCTTTAGCAAGAGCTAATAGGGCATCCCCTCCTGTAAGTGGTGGTGGCTGAGGCCTACGAACATCAGGCATTGAAAAAAATTCTCTTGATATTGCAAGGCCCATGTTTTTACTCTATTATATACTACTATTCAGTTGTTTTAGCCTTCTTTAACTTTATTCCTTTCACTGCATCAAGTTGAAGCCGTGCTGAGAAAAGGCTATCTAGTGTTGATTGCTTAGTTGTACTGCGGGTCATAGGTCCTTCATGGGATGATCGCTGTGTTTTTCCTGATCGTATTTCAACCGTTGCACCAAGCATGTTTGCAAAGGCGCGTGTTGCTGACTTATTATTTGATTGCATTGCTTCATTAAACAGTAGGTTATATGCGGCCGTTTCACGCTGGACAATACGAGCCTCAGGAATATCTGACCAGCCACCCTTTGGTGTATACGAGCTAAATCCAGGAATCTGATCCACTACAATTCCAAAGAGTTGGCATAGAGGATTTGCAATTTGATGATCAATATAATACATGTAATCAGGCTTAAGTCCTTTTTCTTTGATAAAGCTTGGAGTCTCAATTCGCTCTCCCTGAAGATCAGATGCTTTTTGACCAACTTCTGACTGAACATAGATATAGGGAATACGGTCGCCGCTTGCTGGAGCATTTCCTGGTTCACGAACTGCAATACGATCTGCTAACATCTTATGGGCAGGTGCCGACTTGTATTCTGATCGTAGCGACTTACTAATAATAAGTGGCTGTAGTCCAAACTTCCCTTCTACTAAGTCCTTTGCCATGGACTGCATAAGAAGAGCTGCCTTTGGTACATCCTTTTCATTTAGAAGGATTTGAAGTGCTGCCGCATAAAAGCGCTTTGAGATTGCTGCATAGTCACGGCGCTTGAGTGCAATACCCATAAATGCTAGACTGTACTTGTGAGCCACCTCATACTTATGCCCAACATAACGCTTCTTACTAAAGATAATGAAGGGCCAATAAACCTTGTCAAACTCAAAGTCATGAGGATTTTTCAGAGCCTTTGTAACAAGTTGACCAGCTTCTTCCGTCAAGTGAATAGTACGCTCTAGAGCTTCCTTACCTTCAAGAGGTTTTCCTGAAGCGTCTTTTGGATTGAATGATACGAATATCGAATCCGTGTCCCCATATACTGTGCGAGCATCAGGATATGTTGTTTCAATAACCTCCTTAGCAAACATAATCTGTTTACGGCCATAGGCAGTTACAGAAGCCGCTAGAGCCTTTAGACGAATCTTAAAGGTTCCTGAGCCGAGCTGACCATACAAAGAATTCGCCGTCAACTTATAAGCCAACTGCTCAGATTCCAAAAGAGCCTTGCGAAAAGGATCAGACTCCTTTGCACCCTCCTTACGCTTTGCCTTTCGTGCTGCCAAAAGACCCTGAACAATTAAAGGAATGGTTCCCATCTTATTCTGGGCATAACGACATACACGAATACCTTTCTTAAGCTGCTGCTTATGCTTGCGAGTATCCTCAGGATCGTCAATGAAATTATCATATTCAATGTCTGTATATGAAACCCCTTCTAGGTTATCATACTCTTCAGAACCCCAAACACAGGTCACAAAGGTTCCGTCCTCCTTATAATCCTTGACCCAAACAAGAGTATCATGGCTAATATTTTCACTAATAATTGTACTTGGATAAAGTGAGGCGAAATCTGCTACGCCAACAGGAACTGTATAAAAGCCTGGCGTAGGATCCAAGACAATGGCACCCTCATACTTCTCACCATTTTCACTACCACCAGGAAGCACCTCAATACACTGTTCAGCCTCATAACAATACTTGAACATAAGACTCTCAATCTTAACACCCTGACCTCGCAAGAAGATATAGGGAATAGGCACTGAAGAAACATTTGCCATTGACATAGCATTATTAAATAGTTCCAACTTCTTGAATAGATCCAAAACAAGTTGACAATCCTGTACGCAATAACGGGCAATCACAGCACGATCTGCCGATGAACCGAGCTGTTTCTTAAACATCTCCTTTGGTGACAAGTCATCCTTAACAATCGCCCACTTATCAACCTCGGCAACAAGAACATCCTCAGGTGTTTCAACAACAAGATAACCATCTGCGTATTCAAGAACATTCAACTTCTCACAAAGAGTATCACCACCCTCATTCAAAAGCACTACACTGCGACCAACTGCAAGGTCCTGTTTTGTAGAATTAATAAATAGCTTCCAACCTTCTACCTTTTCCTCAACCTGTTTAACACTTTCTCCTAGGAAATATCGTGAGGTATCGTCTAGCTTATATGATCCCAAGGGATACCCACGCTTAATATAATGGTATAGATCCACACGAAGGCGGCCAGGCGTATTCCATAAATATAGCATATTGTCTCCCATAGCAGAGGATGAAAGTCGCTTCTCATCCAGTTTCATTTCACCTCCTTCATCGCTCAAACGGTTCATCATCTGAATCTCTGGCCGATGACTAATACCCAGTTGTTCACAGCGCTCCCAAACATATTTTTCATCAAAACCAAAGATGTTATAACCCATCATAATATCAATATCCTTTTCACTCATCCAAGCAAACCAACCAAGAAGAAGTTTCTTTTCAGATGGATATGAGTGAACTTCACCTTCTGGAATCTTGTCGCAAGTATCCAAGACAAAGATATGCTTCTCAGATTCTTGGCTACCAAGACGGCTTAGAATCACACCAACTTGAATAATAGGATCGCCGACCAAGGCCTGAGGAAAGGCGCCAGTCTTACTCATACACTCAATATCCCAGCTTGCGACACTAAAAGGTGCTGTCGGTGCTGGACCTTCACATGGATTAATGTCGGTCCATTCGGCCTCAATTACTGTTGACTCATCTGTAAGATCGTTTTCATCATATGAATCCAAG
>Ga0114974_10004815_pt1 | contig 10089 bp, 9 predicted proteins | sample S_130206_EF_Meta_FD_87318 | JGI IMG/M metagenome (GOLD analysis project Ga0114974, IMG submission 87318) | Freshwater microbial communities from Lake Simoncouche, Canada to study carbon cycling - S_130206_EF_MetaG | ecosystem: Environmental > Aquatic > Freshwater > Lake | place: Lake...
CCCGATGTCTGTTGTAAGACCGAAGATGTTGGCGACCATATAGCACACAACAGCATCGATGTAATCTTTGCCGACCCGCCCTACTCAAAGGCGGACAGCGACATTGGATACAAAGGGAATTATCCTAACAAGAAAAAAACTATTAGTGCGTGTTCTACTATCTTGAAACCTGGTGGTTTGCTGTTCTGGTTAGACACATGCTTACCAATGTTTCGTAAGAGTGAGATGGAGTTGGTTGGTGTGATTACTATCTTAATTAGCACTAACCACCGTGTCCGTCTTGTTAGTGTCTTTCGTAGAGTTTGAAACATACACCATCTCGCCAAAATACAAACGGTATACAAAATGGATGCCGTCCAGCAATGGAGAAATGTTTCCCATTGAAAGACAAATGCCAGACGCTTCCACCCAGACAGACATGCCCGCCGACACCCAGACCAAACAAGGAAAAGGTCTAACCCGAAAACCGATTGCCGAGTCCACACAGAAGAAGTATGACCAAGCAATCCAGAGATTAAGAAATGCAAAGATTGATTTAGAAAAACCAGAAGAGTTCTTCGCCTATGCCAAAGACAAGCATTTTGGCGAGTCCGCAGAGAAGACTTACCTGTCCGCGCTCAAGTATGAACTGGGCAAGTTAGACAAACCCTTCTTCTTCCCCAGGGAGTATCAAGACCGCATTGATGAGTTGTATAAGAGACAGAACAAGGCAGACGAGAAGCAGGAGTTGAAACCTAAACTACTCGCCAAGTTTGTATCGTATGACAAGTTGTTAGAAGAGCAGAAGAAGTGGGCAAACAAGGCAGATAAGACCACAGAGGATTGGGTTCAGTATGTCATCACAAGTCTGTACACTTTGAATCCGCCCTTGAGGAATGATTTCGGTGATATGGCAATCACTTCACGAAGAAGCGGAACACGAACTGGAAACGACCTTGTGTGGAATAAAGACCCAGTTATTATCATGAGGAATTACAAAACACATGGAACCTATGGCGATGTTGAAGTCCCAGTTTCTGCACCTCTTAAACAAGTTCTCACCAGTTGGTTCAGTCATCTTGGGGTTATTCCTCCGTATGTGCTTGGAACTAAATACAGTGATACGCAGACTCTCCGCCTCATTGGACAAGCGTTTAAGGGAACAGGCAAATCCCTTGGTATCGACAATCTTCGCCACGCATACATTCAACATTTTGTCGTCCCCATCGCAGACAACACCCTCAAGCGAGACGCCATTGCCAAACGAATGCTCCACAGCAGAGACACCCAACAAAACTACATCTCACAGAATCTTGAGAAAAAGGAAGACTAAATGTTTCCATTGTGAAGGTCAAGCAACTGATAAGAAGTGTTGTGATGAACCGGTATGTGATACTTGTTATGAATGGAAGAAGTGGGCGGAAAGGAATGATTAGACATTTGGAAACCGGCGCTTGTAATCTTTCAAACTTGCTTCAATCGTAGGTTCGTTCCATAGAATCCATCTGGATAAAGCACCTGCACTCTTGGGGTCATTCCAATGTTCATTTTTTCTATGCCGGTCAAGGTATAGTTCTTTACGCACTGGGTCTTTCGAGAGCGTGTAGTCTGTATATCCTGTGGCACCGAAGTCAGTATGGGTTCCGTCCTCAAAGATTGCTCTGAACTTTTTACCTTTTAATGGTGATTTCACCAACCGCATTATCTCCTATGAAGAAGATAATATGGACTTCCAACTTGAAAGTTTTGGTGTCGGCACAGGAGTGATGGCAGTGTTAGGCATCTTGTATCGTGTGTATCTTGCAGTCAATCATCATCGGTTGCGGTCTATCTGTTGTAATCGTGAATGTGTTACGCAGATTGATGTAGAAGAAACGACACCTGCGACCGAGTTGAAAATTAAGATTCCACCTGAACCGGTAGAAATGACGCCGGTCTGAACACGAGAACCATTAGGGGTCGGATGTATCCAACTGAACTTGAAACCTCTCCTGTATCAGTTGCCATATACCATCCTGCTTTACCATTTTTATGTGGACAAGGTAAGAAACGGATTTCGCAGTTAGGGTTTTTGTAGATGAATTTGTGGAAGTAGACGGTGTGCGTAGAGGCAGGTAAAAGCATCACACTTATGCCGTCGGTTCGTTTGGCACACTTCTCAACCCATTTAGGTAGGAATCGGTCATACATCGGGTGTACATAAGCAGTGTGAGTTCCCCAATCGCTTTTGAGTCCATCGGTTTCAGCAGTGAAATAGTTTTCGCAGAGGTGGTTTGCATCGCTACTACATGTATCCAGCGTGAACTGAAACTCATCATTCAATTCTTTCCAGAGTTCAGGCGGAGTGCGAATATAACACATTTTCTTTTCATCTTGATATTGCTTGTCCAAATACTTCTTTCCCTTCCCAGCATACATTAGTAAATGACTACATTTGATTCCGGTAGAAATGACTCCTGTTTAACCATATAAAGTTTGAGCGTTTATTGTGATTACCCAACATGCTTTTAGGTCTTCTTCTCCTTCCCAAAAGCAGAGTGTTTCATCTTTCTTGTACACGATGAAGTATTCCCACCCTTCAAGTGTACAATCGTTGCACCATTCCAAAACATCATCAAAGTCAAGGCACCTGAATTTTTGATTCTCTTCTGTCCAGTAGAAACATTCCAAATACTTGTTCGTAATACCTCTTCCTTTGAAACTCTCATGTGTCTTAACAAACTTCTTAACATCATTCTCGGTCGTCATTTGTTATATATAACACGATTGTGTGAAAATGAGTATCCGTTTTTTCTGCCGTTTAGCATATATTGATGATTGGCGATTGGATAGTGCGTGGGCGACGATTTGCAGAGAGAGGCGGATTACCAAATAAGTGGGGTCAGCATCGTGTATGTGAACCGCCCCGCACCTTATCCCTTCCGTACAATGTGATGTATTCTTCCGTGATTTCCTGTTCGCATCCGTTCCAGATGATTCGTTCTACCGATACGGGTTTATGCAGTCTCGTCCACTTGGCACCCGCTCCGGACAGGTGTTGCGCGTATCGTTGATTGAAGTTGTAAGTGATGCCGACATACCAGCAGTCGTCCTCCAAGTGCAAAACATAGACGAGCGGACAGATGACGATGGGTTCAAGCATTTAGATATATTATGATATATAAGGTTAATGGAAACAACCGCACCCATGACTCCCGCAGAGAAGCATTACGAAGCACAACGCCGAGCAAGTAAGGCGTATTATCAGAGAAAGCACCCGAACCCTCGCCCCAGGGGTAGACCCAAGAAAGTCGTCGCCGAGGCACCTGCGTCCATTGGGGTTTAAAGATTATGTTATATATAGAGTAATAATGAACGACACTACCACGACCACACAACAGGAACAACTGGTCCAGATGTTTGAGCGTGATGAATACTATGACCCGGATGTGATGGATGCGATTCTGATGGATACATCCGCATTCGGTCATAAAGATTTGGGCAACTTGAGTCGCTACAAGAAGAATCGTGTACAAGGCAACAAGGTGAGAGTTCAATACTCATTTGGAAAAGGGTGTGAGAAGAACCAACTCGGACGCTTGTGCGTGAAAGGTGGATTAGGGTTGCAGTCGTTTCCCTTTGATATTCGTAATCCTTTGCTTGACAAGAACTATTGGGACATCGATATGGAAAACTGCCACTACATTCTACTCGCTAAACTCGGTAATGAGTGGGGTGTGAAGACGGATTCCATTCAGCAATACATTGCGAACAGAACCGAGGAGTTGAGAAAGGTCAGCGAGAACCGAATCGTTGCGAAGACGGCATTTTTGAAAGTGGCGTATGGTGGCAACATCAAGTTGTATAACGAACACTACAGCGATGATGGAATCGCACCAGAAGGTGATACAACCTTACTCAAGAAGATTGAGACTGAAATGAAGGTGATTGTGGATTTATGCTGGGTCAAGTATCCACAGCATCAGAAGATTGTCAAGTCCAAACCAAATCCAAAGTTCTCCTTGTTTGCACTCATTCTACAGACTGAAGAACGCAAGTGTTTGATGTCGATGGTAGAGTACTTGGATACGCAGAAGCGATACATGGGCATTCTTATCCATGATGGCGGTGGCGTTCAGAAACTCAAAGATGAAGAGAGTTTCCCAGAGGATTTACTCAAGGGGTGTGAAGACGCGATTTTCAAGGCAACCGGGTATTCTCACAGGATTGTTCACAAACCTTACAGACATTCATTTGTGCTGAAAAAGGACGATGAACTGATTGACCCAAGTGTGTTAGTGAATGATAGTTATGGAGCAAAAGAGTTTGCTAAACTATGCGGTTCTAACATTGTGTTGGATACAGGCGTTGTATGGGTCTTTGAATCCACTACGGGTATGTGGTCTCGTGATGAAGAGAGCATACGCAGAATGATTACCGGTTCAGGTCGTAAGTTAGTGTTCAAGCAGATGGGTGTTGAAGGTGTCAAAGTGTATGATTATTCAGGCAATGTCAAGAACACCAAAAACTTGATGATTAAGTTGCCGGATGTTCTACCACTTCAGAATGGGTTTTTTCATGCGCGAATTTCCAGTGATGTCGGTAAGATTCTGTTCCCAGATGGAATCTATGACTTCAAGACCGGAGAGTTTGTTGAGCGATTTGATTCAAACATTGTCTTCCGATACGCTATGCCTCGCAAGTTTCCGAACAAGGACTTGCAGAAGATTGCTGAACTGGAGAAGATAATCTTTGACGATGCGTTTGCTGACAAAAACCATGCGAACACATTGAGACATTCATTGATGAGGGCAACCATAGGCGACTATAAGCGTCGTGTGATGACTGTAGCATTGGGTATGACTGCTTCCGGTAAGGGTTCATTAGCAACCTTGACTAAAAATGCGTTCGGAGACTACTGCGGTGAGTTCAACGGCAACTCCATGATTGGGAAGACCTACAACAACGAGAGTTCAAGTGATTTGAGATGGGTGATTGATATTTCAGCAAGGCGATTCGCTATGTCCAGTGAAATCAAGACAACGAACTCTTCAGCGATTGATGGCAACATGTTGAAGAATGTTGTTTCGGGTGGAACTGACTATTTGAAGGCAAGAAAGATGTACGAGAATGACCAAAGCATCATGAACAAATCCAGTCTGTTTATGTTTGCTCAAGACTTACCTGCCATTGACCCGCCGGACGATGCTGTGCGTGATAGGTTGAGAGTCTGCGAATGGTCATATTCCTATGTAGACGAACCCAAGAAACCTTACGAGAAAAAGCGTGACCGGTCATTACTCGAGAAGTTTGCAGACCCTGTCTACGGTGATGCGTTCTTCTGGTTGATGGTACAGGAGTATGAAGTGTGGAGGCAACAGGACTTTGAAGAACCTAAACGAACTCAAGTTGAACTGCACGCACGAGCAGAGTTGATTAAGGAAGTTGATTTTGAAGCAATCTTGCTTGAGGAGTATGAAATCACACACGATGAGAAAGATGCTGTTCCATTTGATGAACTGTATGAGTACCTGAAGAGCAATGGAGTGCAGGATACAATGACTAAAGTCGGTAGGTCTCTAACTGCTCTCAAACTGCCTGTCCTTGCGAAGAAGATAGATAAGAAAGTGGTCAAGTGTAGAGTGGGTATTAGAAGGATAGTATAGTTACTGGTTACTGGTTACTGGTTGGTTTTAGAAAGTAGTATAGGGGGTAAATAAAAGTAGAATCTACTATTAGTAAAAAACCTATAGTAGAAAAGTCTTTTAAAACGACCAGTAACCTGGAACCAGAAACCTCACCTCTGCATCCATTCCACATGACCCTTGCTTCTCAAATGATTGTATCTGCTTATCTCTCTGAATGTTGCCCCGCACTCGCAGGTCATCATTCCGCTATGCCGTTCACGATACTTCGCATTGTATTCCTTCATCTTGTCCTGCTTGGACAGAGGTGGCGTGGTCTCCAAACTTGTATAGGTATGTTCCATATCGCAGTTACAGGTAGGTTTGTCTCCCCGATAGAACCAGAGATGGTGCCGTTTCATTTGTTCTTTTGCCCACTTTTTAATCTTGACACCTACACAAAATGGACGACCGAGAAGAACGAGAGTTATTGGAAGCGTTGATGAAGTTGCCTGACTTCGAGTGTATGCCGATTCCTGCATCATGGTTCAAGAAATACAACATCCCACCGAGAACTGCCTGTGGACCCCGTGAGTATATCAATAGCAACTACGCAATCCAGTGTAGCATCGCACCCAAAGACCTACCGCCTATCGTCATAAAGCAACCGCAGAAGGATAAGGATGGTAATGTTATACTGGTTCAACCTGTTGTGGTAGAGGAAGAAATACTTGAAGTACGAGAGCGTCCATTCAAACTACACGATGGGGAAGATTTCCCGATTGTGTTGGTTGAGGAGGATGACCCGATAGTTAAGAAAGATTAGAGTCCAAGGATTGCTCGGTCTAAACTTCCAACATCGTAGGTGGTGTATTGGTTAGTTCGTTTAGCAGGGATTCCAGTGCGGTAGACATCGCCAGAAGGTTCAGACACCTGTGAAATCTGAACTTGTCGTGGACCCGGACGGATGCCCATGTTGTAGTTTGGTGCGACTTCTTGACCCACTAATGCATCGTAGTTCAAACTGGAAAAGTCAAATCCAGTGATGGAATCCTTGACTACATTGAGAGGTTGAGGGACTAAATACATGGGAGCAAACGCCATGCTCTTCTCATCGTAGCACTCTTGTCGTGAGATGATAGGCACCTGACCCATCATTAACTTGGGTGCGTCTCCATACAAAAAAGGTTTGGCAATACGCTTGGACAGATTGAAGAATGGAGTCTGTCGCGGTTGTTCAAACACAATGTCGGACCCAGGCACAGAACGAGAAACCGCTTTGAAGTTGCGACGCTTTGGACGCATACCTAATCGGTCCATATCGATACGAGAGGAGGCAATCATTTACTCTCTCTTACAGATTAAAGATTTTGTTCAGCAATTCACTTCCGCTTACAACTCGCTCTTTTTGAACGATGCGTTCTACCGGTTTCTCTACAATCTTCTCAACCTCTTTGACTTCTGCTGGTTTCTGTACCATCGCCATCATTTCGGACTTGAATGCGTCCAACTGCTGTGCGACTTTAGAAACATGCGCCTTTCTCGGTTTCTTTGCGGGTTTGACTTCGGGTTCAACCACAACAACAGGTTCGGCAATCTTGAGTGGTTTTACTTTTAGTTTGTTGCGTGTCTCTTTTGGAATCGGTGTATCTTTGGGCAGTTCACCCTTCTCAATCTTGGTCTCAACTTCCTCTTTCTGTTTTGCGAGTGCTTCACGCTTTGCTTTCACAACTGCCATCGCCTTTCTCAATCCTTCCATCTGTGCAGGAGTTTGTTGACGCTTGGGTTTGGTCTTCGGTTCAACCTCTGTATCGCTCATTTAAAAGTCCCCAACATTCTTTTTTCAGAGTTTCATCCTTCATTTCTGCGGTTAAGTTTGTAGTTTTCTCACGGGTGGTCCATCAAGTCAAATAGTTCACAAAGTTCAGTGGAAACAGCAGAACTTTACCTGAAAAGACTGCCCTTTGAGTTCCAGTTCCAAGAAAGTTGGTTTGAACTAAACAAGACACTTCATAGTTAGAGTTGCCCCCATTGAACTCTGCATACCATCGTTCCGCTGAAGCAGGTCCAGCACCGCAGTCAAACGATTCAGGGCAGATGACAGCACCCCATTCGGTCTTTGGAAACGCTGAATACGACGCATTAGACAAAGTACCACTATTTCCATCGCTGATATACCCACCTGTGTTGCTGTAATAGTCGCCGAAGATTGCGTACGATACAACTGTAATGGGTGCATTGTTAAGTCCTGTAAGTTGTACGGTTGAAATATTGCCAGTTCGAATAGAAGGTATTTGTTGAGTGGTCGTGGACCAGTTCTTAATATCCACGCTTTCACTTGCAGAACCAATGACAAGCGGTAAGTTGCTGGTAGAGTCAATCACATTCACATTTGAAAGTGTCATACCATCGGTCGCATTGGACGCTGTGGTGACTCTTACCCTGTTGAATAACACTATACCTGCGTTGGAAGGGTCAGCATTGGCGGTTGTGAATCCAATGTATCCATTGCTATTACTGAAAGCATAAGGTCCTATACCTGCTGTTGAATCTTGAAATAGTAAGTTAGGTCCTACATAATCTCTACGCACACTTGAAGTTGTAGTTCCATCTGGACTGAAAAAGATTTCATAAAACGCATCTATGGTCGCATTAGAAGGTGTGCCATAAGTGTATTCTATAAAAAAGTCCTGCCCTATATCGATGTTCTCTAACAACGAACACTGACCTGGATTGAAGTACGCTTGTGCTCCTGTATTTGATGCCCCACCCTGTAAGACCATTGCATACCCTTCATATTGCGGTCCTGATGGTTGCCAATAAACAGAGTTGGAAGTGCTAATACCTGCGATGGTGGATAAAACTTGCCACGATATTCCGTTCCAAGCAGGTTGCACTGCGAATGTAGTAACCAATGGGTCATTGAAATACTCAAAGTTATTGATTGCGTTGCTTGTATTGATGAGTCCTGTAATGTTATTCACATTCGAGATATTGACTACATTACTGGCGTTTGATGTCGTAATCAGCAGATTAGAATAAGGTAGATTTGATAAGACTTGTGTAGTCACATTAGAACTTAAACTTGCTGACTCTCCAATAAAATCACCACCTCTAAAAGTTGATGAATAAATGTTAGACATGTTGCTCATCACTCCTAACGCATTGGACGTGATGGGTTCTAACATACCAAAAATATTACCTACATTGCTGATATTCACGAAACTTGGATACGCAATGGTAGAAAGTTCCAGATTGCCAAAACCCGAGATGTTCCGGATGGTGTCTGTGAAGATTCCATTCTGTATTCGGGTTCCATTCGTGCCGTACAGGTAGTTCGTTCCAGGTATGGAAGGTAATGTAGGAATCGTGCCTGAAATCATCTGAACCGAGTTGTCTGCCTGAATGTAGTTGTATCCTGCGAGAGACCCGATAGGTGTCAATGCTCCAGCGTACGACAAAATACTGGATGCTGAACTTTTAATCGCTGAAGTCAGGGTATTACTTGTCGCCACCACTGTCGTCGCAACCAAATTGATTACCCCACCTACACTATACGAAATTCCCCCTACATTGCTACTTCCACCATATGCAGTCAAACCAATAGCACCACCAACTCCTGCGTATCCAGGTTTCGCATTCAGTAGAATATTACCTTTGTTGCCGTTAGATGCTTCAAGTTGAATGATTGTTTCCAGTCCTACATTTGCCCCTCTGTCTGCGTAGATGTAGCAATCCCTCTGGTTATTGATGAGTGTAGTTTGAGTGCAGTTGATGTTGAGATTGTTAGAAGGGCAGTTGTTGATTGCCAATACATTGTCGAGTTCAAAGCAGTTTATATCGACATCTTGCGTCGCTGGATAAGTCGACCATGTTGAAGCGTTGGCAGATGAACCGGTGGGTCCAGTCATTCCAGTCGGTCCAGTCCATCCAGTGTATCCAGTCGGTCCAGTGAATCCGGTCGGTCCGGTAGGTCCAGTCCAACCTGTCGGTCCAGTCGGTCCAGTTCGTCCAGTGGGTCCAGTCGGTCCTGTATTCCCCTGAATCGCAAATGATGTATGTATATGCGAGTAAGTAAAAGCAGATTGGTAATAACTCTGCGTCTTGTGTCGTGATGCAGTTCTATTCACACAAGTAATCGCAACCATCAATGAAACATAACTGCTGATGTCAATTGGATTTTGGATTGGCATCGTTAATACGAGTTGTCCGACACTCAAATGACTTTGGACGTTCTCATCCTCTGACCCTCCTGGAACCAAGTTTGTATAGACACCTCCCGATGTAATACCAATCAAGTAAAACCTGTATCCTATATTATCCGTATCTCCTCCTGCGTCTGCTTTTGCGTACAAGTTCAAGTCCCAAATTCCAGGTGGAATACTCGTAGGCGAACCAGCAATATTGGCAATGCTGATTCCAAACTGAACGACCGGTGTTTCGCTGGTTGTATTGTTATTGACCTCTGTGGTAATAATCGTTTGTGATGCTGTCAAGTCAGGCGACA
>Ga0114974_10004816_pt1 | contig 10089 bp, 6 predicted proteins | sample S_130206_EF_Meta_FD_87318 | JGI IMG/M metagenome (GOLD analysis project Ga0114974, IMG submission 87318) | Freshwater microbial communities from Lake Simoncouche, Canada to study carbon cycling - S_130206_EF_MetaG | ecosystem: Environmental > Aquatic > Freshwater > Lake | place: Lake...
TAACAGCACCATCAGCAATTTTTCCGTTTGTAACAGCACCATCAGCAATTTTTCCGTTTGTAACAGCGCTATCAGCAAGTTCTGCACTAGCAACAGTTCCGTCAACAATGAGGCCACCTTGAATACCTCCAATAATCTTAGAGCCTTCAATTCCAGCTATCTGACTATTTTGAATCTCACCAATAAGTTTAGAGCTAGACATTCCAGCAATCTTTGAGTCTGGGATTGAACCAGCAAGCTCGTTTGTTCCAACGGACCCATCTGCAATCTGAGTAGAGGTTACAGAATTAGCTCCCATTTCAGTGGATGTGATAGTTCCAGGTGCAATCTCGTTAGCAGTAACAGAGTCTTGAATTATTTGTGCGGTTCCAACCGAGTCCACAGCCATTAAACCTTGCGTAACAGCACTCGCTTCAATTTGAGCGGTACCTACAACACCTGGATTTAAAGACCTTCTTAAAATAGCAGAGTCAGCAATTAGCTCCTGACCTACGGCGCGAGGTGCTATGTTTTTTGAGACAACAACCTTGGAAGCAAGCTGTGTAGGTGCTGGTCTAGTTTCTAGATATCGAAGACGTTTTTGGACATCCGTGATATTTCCAGCAATACTTTTTCTTCTAGATCTTCTACGAGTAGCCATTAGTTTCCTCCTGTTGTCTTTTTAAGGCCAGCTTCTTCTCCAGATTTATCAACTTTCCAGTCAGTAACTAGGTCTAAGTCAACTGTTTCTGGAAAAGAAGGAGCGTCTGGCACAGATACTTTATATCCATTAATTTTTCTGACAATAATGTCATTTCTTGGCTCTTGATCACTTTCAAGTCTTGCAAGTACAAATGGATCGTCAATAATTAATGAACACCACTGGCCAGGAACGTATGTTCCTACTACAGGGGTTAAAGATCCGTTGACGCTAATATTAAAATCCCCCATTGGAGGCTTCGACTCATATAGGTACTCCTGTGCGTAAGAGTATAAAACCTCTTCGTCAGCAGTATTGTTTACCATCTCAACTTGATCCAATAGAGGCCAACTCTTACCTAAAGGATTATTTAGTAACGAAATATCTGCTGCAACAGCATATGGTTGACTTGCCGCATCTGATAGATCAGTAATATTTCCTTCTACAAAGAAGCGAGTTGCTGCATCTTCAGCACTTTCTTCTACAGTAAAAGTAGAGATGCTACCGGGAAACTCAAATACAAGATTATTAAATCCTAATCTCTCTTCATCAGACATGTCAGGACTTTCCGTAACCTCATTAGGGTTCTCTATGTTTAAAAGAACTAAAGTCCTAGTAAAAGATGCTGTTGTAAAGTCATAGTCGCAATCAATACGATACTCGAAACCGTCAAGGTTGTTGGAGTAGTCTTCTAAAATCTCTCCAAAACTTTTTAACTCGTAACCTCGAAGATACTGCGTGTCTTGATATAAGACACTAGTTTTATTCGAGCCAACAGTGATACCTAGATCGGAGTTGCTAGTGTAGGGTCCAAATGTTCCATACACGGCTTTACTTCCTACTGTCACAGTTCCACCAGAAACTGTTACTTCTGCAATGTCTGGGTAAAGCCTTCCCTCTGGACTTGGTTGATTGTATGTAAATGTAGTTGATGTAGGAGTAGATGTTATTAAATATCTACCGTTAAAGTTCTCGTCTAGTCTTTGACTGAAGAAAGAGTCGACGTTATTTATTACAACTACTTGACCAGTAGTTGCACCGTGAGGTATGTGTGTTGTCAGTGTTGCCACATTGGATTGTAGTTTTTTCTTAGTTACATAAAAAGTCTGAATTCCCGGTAAAGTTGTTTTAGATACATTTGAACCAGAGAGTTCAAAAACTATACTGTTATTGTCTGGTACTTCAGTGACAGAATGGTACCCGTCCAGACCAGATCCAACTTGAATGATTTCAAATTCTTGACCTGGAACCAAACTGTGCTCTTCTAGAGTCTCGAGGACTACTCTTCCATTATCTCTCTTTTTAGAGATAATTGAAACTTCTTGAACAGAGGCTGGCTCAATAACATCATTTGCAAAATTTAAACCAGACATATCTGTGGAAAGTTGAAACATAAGATCTCTTACAAAATCATATGTATCAATTAGCTTTCTTACTGCTCCACTAGTTATAGCTGTAGATGTGATGTTTGCATAGTCAACAGCAAAGGTAAAACTATTAGCCGAAGGAATACTTATGATCTGATGAGTACCGTCAACTACAGGGTTTGTAAAAGTAACTTTTACATAGTTTCCTACTCTAAATCTTACTGGGTCAATACTAATAGGCTCTTCAGTAACAACTGTTGCAATTTTATTTGTAATAGAGAAGGAAGATATTCCAATAAAGTCAGAGCCATATAGAAGTGTTTGCCATACGTTTCTATGATAAAAATAGCTTGTAAACTCTGATGCATCAATAGTTACTGTTTTGTTTGCTTGGTCGTATTTTCTACCCCAAACAATCCCTCCCCAAACGCATACGTCATTACGCATCACATAGACGCCAGTTCTTCCTGGCATTGTTGCATCGTAAATGTTTAATCTATCGGTTGCTGCAATTAGAGGAATGCTGCCAGTAAAACTTCCTGCTTTTCGAAGAACTCTCTCATAAGAGACACCAGTGAAAGGTAGTTCTGCAATTACAGAGTTACTAACTAAATCGGTTAAAAAATACCTATACGTTACATCTGTTACAAATGAATCGGACGATGTCATTGTCTATTGTCTCTCTTTCATCTTTTTTTTATCCTAACCAAGCAGACCTATAATAAACTTTAAGCAAAGATTTGCTTACAGAGTTCTTCTCATCAAAAAACTCAATTGAGTTTGCACCAGGTTGTAAAAAGAAAAAATCAGTTAATACATCTAATTTTGCTCTTGCATTTTCATAGCTTCCATTTAAAAATACGTCTCTTGTAAGAGTGTTTATTTCTAAAACGTCTGGCCCGAAGTCGACAGCTGCACCAGAAATACCAGGAGTAAAGACAACTTCTGTTTTTCTAATAGCTACTCCAGAGCTTTCAATTTCTCCACCTGTCTCACTTAAAATATCAGCAGATACAGATGCAGATCCACTAACAGCAGTAAATGGAAGACTTCCTGATACGACAGCAGATCCTGCATCAGCGGTGGATGCTATGGATCTAGAAGCTAAAGCAAATCCACCAGTTGCATATGGTGTTGCCCCCTGTGGTGCTCCAGCTACAATAGTTGCAGAAGTTGCAACTGTATAAGTAAATGTTGTTGAACCTGTAACACTAACTACATATGTTCCATTTAGTGCGGATGCAGCAGAGTCCATATTATTGATTGTTACATACTGTCCACTACTGAAGTTGTGAGCAGAGGATGTAATAATAGTTGCTGTAGTCCCAGACTGTGCTCTAGAAGATATACCACCTCCAGCAACACCAAAAGGAACGTTTGTACCTGCTTTACTGTAGGTAAATGTGTTTGTATCTGGAACAGATGTAATAACATACGATCCATCGAAAGATGTTCCAAGAGAAGAAACAGTGACGCTTTCTCCAGTAAGAAACCCGTGTCCAGAAGATGTAGTTAGGGTTACAACTCCTCCAATAAGCTGCCTTGCAACAACGGCTCTTTTAATTGGAATTACTGTTCCAGTAGTTACCAAAATTGCTGTTTCATCTGCAGCAGCTTTAGCGTAGCTAAATGTCGTGCTTGAAGGTATTTGAGTAACTGTGTATGTTCCATCATAGTTAGCACCTACATCAGATACAACTACCTGCTCTCCAAGACTAAAACCATGTTCGGAAGCCAAAGTAATTGTTGCAACTCCAGAGAAAATAGATCTAATAGAGGCAGTATTTACTGTAGATCTTTCAATTTTGTATGTAAATGTTGTTGTTGTTGGAGTTGAAACTATTTTATATACTCCATCAAAAGTATCATCTAAACCAGATATAGATACGTTTTCTCCAGCAACAAACCCGTGGGCAGATGCCATAGTTATGCTTGCAACATCTGTAGACATTTGCTTTGTTGTTATAGCTTTACTGTTTGTTCTTGTAAGGGCGTAACTAAAGGTTGTAGGTGAACCTATGTTAACAATTGTGTAAGTTCCGTTATAGTTAATATTTATGCCAGATATAGTTACTAACTCACCCTCAATAAACTGATGAGCCTCGGTAGTAGTAAGAGTTGCAATATTGGAAATTAAAATAGCTCCAGTAATGACTCTAGGGGGGACTCTATTTTTTGCATAAGTAAAGCTTGTTGCCGTAGGTGTAGAGGTAATCGTATAAGTTCCGTTAAATACAGTATCTACATCTTGAATAGTTATTGACTGGCTAGTTAAAAAATTATGGCTTGTTCTAGTCTGTATTGTTGCAATATTATTTTGTAGTTTTTTAGATACAATACTTTCAATAGAAGATATGTTAGGGAACAAGCTAAAAGAAAAAGTAGTATTTGTTGGAACAGCTGTTACAGTAAAGTCTCCATTTAGGTATGACTCTGACATTCCGCTGATCTCTACAAGATCTCCTACAAATAGTCCATGATTAGTTCTAGTTGTAAGAGTTGCAACATCCTCTAACGTTTCTGGGTTAAAAGATACTTGCTTATTTTCTATAGAAGAGTTGAGTCTTCCTCTTAGTGAAGAAACTATATACAATAATTTATCAGTAGTTCTGTTATAAACTCGAGCAGGTCCAGTAATAGGGCCATTTATTTCTAGCTCAATTGGTGTGTCTACATTTCCATTATTTGTAACAGTTACTATACCCGTGGCAGAAGTGTCACGGTTTGTAGCGGGGATTTCAATAATATCGTAACCATCTGGTTCTGCATCGTTCCAAGAAAACTTAAGAGGATTTGCTGCCTTTAATCCTATAGAGAACTCTGTTTTCCCTCTTGCAGTTACTGTTTGAATTTCAGGTGCACCACTAAGACGAACAAAAGAAGTGCGCTTAGCGTCACCACCTGTTTTTAACCATGCTCCTTTATATACAAGATTAGTAGCAGCAACAAGACGATCACGAGCTGCTTCTACTAGATCTGGGGTAGGTGTTAGAAATGCCCCTGTAAGAGTTAAAATTCTTGCTTGATATCTTCCCTTAATATCGTAATCACCATCACCAAAACCACGAGGAATTGATGGCATATCTGGTTCAGGGTGCTGCCACCAGCCAGCAATATCCGTGATAACCCAAGTAACGCCAAACTCATCAATAGTATTAAAGACAAAATCGCCAAGGACAATGTCTGCCTTGAGCTTCATACCAGTTAGGTGCGGCTGTGGAAGCGGGGTTAGCCCACGGTCTACATAATTATTTTCTTGTGCTTGATTGTAAATTTCGCTCATTATGCGGCACCTTTACGAAGTTGGAATGCAAGTTGACGAGATACAAGTGCGGCGAGCTCACGCTCATCCATTCCTGGGGATGGGTTAACAGTTATATTTATACCGCCAGCAGGTCCAGCAAGCATCTCGATCATAGCTCTATCACGCTTAGATAGCCCGCTGGAGTCTAAAGGCTCTACACGTTCTGAACGACCAGCTTCACCGATCATTGCAAGCATTCCACCAGTAGTAGCTGGAACGATTCCACCAGCAGCAAGCCTTTTTATGTTTGGAGTGCTAAGTGTTGGTCCTTCAAAAGCAGGAATAACTGTTTTACCAAGAACTTTTAGACCTTCAAAACTAGGTAGTTTCCATGAAAGATTGTTCCATCCATCAATTACATAGTTAATAGCTCCTTTAAAGCTATCTTTTATTCCACTAAAAATATCACCAATACTTAGTTTACCCATACCTGTAAAAATTTCTTTTACCTTGTCATAAAATTCAACAATTTTATCTTTAGCGCTGCTAATTTTTGTAAATATACCACCAATTAATTCAATAAACTTTACAATAATTCCTGTAACTATGTCAATAGCCGCTACAAGAGTAAATTTAATAAGAGGAACTAAAGTTACTGCAAGGAAATCACCAATCATTTTAAATACATCGCTCATTTTGCCCATAAAAGGAAGAGCCTTCTCGATTGCATCTTTTATTTTCTCGAAAGACTCCATGAGCTTGTCTTTAACAACAGCAACCATATCAGCAATTGCTTCCCTAAGCTTTTCGCTCTTTTGATACGCCAAGACAAAGATTGCAACAATAGTTGCAATAACCGCTACTGCAATAAGAATAGGAGCTGCAAGTGCAACCATTTGAGCTTGAAGTGCCATAACAGCAAATCTTAGTTTGTATACTAAAGCGCTCTGCTGAGGAAGTCTAGCTAAAAGAACCTTGTCAATTTTAGTTATAGCGCCAACAAAAACTTTTCCAAAAAACCCTGCAGTTTTAGTTACAGTTCCTATTGCAAGACCAAAAGCAACTATTAAACCAGTTCCAGTAATTACTGCCCTCATAAAATCATTATCAAGAAGGAAAATAAGTCCTTGAAGAACAACATTTAATGTCTCAAAGAATACTTTAATAGATCCAGCATCAAAGAAAATTTGTATAAGCTCTGCCATTTTTTCAATAAATCTTCCAACAGCTGGAAGAGCACCGTTAGCAATCTCTAAACCAATACCGTTAAATGTTGTAGCAGCTTTGTTGATGCTATCCATAAACTCACCGAAGCCCTTGGATGCCCCAATATCAAGCATTCCTTTTATGATAAGACCTAGGGTTGTGAGAACTTTAGTGAAGTTCTTACTGAGCTGAAGTAGGTATGCGTCAAGAGTTCCGTTTTCATTTCCAAGTTTAGTAAACTGCTCCCACTTCTCAGTTACAGTTTCAAGCCAGTCAAGGAAGTACCAGCCTCCTCCGCCTTCGCTGAACTGAGCCTTAATTGTGTTACCAATGCCACCAATAAAGTTTCCAAGTGATCTCCATAAGGAGTCCATAACATCAGCAGCTTGTTTCATTGTTGCTTCAAGCTCGCCTGTTTTTTCTTTGTTCTTTAGTGTCTCAATCCAGCCTTCAGTAAGCTTTTCAACATGCTGTGCCCATTTTGTAGCAAATGGAGCAAATGCTGCAAGAAGAATTGTTGAAGCTCCAGCTAAGTTAGCAAAAGCTCCACCAATAGCCTCAATAAGAGGGCTCATCTCTTCAAATATTTTTCTAACAGCGTCAACTATTTCAGGATCAGTAAATACCTTTGCAAATTTTTCTGCAACAATTCCTAAAGATGTAGCAATTTTTGGAAGAAGCTCTTCCATAAGCGGAAGATATGTTTCTACAAGTAGTTTAACTGCAGGGGTAAATTTTTCAAAGAAATTTTCTTGAAGCTTTAGTCTTAACTCTTCAAGTCTTTCTTTAAGAGAAATAATATAATCTACAAACTCTTTTGCAGATGGAGATAGGTTAACAGAAGCTTCTTCAAGTGCAGTGTTATACTCTTTACGAGCCTTGGCTGCATCTCTTTCTGCATCTGCAACAGCTCTAGCGGCAAGCTCTCTTGCTCTAGCTTCTTTTCTAGCTCTTTCAGATGTAGGAAGAAGATCGTTTTCTGCTTTCAAGAGATCAGCTTGCGCCTGAGTAAGAGCTTTTACTGCCTTAAATGCTGCAATCTCTGCATCTTGTTGTTTGTATTTTGAGTCAGCAAGTTTAGCCTCTGCAGCTAGAACATTTTTATTTCCGTTTATTCCTTCTTTGTTTGCTTTTGTTGTTGCTTTGCGAAGATCCCCATTTTTATCGATAGCACGACGAAGGTTAAGATCTGCTTCAGCAAAAGCAAGCTCAGCTTCACGGCGAGCACGGGAGTTGGGTGGAAGGTCTTGAACACGTTGTAGGGAATCACGAGCTTTTTCAAACTCAAGTCGTGCTTTCTTCTCGGAGATAACTCCGCCTTCAAGCTCAAAACGAAGTTGCTGGATTGCTTCTTTAGCATCTTCACGAGCCTTTGTTACATCTTCAAGTGCTTTTCCAGTATCTTTTACAGAGTCTTGATAATTACGCTCTGCTTTTTCAGAAGCATATGCTGCGTCTGCTACTGCATCAGCAGCTTTATCTCTAGCTGTTTCTAGAGCTTTAAGATTTGCAGCTTGATCTTTTATAAGTTCGTTATATGCGTATGTGGCATCTTTAACCCTGAGCTCTGCAGCAGCAAGACGATCTGCAGCATCTGCAGATGCATCAATACCTTTCTTTCCATTAGATATTGCATCCCCTACGCCTTTAAATACCTGTCTTAAAATTCCAGCAGAAACAGCAACTGCGCCAAAAATATTAATAAGACCTAACAAAACTGGAGAAGCTGCTATAACAGTATTTATTAAAATACCAATTCCGCCTACTAAAGCACCAATAACACCGCCTAGAGCAACAACAGCTGGAACTACAGCAAAAGATGCTCTTTGTAGACTAGCAAACTGCTCTCTTGCTGCTTCTGCTTCTCTAATAAAATTTCCAGCTTTAAATAGATCAGATATTCCATTGCCAGCAGTACGAGAAAAACCTCTAGAAAAACTTTTTCCTACTGAATCTCCAGAGTCATTTCCAACTCCATCAAGACCACTGAGTTGTCTTTTTATATCATCTTTAAAGCCAGTGGTGATGGCTCTAACAACTATCTCTGCACTACCTACTACTGCCACAAGCCATCACCTCCTCTGGTATTATTTTTCTAGCGGGGAATCTAGTAAATCGCCAAAAGGCTTTACTAGATTTACATTAGGTTCCATCGCTGGGACGTAAGATTTTGTTGGTCCTTTTAGTGGATCTTCTGGCTCACTAGAGTCAAAAGGAACTAGAGGATCGCCAATATCTGTTCCATCAGCACTGATGTTCGAGTAGTCTGGTTTAGAATCGTTTCCAAACTTATACTCTCTATCGTAGAAATTTTTATAGATTGTTTTTCTAATTTTTGACTTGGCTTCAACTTGTTCAGATGCGGAGAAGTTGTAGTCTTCTTCCATGTAGTAGTGCAATACATCTAACATGTCAGACATCTCCATTTCTGCTAGTCGTAATCCTTGAGTCAAAGCCTTGCCATTTACATATGGCCAGAGGTCTATTGACCACTCACAGATTGCTCTGGCCCCGATATGGGACGGCCTGAGTACTGTTCTACTAGCCATCCAGCAATCTCTGCAAGAGACTCTACAGAAACAATCTTGTCTGGGTCGTCAAGAAGTTTTTGAAAGCGGTCATAGCTTTCTTCTTGTAGTGCCCTTGCAAAAAATGTATTGATAGCCGAAGCCGCATCTCCTGCCTTTTCTCCAGAACTTAAAGCTGCCATTTCAAGAATAGCTTTACCTTGAAGAGCTGTACGGCACTCGAAATCCTCGCCATAAAGTTTAAATGAGACTGGCTCGGTGGTTACTAAGCCACCAGTACCAAAATCTTTAAATCGTGTTGTCATGTATTATTTCCTATTCTGTCGTTGTTATTGCTGTATTATTTTATCACTTTACTTAGTTGGTCAGAAAGATATCTATTAGCTCTAGTACCTTTTTGAACAACCTTTTGGGCATAAACTACTTGCCCTTTAGAGACAAACCTAAGAGCTTTTGCTCTTTTAGGTACAATCACCTGAGGACCTCTTCCTTGGTGATGTACTAATGCATACCTCACGTCAGAACCGATCCACATTTGTTGCCCTCTAGGGTCTCTAAAATGTCTTTTATGTGCAATGGAAGCTTTTAATCTTCCCGTTCTAACACCTACCTGTGCCTTTGCTAAACTGATGATTGCATCGCCTTTAACTCTTAAATATCTTCCGACATCACCATCAGGATCGTATAAAAGATTGTTAATTGCTGGTTTAAACCATTGAATTTTTACAGCCATTATGGAACCGCAACAGTTATAGTCATTGTAACTGTTTGAAAACCGCCTTCAGGAGCACCTGTCTCAACTGTGGCAATCACTCCTAAACCAAAAGAACCACCTGTTGCCCATTGGTCTAAAGCCCGTGAACTATCAAGAAGAATCCATGCATCATATGCAGAGATTTCTGAGAAAGCTTGAATATCATCTGCTGCTGGAGCTTTACCATTTATAGAGACAGTAGGAACTTCTCTAGATACAGAAACAATTAAAGTCGCACTGCGTGGATCATTACAACGACGAGGCTCTGTTGCTTCATCTCCTGGAGAGCCGATATACATCTGTAGCATTGA
>Ga0114974_10004817_pt1 | contig 10088 bp, 6 predicted proteins | sample S_130206_EF_Meta_FD_87318 | JGI IMG/M metagenome (GOLD analysis project Ga0114974, IMG submission 87318) | Freshwater microbial communities from Lake Simoncouche, Canada to study carbon cycling - S_130206_EF_MetaG | ecosystem: Environmental > Aquatic > Freshwater > Lake | place: Lake...
CAATAATCCACAGTCGCGCTCCAGGCCGAGCACCAGCGGCACTGCCTTGCCGGAAGCGCGGACGCGGTTGACGTAGTCGCGGTTGAAAAGGACGGCGGGTTGGAAACAGGTGTCGAGTGGGGCGGTGATGAGTGGCTTGATCATGTTTCTAACTACATGATTTTTTTCCTTCGAAGTGCTCTTCAATTTCCTCAAGTGTCCGGCCCTTGGTTTCGGGCAGGAAAAATGCGGCGGTGATGTAATAGATGACCGTGCAAGCGGCCCAAAAGCCGAGCATGGCGGAGTAACCGTAGTTTCCGACGATCGGCAGGAAGAACGCCGCGATACCGGTGGAAACTCCCTGATTGACCAGCAGCGCGACTCCCATTCCGACGGAGCGAATGCGGGTCGGCATCAGTTCTGATAGAGCAAGCCACACGCAGACGCCCGGTCCGACAGCGAAGAAGGCGATGAATATGGCGAGGGAAACAGCCATGATTTTACCGGTGGTCGCGGTGGGCACCGGACCGGCTTTGGCACGGAGGATTTCGAGCGATCCTCCGGCGATTTCCTTTTCGCCGGGCAGCGGGGAGATGGTGATTTGTTGGTTTTTCGGATCGTTGCTAAGGGCGACCGCAATCCCTTGCTTCTTTCCATAGGTGTAGAGGATGGATAGCTGCACGGGCTGTCCGTCTTCGACCACTTTACCGAGGTCGGTGGTGCTTAGATCGAAATTCAGGCGGTCGTCCACAACCAGGCTCTTCACCTTTTCCGCGACATCCACCCGCTTGGATTCGAAGGAGTAAAATACCATGGAGGCGATCAGCAATGAGGCGATGATTCCGCCGGTGCCGAGTTTCAACAGGAACTTGCGGCCTTTTCGATCCACCAGCATTACCGCCACGACTGTCATCACGCAGTTAATAATCTTAATCCAAAGGGCACTTTGCGAGGCAGATTCGGCGGAGAGTCCAGCCTGTTGCAGGATGGTCGTCATGAAGCCTAGAATCGAGTTGATACCCGTGGCCTGAGTGCAACCGAGAATCACGCAAGCGAGGATGAACGGGATGATGTATTTGCGCTGGGTGAAGATTTCTCCAACTGAATTTAAGATGGAAATCTTGGCCTTGTCGTTTTCGTGAACGAGGGCTGTCTCAAGCTCGGCAAGCGCGATGTCAGTTTCCGCAGTGGTCCGGGAGCGCAGCATCGCGGCGCGGGCTTGATCTTTGCGGCCCTTGCGATACAGCCAGCGAGGCGACTCCGAGACAAAGAATCCGCCTAGGAAGAATAAGAGGCCGGGGTAAATCACCGAGAGGAACATTCCCCTCCAAGCATGATTCGCCGCAGCAACAACCGCTTGCTGATCCCCGGCGGCAATGGTGATGGCGGCTTCCGCATTTCTCGTATAGAAGTCTCCGACGAAGGCGGCGACGACGATGCCGAAGGTGAGCATGAATTGGAAAATCGACGCACCTTTGCCACGAGTATCAGCCCGCAGGCACTCTGCTAGATAGAGCGGCACCACCACTGCGATGACGCCACCGCTCATGCCTTGGAGAATGCGGCCGAGCAACAAAGGGACATAAGTTTGCGAGGTGAAAATAATGCCGACACTGGCGACGAACATGACCGCGCTGATAATCATCATGGGCTTGCGACCCAGTAAATCCGCGAAAAATCCGGCGAACACCGAAGCGAACATCGACCCACCGAACACCGCTGCCACGATGACGGACTTGTTTTCCTCGGTCATCGCCATCGTTCTGCCGAGATAGCCAAGTGCAGGATCGATGATCCCAACGTCGATGCCGTAAAGTAGGCCGCCCAGTCCTGCCACCAGCAGGAGAAAACGATCATAGGATGTTTTACCGGACACGGCAGTTTTCACTAAAGGGTTACTCATTAGGGTCTTCTTTCATCGATTGGCTTTGAGAATATGGTCACTTGTTGAGACGCTCGGCTGCTAGGGTATATATTCAAACTATACCAATCACTAATTGTTGAACCCGTTCAATGGCGACAAGCGAGATCATCCATCACGAACTTTAACTCGGCACTCAGCAGGAAAAACCGGCCTAAAACCAGCGGCAGCACGTCCTTCCGAGCGAGTTGGTAGTGCGAGATATAGGATACATTGCTAGCAAATTGTTTTTTTGGATTATACATCAGGCAGAGTTCGATCACCTATTCGATGAGCGCCCCGCGATAGGGATGAGACGGTTCATCGGCGATGTTTAGTCGTGGGATGGCCGTCACGTTGACGGTCTGCTGCGAAGCCTGCGCCAGCGCAGAAAGCAGCAGACCAGTCAAAAGCGGTACGAGATAAATACGGATTTTCAAATTGGATTTCCTTGGAATGTTAGAATGGCGGGCGTTTCCGGGCGGTAAAAGTGGGCAATTCCTCTCGCACCGGGTCCCCATCCAAGGCCCATGCTTGTTGAAGCCGGTATTTGTTTGTCTTTAACCTCAATGGTGAACCACGGCTTACGGCGTGACGACCAGTCGGCAGAATTTCTTCGCGGCACCGCTTGGCAGGGTGTAGATCACCTGGTTCGGGTTGGATTCATTGATGCTTGCGTTGGGCGGCACGATATCCGTCCAGTTCGTTAGATTATCGGACACCTGCACCTTGAAAGAGGCGATGACCGCGGTTGGGTCGCGCGGCCAGGTGACGGTTCTAACACCAGCGGTGGTCACCACCGAGGGATTTGCGGTGAAGCTGGAACCGGTGGCCCCCATGAAATACTCGACTCCGTTAGCTACGCCGTCGCTGTCGTAATCCAGGTTGGCGGCTTGGCCGCCAGCATTGGTGGTGGCCCAGGAGTCATAGCCGCTGGCGGCTGCCACCGGGTAGAGTTGGAAGCCGGAAACTTCCATGTATTGCGAGTCTTGCGCGCCATTGAAGCTAACCACCACGGTGATTTTGCCAGCGCTATCGGCCACTTCGTTGGTGTAAAAGATGGTGGGGAGAGCGGTATTGGGTATGCCGTCGTTGATGGTGATGATCCCTTGGGGAGGGCCGGAATTAAATATCACTAGGCCGTAAGAACCGCCGTTGGTCAGGCCGGTGAACTCGAAGGTCCGCGTGCCACTGCCGCTCACCCATAGCCGCTCGGGATCGTTGGCCGCTAAGACCACGCCCGTGCTGCTCCCGGCGCTCTGGAAGCCGGTATAGCCACTCTTGGAGACATTCGAGAAGCCGATTCCGGTGGCGGTTGTGCCCGCGCCGTTTGTTAGGGTAGCCAGCGTTTGCGGTTCGGTGCTGCCGTCTAGGCGGTTCCACAGGCCAGTCTGGCCGGTGACCGGACTTCCGATAACGTCGCCGCTGACGGCGGTGCTATCCGTTCTGACCACGTCGATGCTGATGACATCCGGACTGTTCACTGTCACCAAAGGCGGCACATAGGACCATGTGAGCAGAATGTTGGTGGCCACGTCAGCCGGGGGATTCGGGTAGCCGCCAGCCTGGATGAAATAGGTGGTGCCGGCGGTGACTGGCAGGCTGCAGGATTCGTCCAAGCCGGTATCTTGGGACACGAGCGGGGGGACGTCCAAGGTGGCGAGTGTCGTGCCCGTGTAAACGCAAATTGCAGCATCCCATCCATTGCTGTCGATATTGATCGAGCCCGTGGTGCTGAGGTTGAGCGTGCCGGATTGGCTGGCGGTCCATTTGAACCAGACCGTGTTGTCAGTGCCTGGGTAGACACATTCGGGTTCGCCTGATTCCATGGTGGCATCAACGTTGCCGGTGCCTGTCTGGGCGCCGCTGTCGCCTGCCAGATCGATGGCATTGGCAAAGTCATCGTTCACGGGGGCCGCAAGACCCATGGTTGCAGTGCTCAGCAATGCGCTGGCGATCAAAGTTAAATAATGTTGAGTTTTCATGAGGTGTGGGGTTGGTTTTGTTTGCCTCGCATATATCTGCCGAAGTGCCTCACGATATAGGTCAGGGGGGCGGGTACAAGTCAGGATAAGTCCATTCCAGATGTTCAAGGTATGGACATTCTGGCGTGGCGGTTTCAGCCTTCGCGGGTGGGATGGTGTGGCCGGTGAGCTCGAGCACAGGAGGGAAGACAAGATTGCGACCGGTAACCATCAAGGGTCGTGAAAATGACTGCGCGTCATCCTGCCGGGAAAACTCAATCGAGATGTCAGCGCAATCGAGATGTCCAAGCATTGAATATTTGATAATTGTGAAGCGATCCTTTCCATCCAATTATTGGCGCTGTATACCTCCTGTGAATACAGCCTTTCATGACAGTAATCCCATCATCCCAACTCCGGCGCGGCCAGTGTGCGGGCTTTGCGCTGTTGATCACGATGATGCTCATGATCTTGCTGGTGGTGCTCGCGGTGGGCCTGCTTTCGCTCTCGGCGGTGAGTTTACGCGTCACCGGCGCGGCTGCCGCGCGCTCCCAGGCGCAGGCCAACGCGCGGTTGGCCATTGCCCTGGCCATTGCCCAGCTCCAGCGGCAAACCGGCCCCGACCAACGAATCACCGCTCCGGCGGACGTGCTCACTCCGGCCGATCCAGGTTCGATGGCCAATCCCGGTTGGTGTGGCGTGTGGAAGTCCAACCTAGCGACCTCCAAGACCTTTCAGTCTGGCCGCGCCGACTTTTTCGCTGGGTGGCTGGTCACCACGGCGGAACAAGCGCTCACCATGAATGCGGCGCGCACCGTGCCGCTTGGTGAATCCACCGTCATCTGCAAATCAGACACCCTGCCGGACGTGCGGGTTCCGTTGCTGGCGGCGCCAGATCGCGGCTGGCTCGGTTGGTGGACCGATGATGAATCCCTCAAGGCCCGCGCGGACTTTCCGCCGCAGGAGAACGCCAAAGCCGGTGAGTTGGCCGCATCTTTCCACGCCCCGTTCCGCACCCGCCCGGATGCTGTTAGTGGCGTGTCCGGTTTCAAGCCCACGGCGGCGAATGCCCCGGGCCTGATCACGCCGAGCCAATTGACGCTCGCCGCCGAAAAGTGGCCAGACCAGCAGGGCCGGCATTTCACCACCTATTCGCAATCGGTTCTAACCGATGTTCGCAATGGCGGTCTGAAACAAGACCTGAGCACGCTCTTTGAACTGCCGGCCAACAAGATCACCGAGTTTGGCAAATGGACCGGCAGCGGCAGCGAAAGCGACCCCAAGGTCTATCTTTACGGACCTCCCACCGTCGCCATGGGCGCCCGCTGGAACCACATGTATACCTATTACAATCTCTACAAGAATGTCTCTTACAACGGCGATGAGCCGCGCGTGGAACCGAAGGCAGGACTGATAGACTGGCACGAAGCGGACGCCGGCACCAGCTTCGGCGACGAGGCTGGCGGTTTCCGTTATCCGCGCATGGCGAAGATCATCTATGTGTTTTCCTATACTGCGGTGAAGGATCCGAGCGCCACCAACCCGAAACCATACACCCTGCAGCTCGGCACCGACGTTTTCGTCACCTTGTGGAATCCCTTCGACGCCCGGATCCACTTTCCTCTCAACACCAAATTCTTCGCCAAATTCAGTTTCGTGCTACCCATGCAATTCGAGTGGCAGGTCGGCACGCAGCCGAAAGTCACCCTCAACCCAGGCGATATCAACGGTTCCGGTTGGTTCCAGGGGTATTTTAACAACCCGAGCGGCGACCGCCTGTTTTCGATGAGCCCCGGGGAAACCGTGGTCTTCTCCTTGAAAAAGGATTCCAGCGGCATGGCGTTTTGGCCCGGAGCTTTTTTCGATGGCACGACCATCAATATCCCGCAGATTCAAGCCGGTGGTGGTGGTGATAAAATCACCGTCGCTCTCAAACCCGGTCAACCGTCAAACGCGGGCGGCGGCGACTCGCTGGCCAATTCCCAATACATCGATTTCTGGATCAGGGACTCGGTCAAAGGGTGGCCGTGGTATGAGCATCGGGGCGAGATTCTCTCTCGGGCCGATGCGCCATTCATCTCACAAATGCGCTCGATCAGCGCGAACCAAGTGCCGTCGGTGACACTCGCCAACGTGGTTGGACGCAAGCAACCTTTCGGGGCCTTCATCATGGAGACCAAGACCGCCCAGGATTCCGTGGTGCCGATTCCCGCCTTTCTCAATACCGGTACCACCCGTCTGTCGTCCAAACTCACCGACAATCTCGCCGAGTTTGCCAACGAGCGCCTTGAATACAAGGTCGAAGCCGTGACGGGTTTCGACAGCGACATCATCCAGTTGAGCCTGCCTAGCAATCCAGCCGGTGCCAATCACGGCTACATCGGGTCTGGCCGCGGGCCGGCGACGGGCCAGACGCATTTCCTGTTCGCCTCGATCCCGACGGTTCCGCCCACCTCGCTGGCACAGTTCCGCCACGCCGGAATCGGGGATGGTGCTTCCACCTTGCGTGCCACCTATTGGGGATTCAACAGCACTCCCAACGCGCCCTATGCGGATCAGGCGGTCGGCAATTCCTACGCCCATCCGCTGGTGCCACCGGACGCCACCACCAAGGGTGCATTGTTAGACCATCGCTACCTCAGCAACGAAGTGCTGTGGGATAAGTATTTCCTCTCGTCGTTGGCACCGCGCAGCGCGGCGAGGTTTGGCACCGCCAAGACGATGTGGGAGACTTGGAGAGAGTTTCTGGGGAGCAAATCCACCCTCATCAATCCGCGCTTTAGCCCGTGGCTGGGTGATGCGACGACCGAAACCGTCCGAAGCCGCTTATTCCTTTCGAATCAGGATACGGCCCTAAAAGCGGATGCTTACAAGCGCATTGCCGCCAACCTGATGTTAAACGGCGGCTTCAACATTAATTCCACTTCGGTTGAGGCATGGCAGGCGATGTTGGCATCCACCCGCAACCAAGCCCTCACCAAACTCCCGAAATCCGGCGGCAACCTAGGCGAGAAAATCACCGGCTCCGGTACCGTCTTTGCGCGCACCGAGACGGTGCTTTCCGAGGCGGTGGACTCCGCGTCTAACGGGCTGGCTAGCCACTACAGTGGCTATCGCGACATCTCCGACGAGCAACTCGGCAAGCTTGCCAAGGCCATCGTGACTCAAGTCCGCAAGCGCGGCCCATTCCTCAATCTATCAGAATTCCTCAACCGCCGGTTGGGTAGCGACCAAGACCTGGCCATTTCCGGCGCGCTCCAAGCGGCCATTGATTCCAGTGGCCTGAATGACGCCGTCAAAGCTGGCGGCAAGGCTGGCACGCTTTCTCCCGGCGGGGCCGCCATGGCATTTTCTCGGGCCAGCGCCCTCAACAGCGCTGCCGGCAATCCTGGCTGGCTGATGCAGGCTGACGTGCTAGACCCCTTGGGTCCTTCGATTGTCGCCCGTGGCGACACGTTCCGCATCCGGGGCTATGGCGAATCCCGCGACGCCCAAGGCGCGGTGATCGCCCGCGCCTGGTGTGAGGTCGTGATGCAGCGTATTCCTGACTATATCGACACGAGCGAGACTTCCGATGTTGCAGTCCCGAAAAAACCGCTCAATATGACCTTCGGACGACGCTATCAGCAAATATCATTCCGCTGGCTCAGCGGACCGCAAGCGTGAAAAAGCCCGCCCATCCCACCCGTAACATCGCTCCCGCCATGCGTCACCTCATCCTGCTTCCCATACTCGCCGGCGGACTTGCCTTGACTCTGGTCACTGCGGCTCCCGTCCGCACTCTGGCTTTTGACCTCCCTGCCACCACTGTCACCCTCGAACTCGTTGCTGCCGAAAACAAGACTGACAGCAATACCAAAGCCAAGGACCCGTTGCGAATCGAGGCTCGGATGAACCAATTCAGCCTACCGGTCAGCCTGCCGCCAGGCCGCTATCTGGTCAGTTCTACGGCCTTCAAATCCACGGATTCATTCACTCTGCCTGACACCGCCGGTGGCCGCTTTCTGTTATTGATCCTGCCGAAGAATGACGGAGGTTGCACGATCTTCCCGATTCCTGACGACATCACCAAGATCGGCCCAGGTGATCGATTTCTGCTCAACGCAACCAAGGAGCAAATCGCGGTGCGTTTTGGAACCCAGCGCTCGATCATCAAGCCGGGATACTCGGAATATTTGCGTGCCCCGCGGCCCGCCCCCGCGGACCAGCGCATCGAAGTTGAAATGGCCCGGCGAAACGGCAGCGAGTGGATTCCGTTCAATTCCACCTATTGGCCGCTCGACCCCCGTGCACGCTCGTTCGTGCTGGTGCACCCGGACCCCGTCACCGACGCTCCCCGAGTACGCAATCTATCGGAAGTGCCGTGACCGCGGCGCGCGGTCTACTGGTGATCGGTTGTCCATGGTTCACAATGGCCGCCTCACGCCAGCAGTTCCAACAAATTCAGGCGGCCGTCGAGCATCTCGATCATGTCGTGGAGCAGCAGGTTCCAGCCAATGAAGCCACCCTCCACGCCATGCTTGGACTGGGCGGCCGAGGGCGCTAGCGGCGCGCCGGTTTCGGCACAGTAGTTTTCGTGCAACGAGCCGCAGTATTCGATATCTCGTAGATATAATTTTGTCAGACGGCGTACCAATTCGGAGGCTTCGACGTGGAAGCCATGGTTCATCAGGCCGACGAAATAGAAGTAGTTGGCGATTGGCCAGATCGGTCCCTGCCAATTCGAGTAGGGGATGATCATGTTGCTGTTGTTATATTCCGGGTCCTGCCGTGAGAGCGAGCGTAGGCCGAAGGGCGTGAGCATGTGCTCGTCATTCCACAGGTAGCGGCGGAGCATCGCCGTGGCGCGTGCGGGCGGCACCATACCGGCCCACAGCGGCACGAAGTTCGAGTAGGAGATCCGCTGGCACCATTGGTTCGTGCCGACGTGCAGATTCCAGTAGGATTCGGCTTTGGCGTCCCACAGGTGATCGTCCATCGCCTGGCGCAAGGCCGCGGCCTTGGCAGAGTAAAGTGTTTGCTCGTCGTGACGGCCGAGGTGTCCCGCCAGGCGTGCCAGCGCGAGATACTCGCGGTAATAAAACGCGTTGATGTCACACGCGGCCACTGCCTTCACTGCCGCGGGATCATTGCCGATTGCAGGATTGTTGTCGGCCCCGGACTGCATGGCGTCCTCCCAGACATAGAGGCCGCAGGATTCGATGAAATGGGTGGCCTCCCTGCGGGTCGAGATCCTGACAATTTCGTCGTAGTTCTCCTCGATCCATCCGTAGTCGTCGAGCAAGCGGGCCGCGAGTTCCGCGCCTTGGGCGAGAAACGGTTTCAATCGCAACGAGGGATGAGCCGCCCGCGGTCCCTCGGGACTGATGCAGGCTGCCACCTCGCCGTCCGGAAGAACGGACGCCAGGACGTTCAAGGACCACCATTTGAGGTATTGCGGCTGCGGAGGGGTCCGCGCCGCCAAATGGCTGGCAATGAAGAAGCCATCCCAATCCCACTGCTGGTCATAGAAACCGCCGGGGATACAGTAGGGATATTTGATGAAGTCATCGGCCGGCTTGACCACGCTCGGCCGCAGGCGCTCTAGACAAGCCAGCACTCGGGCTTGGTCGGAGACCGCCGCACGGGCCTCAGCGGAGGCATCACCCGGTGCTAGTCCCTGCTGCACCGGGTCCCTCGCATTCGTGGGGTCTGGGTTTCCTCCAACGGCAGAGATTCCGTCCGCGACGGGTTGGGTGGAATGGATTGCAAGGTGAGGCATGGCGCTAGATGACTAGCTTGCGTGACTGCGGGAATGAAGGAAAGTGACAAAAATCCATTTGGCGATGTTCAACGACAGGACAAACACCGAACCCCTACGGGGCCGCGCGGCGACCCGCCGTTTCGCCGTCCACAAACTCGGGCATGATGATGCATTGCCCGATGGTGGTTTTGATGGTGGGGTTGAGCGCTTTCAGTAACAAGCGTGCCAAACCCCGCCCTAAGCGCTCCGGATCCACTTGATAACGGGCGATCGACGGGATGCTCTCCATCAGGAGTCGCGCGTCCATCCGGGAAATCACGGCGGCAGCCGAAGGTACCGGAAACCCGCGGCGGGTGAGGTGACCGATGGTGGCGGGCACGTGGTTGGGAACGGCGACCAGAAAAGCGGTCGGGACGGGCTTGGCGAGCAGCAGACTGTCGAGCTTGCGGCACAGGTCGGGCACGGTGTCGTCGTAAACCACGACTTCCGCGTGCCCCCCGGC
>Ga0114974_10004818_pt1 | contig 10087 bp, 6 predicted proteins | sample S_130206_EF_Meta_FD_87318 | JGI IMG/M metagenome (GOLD analysis project Ga0114974, IMG submission 87318) | Freshwater microbial communities from Lake Simoncouche, Canada to study carbon cycling - S_130206_EF_MetaG | ecosystem: Environmental > Aquatic > Freshwater > Lake | place: Lake...
ATAAACGGGCTTCTCTCGCTTATCGACTTGACCCGAGGAGCAGTCAACAAAGTCGACACCGGCGGCTTTAAATTGCTTGGCAATTTCAATGGCATCGTCTGGCGTGATGCCGCCTTCCACCCAATCGTGTGCCGAAATACGCACCGACATGGGCTTGTCTTGTGGCCACACTTTTCGCAACGCTTTGAACACTTCCAAGGGGTACCTTAATCGGTTTTCCAGGGAACCCCCAAACTCATCGTGACGCTGATTGGTCAAAGGTGAAATAAAGCCCGACAGCAAATAACCGTGCGCGCAGTGCAGCTCCAGCCAATCAAATCCTGCTTGGGCACCACGCTCAGCCGCCGATACGAATTCGGACAACACAGCGTCCATGTCAGCACGTGTCATGACATGCGGCACTTGGCTCACACCTTCCATGTAGGGCAAGGCGGATGGCGCCATCAAGGGCCAGTTGCTACCATCGCGCGCAACATCGCTCAAGGGCATGTCCATGCCGTCCCATGCCCTGCGGGTTGAGCCTTTTCTACCCGCATGGCCTAACTGCAAGGCGATCTTGGCATCAGATTGCTGATGCACCAAACTCACAATGCGCGCCCACGCACTTTGCTGTGCGTCATTCCACAAACCGGGGCAGCCGGGGGTGATGCGACCTTCAGGAGAGACGCACGTCATTTCAGTGAACACAATGGCGGCACCACCCATGGCCCGTGCGCCGTAATGCATCAAATGAAAATCGCCTGGCACACCGTCCTCCGCAGAATAAGTGGCCATGGGCGAGACCATCACGCGATTCTTCAAGGTGATGCCACGCGCTTGCAATGGCAAGAACATGGGCGGTGTTGATTTGGCTTTGGCGGTGTCATCAAATTCCACCAGCGACGCCATGAATCTTTCATACGCTGAAACAAAGCTGGCATCGCGCAGTCGCAAATTCTCGTGCGAAATACGCTGACTGCGTGTGAGCAAAGAATAGGCAAATTGCTGGGGCGGCAAATTGACATAGCGAGACACATTCTCAAACCACTCTGTGGAATTTCGCGCTGCATTTTGAATCTTCAGAACTTCAATCGAACGTGTGTCTTGATACGACGTCATGACCTCTTTCATGCTGCGCACATCATGTCCTAGACGCTCAAAGGTGTCCGCCAATTCAATGGCATCTTCAAGGGCTAACTTGGTACCCGATCCAATCGAGAAATGCGCCGTGTGAGCGGCGTCGCCCATCAACACATAAGGCACCTCGCGACCATCTGCCGATTTGTCCCAATGAACCCACTGATCGCAAATGACGCGCGGAAACTTAATCCAATGCGCAGAACCGCGCAGGTGATTGGCATTGGTCATCAACGCATGACCATCCAGATATTTTGCAAACAGCTTTTCACAGAAAGCCACCGACTCTTCTTGCGACATCTCTTCAAAACCCGCCGCCTTCCAAACACTCTCTGGCGTTTCCACAATGAAGGTCGAGGTGTCGCCATCGAATTGGTAGGCATGCGCTTGAAACCAGCCATGTTCGGTTTCTTCAATGGCGAAGGTGAAGGCGTCGAATAATTTGCGGGTCCCCAACCACACAAAACGGCATTTGCGCTCATCGATGTCGGGCTTGTAGGTTGACTCAAATCGCGACCGCACTCTGGAGTTGATACCGTCACAGGCAATGACCAGGTCTGCGTTGTAGCGTGCGCCGATGTCGTCATTGACATCGACCTCACTTTCAAACAACAACTCAACGTCCAAGGCTTCGCAGCGTTTTTGCAAAATGTTCAACAAACGCTTGCGGCCAATGCCGCAAAAGCCGTGACCGCTGGAGCGCATCGTCTCGCCCTTGAAATGCACCGCAATGTCATCCCAATGATTGAATGCGCCCAAAATCTCAGAGGCCGTGATCGGATCAGCAACTTGCAACTTAGACATCGTGGCATCGGAAAACACCACACCCCATCCAAAAGTGTCATAGGGCTTATTGCGCTCTAGCACCATGATTTTGTGTTCTGGATGGCGCAATTTCATCAACAGGCCGAAGTACAAACCGGCAGGGCCGCCGCCTAAGCAGACGATGTTCATGGAAAAATTCCTTGTATTGGGTTTTGGGTGTTGGCTGCTGAATTGTTTCGGCTTCAATATTTGAAGCTTGAAATAATTATCCGCAATCAAACTGAAACGGTCAAGGCATAAAAAAAGCAGCTTCGAAAAGCTGCTTTGGAGGGTTTATTGGTTCATGACCGTGATACTGATTCGCCGGTTTCGCGGATCCTTCGGATCATTGGGGTTGTAGGGCGCGGTGTCGGCCACGCCCTCGATCTTGGCAAATCGCCCATCCGGAATGCCTTTTTTCTCAATAATTTTTCTGGTTTCCTCGGCCCGTTCAGCCGACAGGGACCAGTTGTTGCGCCCATCCGTATTGGCAAACTTGGCACTGTCCGTGTGGCCGCGAATGGCCACTTTGTTGGGCATGCCCGCCAATGTTTTGCCCACTTCTGCAAGGAGCGCTTGCGCCCTGGGCGTCATCGATGTACTTCCCAAGCCAAACATTGCAAAGTCTGCTTTGTCGATAATTTCGATTCGCAAGCCATCTTTGTCGCGCGCAAACTGCACCTGATCCTTCAAATTGTCCAATTTAGGATTCTTCGCCATGGCTTCTCTAATTTCTTTTTCCATCTTGTCAAAGTTGGCTTGGTCAGCTGCTTCCTTGCCTTTTTTGCCAGGATCGCCATCTTGACCTGACTCTTTGCTGTCAGCGCCTTGAGGCGACGGATCATTCTCGGTTGGGCCCCCTTGCGAACGCGGCGTCACCATGTTCAACATATTGGTTTGTTTGGCTTGGAATGGAAAGCCATCGGTATCAATGACAGAGGAGCCGCCCAACATGCCATCTGAGCCGGCCAGCTTGCCCATGGTCACATTGCTTTGCGAAGTGGGCTTGAAATAGTCTGCAACGCTTTTGCGTTGGTCGGCATTGGACGCGCCCAACAGCCACATCAACAAGAAGAAGGCCATCATGGCGGTCATCATGTCGGCCAGCGCAATTTTCCAAGCGCCACCGTGAGCACCTCCGTGCCCATCGTCCATGATTTTTTTGATGGTGATGGTGGGTGCCACCACCACCGGCGCATCAGGATCGGCTTCTTCAGGAATAAGGGGCGCGGCCTCCGCAGCCGCTTCAGGCGCAGCCTCTGCCGCCGCATCCACGAGCGCTTCAGCAGGCGCTGCTTCAGCGACTGCTTCTTCTGTAGGGGCCTCTAAAACTGCCTCAGCCATGCTGCTTAACCTCTCAACCCGTCAAACACTTCAGCAAAACTTGGCTGATTGTGATGGCTGATACCTGCCCTCGCAGCTTCAATGATCAGGGGCATGGGATGGCCATGCAATGTGCCAATGATGATTTGCTTCACCACTTTGTAAATTTGGCCTTCGTCGTCAATGATCTGAGCCAAGCGCGAGGCCATGGGTTCAATGAATCCATAAGCCATGAACACGCCCAAGAAGGTTCCCACCAAAGCGCCACCAATCATGGCACCGAGAACAGCAGGTGGCTGGTCAATCGCGTCCATGGTTTTCACCACACCCAACACACAAGCCACAATACCCAAAGCGGGCAGCGCACCGGCCAAGGTGGCCAAAGCAGCTTGTGATTTCAGGGCATCGTGGTGGTGAGTTTTGATGGACAGGTCCATCACGTCTTCCACCGCATAAGGGCTTAAAGGGCTGGTGGACACCACCATCAAACGAACCGTATTGCAAACCAAATCCAACAAGGCATGGTCGTGCAACATTTTGGGATATTCCGCAAAGATGGCGCTGGACTCTGGATTTTCAATGTGGGCTTCGAGGGCCACAGGGCCCTCGGTTTTAAGCGTCTTCATGATTTTTGACACCACAAAAATGGTACTCAAATAATCTTCTTTTTTATAAGCAGGGCCCTTAAAAACTTTGCCCATGCCACCCAAGGCGCCCTTGAAAATGTCCATGCTGTTGCCAATGAGCATGCCGCCAATACCGGCGCCCAAAATAATGAAGGTCTCAATCGGCGCGGATTTGATAATCGGCTTCATGCTTCCGCCGGCCATGATAAAACCGCCGAACACGCAAATCATCAAAACCACGATACCAATAATCGCATTCATATTTCTCTCCAAAAACGGCCAAACGGGCGGCTAGGAATTCCCAGCGTCGCCCGTCAAAGTCACCATCCATCTACGCCTTGTTAGGCGCAGCCCTCAATGCATTGCTGCAGACATGGGCACACCTGTGGCAGGTGTTGATTTTGGCAACAAATTAGGAACATCACGCCAAGCCTGACGAATTTCACCCATCAAGGTTTGGACTTCTTCCAACACAGCAAGGTCGTTATGTGCATTCACATAAACCAAGCGGCGTGTCACGTAACTGTACAGCTCATGCAAGTTACGGGCCAAATCACCGCCTTTTTCAAGGTCAAGCGCGCCTTGCAAGCCAATCACAATGCGGCCAGCACGAACCAAGCTTTTGTTCTTGTCCTCGATGGAACCGCGCTGAATGTGACCACGAGCCGTTACCAGGCTGTCTAAGAGGCCATCAAATAGCATCTGAATCAATTCAACTTTATCGGCAACCATGGCTTGTGAAGCATTGTTACCTTCGCCGTAGCTTTCCATGGCTTTGAAATTTAATCTCATGATGTCGTACTCCTTATGATCCAGACACTGCTGGTATCGGAGTCTTAACTTGTAACTTGAGATGATTGTTTCAAAATGGCCCGAAATTGCACGAAAGGGCAACTGAAGCGGAAAGATGTTGCCGCTTTGAAGCATGTTTATGTCTTTCCAGCCTTGGCTTTGCCGCCATTCACAGGCTCAACTTTCAAGGTACCACGCAGTTTTTTGACCACCGCAGTGAGCAATTGACTGACCCTGGACTCTGTCACGCCCAAAACTTCACCAATTTCTTTTAAGTTGAGCTCTTCAACGTAGTACAAATTCATTAACAATTGGTCGCGCTCTGGCAAATCAGCAATGGCATCCGTGAGGACGCCCATAAATTGTTCGTGCTCCACAATGGCTTCAGGCTGCTGCGAAGAGTCGGTGGCAATGCTCATCACCTCTTCTGTCACCACCTCCATTGAATAAGTCTCGAAGCGCCTGGCTTGGGTGCGCTCCTTGTGAAACAGCTCAATGTCTTTTCCCATATGGTCGGCCAACTCAGCCTGTGTGGGGGTTCGGCCAAGCTCTGCAGCCAATTCATGTGTGGCTTCGCTGTGCGATTTGTTGATGGCCACCGCTGAACGCGGTAGAAAAGACAAGCGTCGCACCTCGTCCAAAATGGCACCTCGAACCCGGCTGTGCGCAAAGTTCTCGAACTCAATGCCTTTTGAGGGGTTGTAGGCTCTGGCTGCTTCCAGCAATCCAATCATGCCCACCTGAATCAGCTCATCCAACTCCATAAAAGGAGGCAATCTCACTTTCAGGTGCAAAGCAACACGCTTGACCATGCCCAAATGGGCCATGACCAAAGCTTCACTGTTGTTTTGGACCTCTTCGTAGAGACGGGTTGAGCTAGATGCCATGGATTTCAAACGCTGGCTTGAGCCAGTCGACGCTCCATGAAGAACTGCAAACCGCCAGAAGGCGGCTCCACGTTGGGCAAGTCCAAAACTGATTTGGCCAACAGTCGGAAATCTCGCGATGAGGCGCTGGTGGGCGCAAACTCAAGGACAGGCATGTATTTTTTATGCGCTTGAAGAATCATTTCGTCGTTCACGATAGAGCCCAAATAGCGAACCGATCGGTTTAAAAATCGAGCACACACATTGTTGATTCGCTCAAAAAGTTGGTAGCCTTCTTGCGCGCTTCCCACCCCGTTGGGTATGAGATAGATTTCATCCAAGGCATGGTCTTGGATCATGATTTTAATCGTGCCATAGGCGTCAGCGATGGAAGACGGGTCGTCCTTGACCACCACAAAACGCCTTTCACAAGCAGCCAAGAAAGTGATCACAGACGGCGCAATGCCGGCTGCCATGTCAACAATCAAGACATCGATGGGGTCTTCGAGGCTACTGAATGCCTGCACGATTCTGGCAGCACCCAGCTCATCCAAAGCGGCCATGTCTTGTCGCCCAGAGCTGCCGGGAACAAGCTTGACGCCTTGGCGCGTTGTGACAATGATTTCCTTCAAAGTTTTGTCGCCACTTAAAAAGTCACTCAAATTAAAAGGGCAACGCACACCCATTGAAATTTGTGCGTTTGCAAGTCCCATGTCGGCATCAAACAGCATCACCCGAGAACCTTGGGCCTGCAATGCGGCAGCCAGATTCACGGAGACGGTGGTTTTACCCACGCCACCTTTGCCACTGGCAATGCCAATGACTTGGGTTTGTTTGCGTTTATCCATGCGTCACCAAAATAGGCGATGGGGTCTGCCAAGCTGGACGGCTTAAATTGATTTCAGGACTCGAGCTGTTCATTTCGGAAGTTACATGGTCAATGTGCGCTGGCGCTGTTTCCGCCTTTACAGGGGGCATGCATCTGGCAATTGCCAGATTAACCAACATTTCAGGGCTCAAGGTTAACACTCCATGGCTCAATTTATCAGATTCACTGCCCATTGTCAGCGTGAAATTCTTCTGTGCACTGCTCAAAAACTGAATCAACGGCCATGGCGCACTCGATTCGTCGAATTTGGTCAGCATCATGCTTTGCCATTTCAAGCCAGAATCAGTGAGAACGCGCTTCAAAGTCACCGTTGACGCATCAACCGGCAAAACAGCGTGTAACTGGCAATCGGACTGGACTTCTAAGATTTCAGCCAACCTCTCCGACATTTGAGCGCCGGGGGTGTCAATCAAAACCAGCTGACGGCTTGCCAACTCGCGCATCAATTGATGCAGGCTGTCGGCGTTGGCCGCCCTGTAACAGTCAACTTCTGCTTGTGCGCAAAGTTGTTGAATTTGCGACCATGAACCAGCACGCTCGTCTTGATAAGAGATCACCGCGACTTTGGCGGATCCATATTTTCGAGCCATATGTTGAGCCCATCGAACCGTCATCAGTGTTTTACCCGCGCCTGACGATCCTGCCAGGGCATGTACGCCAAAGCTTGCAAAGATGTCAGTGGGTGTATGAATATTGCACAGCAGTTGTTGCTGCAGGCTGGCCTCTGCCTCTTCAAGACTGCTTTGCTCGCGCAAGCCAGACAACAACAGTGTTCTTAAGGCGGAAGGCACCGGCGCTTCACACAAATTATTCACCAAGGCTTGCAAATGTTCAGGCCAGTGTTGCTGCGCCTCCCAAGCCGATACTTTTTGGTTCATGCGAATTTCTTGACGCAATGCCGAGATCTCATCAATGACCAAGGAGACGATTTCTTTACCCCGCGCATTTTCGCGCGCCAGCTCAGTCTCGCTCATGGCAGGTGTGACTGCCTTTGAGATGGAACTGATCAAGCTTTCAACGGAAGCCTCAGACTTTCCAGAGGATTGAAAGGCTTTTACCAAGTGCTCATCAAAGCCTGTACTCGAGGCAACTTCTGAAACATCGGCCATTTCTTTTTCGAGTGTTGACTGTACTTTTTTCGGGGCCGTGGCTTGTGCAAAATTGATCTCTTCGACTGAGTCAAGGTCTTCCGACGTTGCCACCAAATCAAGGGCAATGACAAGTTCAGTTTGTCCACCCACTCTGTGATTGGAGATGATCAGAACATCTTTACCGTACAAGGCCATTGCTTGTTCAGTGGCGCTGCGGGTATCTCTGGCAAGAATGCGTTTGAGTTCCATGGCTGTCTCTATTCTTCAGTCGGGTTCAAAAATAAATTAACGTGTTTCTGCGTGCACGGTATGAACTACCTTGACACTTTGATCGTCGGGAATTTCGCTGTACGAAAGCAATGTCATGTCTGTCACGCGGTAGCGGGCAGCTTTGGACAACCAGGGGCGAATGGCGGGTGACACCACCAAAACAGCAGGATGTCCCATCTCTTCCACAGCACGAGCGCCTTCGCGCAAAGCGGTGAACAAACGCTCCGCCAAACCGGGCTCAATGGTCATGCTCTGACCAGGGGCGGTTTGTTGCAATATGTTGTGCAACAGCTGCTCTAAATTGGGGTCTAAAGTCATGACAGACAAAGCACTGGATTCATCGACCAAGCTCTGAACAATCATTCGGCCCAGCTTAGGACGGACCAAAGAAGTCAATTGGTCAGGCTCTTGGGTGCGGCTGGCCACTTCAGACAAAGTTTCTGCAATGGTGCGCATGTCGCGAATCGAGACCGATTCATTCAACAAATTCTGCAAAGTGCGCGTCACCACACCCAAAGACAATTTGCCAGGCACCAAGTCCTCTACCAATTTGGGCGACTTCGCGGCCAACTTGTCCAGCAGCTGCTGAACTTCGTCATGGCTGAGCAAATCAGCTGCGTTGTCGCGCAGCACTTTATTCAAATGTGTTGCGACTGCCGTGCTTGCGTCGACCACGGTATAGCCCAATGTGCGGGCCATGTCGCGTTGTGTCGGGTCAATCCACACGGCTTCCAAACCAAAAGCTGGCTCTTTGGTGGCTTCACCTTCCAAGGGTCCATACACTTGACCTGGATTGATGGCCAACTCTTTGCCCACTTTGATTTGACCCTTGCCACGCACCACGCCCTTGAGCACGATGTGATATGCATCGGGATCGATGGTCAGGGCATCGCGAATGCGAACCGGTTGAACCAAGAATCCCAACTCGGCAGACAATTTCTTGCGCACACCCTTGACGCGGTTCATCAACTGGCCGCCCGTATCGGGGTTGACCAATGGAATCAAACCATAACCAATTTCAAGACCAATCAAATCAACTTGATCGACGTCGTCCCAGTCCAATTCTTTAGGCTCATCCAAAGCTGCTTGCGCGGCTTGTTCTGCGGGAGTTGCTTGCGGCACATCGGCCTTGTTGGTAATGCGCCAAGCCAGGCCGGCCGTACCCAAAGCCAAAATAAGGAACACCATGTGAGGCATGCCAGGCACCAAACCAATAATGGCCAAAATGGTGGCTGACATGTACAAGGCTGTCGGATTGGAAAGCTGAGAGGTGGCCTGCTCGGTCATGGACTCGGAGGTGGTCACGCGGGTCACAATGATGGCTGTTGCCAGAGACAAGAACAGCGATGGAATCTGCGCAACCAAACCATCACCAATGGTCAGAAGGGTATAAATTTTGCCCGCCTCAGACATTGACAAGCCGTGCTGGCCCACACCAATCGCCAAGCCACCAATCAAGTTGATGACCAAAATGAGCAAACCGGCCACAGCGTCGCCGGACACAAACTTAGAGGCACCGTCCATGGAGCCGAAGAAGTCAGATTCTTGAGAAAGCTCTTCGCGGCGCTTCTTGGCGGTTTCTTGGTCAATCACGCCAGCGTTCAAGTCAGCGTCAATTGACATTTGTTTACCAGGCATCGCATCCAAGGTAAATCGAGCGTTCACTTCAGAGACACGGCCAGCGCCCTTGGTCACCACAATGAAGTTAATGATCATCAAAATAGAAAAGATGATGAAACCGACCACGTAGTTACCGCCGATGACAAACTCACCGAAAGCCGCCACCACCTTACCGGCAGCCTCATGGCCTTCGTGGCCATTCACCAAAATGACACGGGTTGAGGCCACGTTCAAGCCCAAACGGAGCATGGTGGCAAACAGCAACACTGAAGGGAATGAAGAAAATTCAAGCGGCTTGCGAGTGCCGATGGCAATCATGATGACCAGCAAGCTGCAACCAATGTTGAAGGTGAACAGAATGTCCAGGAGCAGCGCAGGCAGGGGCACCACCAACATGGCCATGATCAACAACACCATGGCGGGCAAGCCCAGGCCGGCGTAATCAAATTTAGACAGGTTCTGTCGAACCGCTGACAGGGACAGGGTGCTCATAGGTGGCTTTTGAGGCAAATCAGGTTGAAAAAGCTGGGTTTGAACATTTTTTTTCCAAAGTTCATCAGGTTCAGCAAAGTCCATGCCATGCGTAAAGCCGACAGGGTCTGAGCATGTTCTTGTTGGAACTGAAGCGGCAAGCCATGTCCTGTCACGGTTTTTGCTAATACAAAGCACCCCTACCGCGAATTGCCGCTG
>Ga0114974_10004819_pt1 | contig 10086 bp, 10 predicted proteins | sample S_130206_EF_Meta_FD_87318 | JGI IMG/M metagenome (GOLD analysis project Ga0114974, IMG submission 87318) | Freshwater microbial communities from Lake Simoncouche, Canada to study carbon cycling - S_130206_EF_MetaG | ecosystem: Environmental > Aquatic > Freshwater > Lake | place: Lake...
CCTTCTGAAATTTCTAGAGCATCGGTGTGTGCTGAATCATTTTGTAAATCAAGTGTAACAATACTTACTTTTTTACCATCAGATTCAATTGCAACTTGTGGTGAAGAAAGAACGCTGGCAGCTCGCATGACCCAATCAAAATCTTCAGCAGTAAGGTCAAACTTAATTTCTGCATCAGGCATTGTCAACTGTTTCTCAGGTGGAGTAACAATCATATTAGATGGAGTAAAGCGATATTTGATTTTGCTACGACCTTTGTTGCCAACGATTGTAACTTGTTTCTCATCAAACTCAAATGACGGATCATCTTTGTGTAGAGAGATGACCGACAGAAAATTGTTTAGGTCATAGATACCAAACTCAGCAGGAATATCTTCTTTGATAGATACTTCAGCTAGAATGTTTTTATGGCTAGACACCGTTTTAAGTGTTTTGCCTGGTTTGAAAAGAATACCTTGATTGATTGCACCAAAGTTCTTTAAGATTGCTACGGTTTCATTAGATAATTTCATACATCACTCCATAATTAAGATTTATCATCAACAGAATACATTATATCATGTTCATATAAGAATGTCAAGCAACATAGAGCATGAGCTAGATGATGTTTGCCAGATTCAGGATCAATTTGTTCACCTTCTTTCCATGCCCACAAATGCCTTTGAGCTGCATCAAAGTACCTGCGTTTGGAATCTGGTACATGTTTCCAATTATCAGGTTCATACTTCTGAGCACCAAAGGTTAATACATCAACAACAGCTTTAAGTGCAAGCGGTGGTAATAAACTATATTGTAGTTTACCACCATCAAACTTGCGACCACCAGTTGTGGCTGTTTGTGAATCTTTTACAACCTTACTTGTCATAGACGACCTGTGTATTGTGCTACAGCAGGCATATTGCCAGTAAATGCATAGGTACCGATGTGCTGAGTTTTCATCCAAGGACATAAATGAATTGTACCACCCATTTTACGCCACATCTGACAGAACATATAATCTTCACTTAGATAGCGGTCAGAACCACCATCAGTAATTGAACCTTTGCTATCAATTACAGTATCAAAGTATGCATGAATGTACCTAGAGCCATCAAAGTTTGCTTGACCTACATGGTCTGGCTTATAACGAATCATTGGATATTCTTTTTCCATTTTGTGGAAAACTTCACGCTTCACCATCATATAGCCTGTGCCAATTTCTAGCACTTCTAATGGGTCTGTAACCTGAAACTGTTTTGTTCCAGAAACCACATTAAAGACATATTCACCTACCAAGGCTTCAAGTTCTTTTGGTTCTAAATCAGGATGATTTCTTGCCGCTTGTGCCACATTACTCCAATTAATTGATTTCTTTGGATAGGGGCCACCAATAACATCTTTTTCTAAAGCCAACATCGCAATTACATCTTGTGGGTTGTAATGAATGTCACTATCAATAAACAATAGGTGAGTAAAATCGGAACGGAGAAACTCATCTACAAGATAATTACGAGCTCTTGTAATAAGAGATTCGTTAAATAAAAAAGAGAATTTAGTTTCAACACCATATTTGGACATGGTGGTTTGTAAATCTAGGCACGACTTAATATAGAGTCCGTGTGCCATGCCGCCATACATTGGCGTGGCCACAAACAATTTATTTTTTTTCAAATCTTCAAGTTTGACTTGGATTTCCATAATAACTCCATAAATAAAAAAGAGGAAGTAACACCTATATGTATAACTTCCTCTTTACTTTTCCTAAACTATTTTAGGCAAAAGCACGCTCACCTTGTGAACGGATAGCAGCAATACCTGCAGCTACCATACGCTTGGTTGGAGAACCAAGGCGATAGAAAGAAACTTTATCGCCATTTGCGTTGATGCGTGAGTTCAGGTAGATTGCATTACCTTCGTTACGCAACTCATTGATAGTAGCGGAAGGATTAGCAACACCGAAAACAGATTGCATTTTTTGTGGTGTGAGTGTGTTGTATTCGCTATCTTTGGACAAATAGGCGAGAACACGAGCTTTAGTTGATTTCATTACAAATAACTCCATAAATTGGTCGCAAATTAAAAAGCATTTGAGAGGCGACCGTTCTCTCAAATATGATACTAGTATATCAGATTATAAACCTGTTGTCAAGCGTTAGACAGGTACAAATGAAAAAAGACCCGACTTTCGCCGGGTCAAGTGCCGAACAACTAACTATTAGAAAGGTTGATTTTCTTCAGCCTCAGGATTTTCATTTACCGGAACTTCTGGTTCAGGTTGTGGTGCCAGAATTTCTTCGGCAGAAGCACCAGCGTCAACTTTGGTATATAAGTCAACAAAACTTGCCTTGGTATCATCATCAAAGCGATTCAAACACAAGGTAATTGCTTTCATTTTATCACCAAAGATACCATAGGTTTCTACAATATGGACTAAACGGCGAGTGGAAATCACTTCATCACAACCACCATCCATAAATGTTTTACGAATTACATCAGCCCATGTAACAAGCTTCTCGGCGAATTCACTATCAGCACGACCAACGGAAGATAATTCTTTATCAACAATCTTACGCTCAATCTTAACAGGAGGAAATTCCTGTTCCATTGTAGTGCGGAATCTTTCTAAGAAGGCTTCGTTAAGCACATTGGTAAACATATAACGACCATCATCAGAGCCTTTACCTTTAGTATTAGCAGTAGCAAACACCGTAAAACCAGGTGCAGGTACAATCATCTCGCCTTTTTTCTTCAGCATAAATGGTTTGCCTTCAAGCACACGCTGTAATGAGGAAAGATTTTGAGCACCGTAATCAATCTCATCAATACAAAGCACAGCACCTTGACGAGCAGCCGTAGTTACGGGGCCGTCACGCCATTCCATATTACCATCAATCAACACATAGTTACCAAGTAAATCACTTTCATCGGTTTCAGGTGTCATTGAAATACAAACGAATTTGCGTTTGGCTTTGGCACAGGCCTGTTCAATAGACATGGTCTTACCATTACCAGAATGGCCTGAAATGAAAACAGGAAAGAACCGCATTGAAGTTACAATTGAAAGCACATCGTCAAAATTGCCAAACGGCACATAATTTTTATATGATTTAGGAACCAAATCAGTAGTATCCAAATCGGTTTGGACATTTTGAATTTTGTTTTCAGATTTTTGAATTGGTTTTGCCATTGGAATCACTTGGGCTTGTAAAGCAATTGTCGTAACACCAGCAGTAGGCACTCGGTATTTACCACGACCAACACGATTAGCTTCATCTTTAGTAAAAAATTGAGTTGAAGCAATACCCAATTCACCAGCAATAGCTTTAATTTCTGTTTTACTTATGGTTTGTTTACCTGTAGCAACTAAAGCATCCATAAATTTTTGTTTGATTTCGGCACGACTTGTCATTGTATAATAACTCCATTCACAGTTTCAATACTACCATTTTAACATAACAAAGGCTCTTTGTCAAGAGCCCCTGTTGCCTAAAAACAACACCTTAGGCAGCAATGCCTTCAATGAACTTGGAAACCAGCACACGATTAACTGTTTTCTTTTTGTTCATTTTGGCAAAAGCTGACGCCAATTTTTTAGTGGTAAATTTACCTTCAATTTCAATTTCATCTTGTTCGGTTTTCAAATCATTTCCACCAGAAATAAGGAAGAATGAATTATAACCATCGTTTTTTGAAATCAAAAACTTTTCAGTTTTGAATTGTTTTACCAATTCTTTTTGTTTGTTGAACCATTGGTAATAATCTTTATTATGTAAATCAGCCAATGTTTGATTTTCGCCAATAGAATATCTATTATTAATTGCTTGACGAGTATGGCCTGGACTTTGATTTGAAATAATAAAGAAACCAAATATTTTAGAATTGGTCACCTTAGCAAACCATTTAAATATAGCGGTGTTAACCGACTGGCGATTGCCGTCAAGTTTCATTTGGAATTTATTCTCACGGTCAACAAGGTAAACATTTTTACCATTGAAGTCCATTCTTTCGCTAGTGTGTTTAGTTATTGTTTCACCATTTTGTTGTACCACATCATAAGTGGTATGAATTCTGTTAATCCAATCAGCATCACCATCATGGACAATAATCAAACTTGTTAAGTCAAGGTTGTTCTTTTGTTTAAACTGTTTCATCACTTCAGCTGTTGCAACTAAAGCTTGTGTCAACGGAGTATTTGAAAGGTACTCAGAGTCAGGCAATGGAACATATGAACGAGAAAGACGGCTTACTTCAAATGCTTTTTTCAGCAACAACATATTCTTTAACGCACCAGTAAATTCAGCATTTGACATTTGCGAATTAATATACTCACGCAAAAATACTGTACCTAATTCAACTGACCCAAGTTCTTTGGTAAATGAAGCACGACTTATTTTGACATACTCTCTCCGTTGCTCAGAGGTCATATTCAAATCACATATGCGAGCTTCTTCACTATCACCAAAACCATACACAGCAAAAGGAATATTCACTTTACGGCAGAACATGGCAAGTACCAAAATCTGTTCAATTGAACCAGACATATTGCTTGACATAGAACCAGATTTATCTAGCAACAAAATCAAACCATGGCTTTTGCCTTTTGGTGTCAACATCACTTTACGGAAAATGTTGTCATCAAATTTGTATGATGAAAGTTTATTGATATCAATATCACCAGTATCGGCAAGCTTTGATTTACTAAATGCTTTGGCTGCCTTACGCATTTCAAATTCTTTGGCAAGTAAACCAATATATCTTTCGTTTTTGCGTTTGAAATCGTTTACCAACTCCATAGCTAAACCAAGTTTAATATATTGCTTACTAGCACAATCACCATAAAACTTGGTTAGATTTGCTTGAACCGTTTTAGCAGGTGTAATAATGTTTTTCATAATTGGTTTTGACATATTCACATAGCAAAACTCTTTACACTTTTCATCCAATAACATAGTTTCATTACTACGGAAAGATTCATCCGTAGAACATGATGGAGAAAACTGGTCTTGCCATGAAGATTGTGATTCTTTCCAACGATTGTATGAATCGCCATTTTCATCGCTGTTGGTTTCTTCACCTGAATCATTTTCACCAGATTTTTGGCCTTTATTATCATCAGATTTGTTATCGGATTCTTTATCGGTCTTTTCACCGTTGCCATCACCTTCATTTTCTTCGTCTGATTCTTCACTTTGACCGTTTTGATTTTTTTGGCCTTCAGTAGTTTCAGCTGAATTTTCTTCATCATCATGTTCATCAAATTGGTAATCGCTGTCAATCTCATTGTTGAATTCATCACTTTCAATAGCTTCTAATTCTTCAAAGTATTGAAGCTTCATTTCCATTTGTTCATCTTTGGAATAAGCATACACTTCATCCGTAGCACGAACTACATCGTCCCAAGATTCACATGCTTGGACTTTTTTAACTAAGAGTTCCTCTTTAGCAGAGAATTCAATCTTGGTATTTGTCCATTGAGATTTACTGTAAAGGTTTAGGCGGTCAATGAAACTAAGCTCATTAACATCAGTACCTTTAATACCAAAAAAATCACGATTGATTAATTCTTGGTAACCATTACGAAAAGAATTATTAAGGCCAGGATATTTACGCTTGACCTTCTTTTCAATTCTAGCATCTTCAACAACATTAAGGAAGTTTTTATAGAATTTCCCTTTTGATTTGTCCAAGGCAGTATTATGCCAACCATCAGCGGGAGTATAGAGAGCATGGCCAACTTCGTGGCCGCAGAGCAGGTCGTAAATACTGCCTGTCATATTTTGCCAAATAGGAAGATATAAAACCCTATTCTTAGGGTCGAATTTGGCAGTTTGAATTTTTTGGTGTTGAACCGTGAGATTCTCGGTTGCCATTAATCTGGCTAATTGAGATTTTTGTTCAGCAGTAAATGTCATTGTAGTATAGTCCTATTTAACTAATTTATACTACCATTATAACAGTATTGAGATGGATTGTCAAGACCACCTGTTGCATAGAAACAACAGGCTAAGCTATTGATTCTTAAAGAGATTTTACTTAGTAATGTTTTCCCAGAGCTCTTTATACGCAATGATAACAGTTGTCCATAATTTAACAATTGTTTTTATTGGTTGTTCAATAAAAGTGGCAAAAGCAATCAATGATGCTGGTAAGGCCACCAATATCGTTATAATAACTCCGATTATACCTAAAAATGTAAACATAATTTCTTTATAAAAAAAATGGAGCGGTGTTCTGCTTTGCTCAGATAATCTAAGAGGGTGTCTTAAATCGTGCTATCACCCACCGCATAAGGACATAATATACTAATACTTTAACTTTGTCAAGCGTTTTAACGACCAACTTGGCAAAGATACTTCTCTTTTGCCGACTCCCAAGGCAAAACTGTAAGGTCATCATAGAAAAGGGTATCATTGTTGTTGCGCTGTTTTTTGACCAGTTGTTTAATACGAGGCTTGGCATGTTTTGTTTTCCAAATCTCTGTAAGTGCTTCAATACTGGTATCAAATGATTTTACCAACTTTTCATCACCAATTGTTTTGTTTAGATACTCAATTGAGTTATCATACAAAGGCGACCAATAAATTCCACGAGCATGGTCGGTACGAATAATTTCCTTTGGTATATTTAGTTTGCTATATGTAAACTGTAATGAACGATTCTTGTGGTCACGCTTATGTGGTTGACCGCTTGGTTTCTTCGCAACATACCATTCAAAGTATTTTCTTGTATGATTAACTTTCAACCAATCACGAATCATATATCGAGTTTTCTTTTCAGGTTCAAATGATACAGAACCTGCTGTGAAGCCCATCTTTTGCCAATGGTCTAAGTTATCATACTGAGATAGGCCATCAGCCTTTGTTCGGCCATACAATGATGTAGTTGTTACTGAAACAAGTGTGTCACCATACAACTTCTTCCACAATTCTTGCACAGGATCAGCAAGGCATAATAATGCCAATAATTTACCACCAACATAATTAAAACCAAGTGGTTGTAATGGCACAATTGTAGAACCAATCGCAGTATGGTTAATCATGCCGCCTTCTGTTTTTAGTTCTCTTGGCCAACCAATGTGTTTATCTCTTGGTGTTAGGTCTAAGAAGTCAGATGAAATACAACTCACACCAAGATACTTCTTGGTTACTTTATCACGAATAACAAAATTAAGGTTACGACCAATGTTTGAATTGTTTTTCATTGTAGATGAGAAGGTACGAATACAATTCCATAACTCAGGCAGGTCTTTCTCTTTATTGGTATACAACATCTCTGGTTGTAATGCCAAATAATCTTCAGGTGTATTAGGTATCCAAAGATTGGATTTAATTTCAGAAATGGCTCTGCGTTGCTTTTCATCTGCAAGAACTCGTTGCTCACCTTCCCATAAATCGTTTACAATCACAGCAGGATACTTGTCTTGCACCTCACACCATTTTTGGTAAAGTGTATATTCTTTTACATCCATCTGTGAAACATATTGCAGGTCATTAATTATCTGCTCACGCAACCCATCTTCGGTAAACTCTAATGTAGGAAGTGGCGTATTCTCTTGCCATTTTTGCCATTGAGCTTCTACATCATCTTTTGGATCAAAACTATATGCCATTATTTTTTCTTTTGGTTACGAATTGCCTGTTTCATTATCTTTTGTTGTTTCTTTCTTGCCATCTGTAAAGTCATTGGTTTAACATTATCAATAAAACGAATGCCGTTCATGTGGTCTAACTCATGCTGAAAACATCTAGCTGTCAACCCTTCTAAACGCATCTGAACCAGTTTGCCTGTGTCATCTGTAAACTCTACTTCAACCCACTCAGGTCGGTCTAGTTTAACATAAAGACCAGGAAAAGTCAAGCAACCTTCATCACTTCTATTCATTTCTGCCGAAGAACGGACAATTCTAGGGTTGATACAACTGATTTGAAACTGGTCGGTGCCAATTACAAATACCCTTTCAAATACACCACATTGATTGGCAGAAAGGCCAATGGCACCATATAATTTTAAAGTCATCTTTAACCGACTGGTCAAATTAGAAATCAATGGACTTGGTATTGGTCCCTGATGCTCAGGAATTCTTCGTTTAAGCATTGGATGGTTTTCATCATACAAAGGTAAAGGTGTAATGTCTGGTGTTTTAGGTAAATTAGCACCAGTATCAATTGTTAAAATTTCACTCATACTTTTATCACCCAATCTTTAGCATATATTTCTGCAGCTTCTTCTGTTTGAAAATTTGTTTGAAAAGAAGTACCGAATTCATTTGTCATTGAAACATAATATTTACCATCAATCTGTTCTCTGAAAACGGTGGCTTTTCTTTTCTCATCATCACTCATATAAGAGCTTATCGTTATCATTTTACTATCCTTGAAAAGTTTTTCTCTTTCTTAAATCTAATTACATTGGCAAATTTATCTTGTAGTATATCTCCTTTGTGTGAGATAACAAACAAATTTACACCTTCTAGCAGATGAAGAATTTTCATTAGTTCTTCTGTGCCGTTGGTATCAAGGCTAGAATCAAATGTTTCATCTAAAATTAATAGATTTGTGTTTGATGAATTCTTTAGCTTAGCAACGGCACGCCAAGTTAACATCAATGCCATATCAATTCGTTGTTTCTCACCTTCTGAAAAAGAAGCGTAAGTAAACTCATCACGGTGCCTAGATTTAATTGTTTCTTTAAACGATTCATCTAGGTTGAAGTTCACAAAGAAATCTAAGGATGCCAAATACTTATTGACCAATTTATTAATAACTGGTAGATATTGGCGAACAATCTTTGTTTTAATGCCAGAATCTTTTAATAGATTACCTGCGGTTTCTAGGTAAGTTTTCTCATCTATAAGGTTATGTAAATGTTGTTTTAGCTCTTTTAATGTAACATTTATGTTACTTAATTCTTGTTCTTCTAAATCAGTTACCGACTTAGATTCTTTTAACTCGTTGGCCAATTTGGTTAAACGAGCAATCATTTTATTTGTTTCAGTAATCGTTGTGTTAAGTGTGGCAATTTGAACTTGCTTTTCATTCAACTGCCTTTGTTTGTTGGCAATATCATTTAACTTTTCTTGTTCTGCATTTAGTTTTTCTTCTAGCTGTTGAAGGCCGTGTTCGCATTCCGTAACTCTAGTGGAAAGATTGCCAAGTTCTTCTTCTTTAAATTCCATGGCGATGGTTTGCCTGCATGTTGGACAATCATCATGCGATTGAAAGAAACTGATATCCTTGCGAAATTTGGATAAGTTGCTTTCAATTTGCGATTCAATCTTTGTAATCTTCTTGACCTTAGCTTCAGTTTCAATTTTAGCTTCCACAATGGCATGAAGCGATTGAACTTCGGCTGCAAGAACTTCAACATTTGATGATAAGGTGGATATGGTTTCGCCATGACTTTGAATCTCACTCTCATATTCTTTTACCTTATCATCATTGTTTTGTTTGAGTTCTTCAATGTGTTTTTTCTGTAAATCATATTTCTGTTGTATCAAATCAATGTTATGTTTTTTGTCTGAGATGAAATCTTTGTTACCAGATAACTTCTCTTTTAATATCGTATTCATGGTAGAAAAGATTTGAATGTCCAACAAATCTTCAATGATAGCTCTGCGGTCAGATGCCGATAGCTGCATGAATGGAGTAAATGATGCCGAACCAAGAATAACAATCTGCGTAAATGATTTATAGTTTAGCTTTAGAATAAACTTCTCTAAGAACTCCTGATAATCTCTGCTTGCCGCTTCTTGGTTTATTAACTCATTGTTACAATAGATTTCAAAGATGTTAGGTTTAATGCCACGAACAATGCGATAAGCTTTATTGTTTGTGTCAAAGGTGACCTCAACAACACAATCTTTATTGTTGATACTGTTTATAAGTTGTGGTTTATTAATTGACCGAAATGGTTTGCCAAACAAGGCAAAACACAACGCATCAAGCATTGTGCTTTTACCTGAACCATTTTCACCAACAACCAGCGTATTGCTATTATTAGACAGATTTACTTCTGTGTAATAATTGCCAGTGCTTAGTAAGTTTTTCCATTTTAAATTACGAAATATTATCATTCAGCCACTTCAGTATTAATTGCTTCAATGTATAG
>Ga0114974_10004820_pt1 | contig 10085 bp, 16 predicted proteins | sample S_130206_EF_Meta_FD_87318 | JGI IMG/M metagenome (GOLD analysis project Ga0114974, IMG submission 87318) | Freshwater microbial communities from Lake Simoncouche, Canada to study carbon cycling - S_130206_EF_MetaG | ecosystem: Environmental > Aquatic > Freshwater > Lake | place: Lake...
AGAAGGAAAGTAGAAAGACCTATTTATGAAAGTCTAATAATTGATGTTGAAAATATTGGATACTCAGCAACTGGAAGAAAATATGGAGTTAGTTGCACTGCTATAAGAAAATGGATAAAATATTATAATTTAGTTAAATAACAAACCCACTCAAATGAGTGGGTCTTTTGTGATTCCGACTGGATTCAAACCAGTGGTCGCAAATTTAGAAAATTTGTGCTTTATTCGCTAAGCTACGGAACCAAATACCTTGTTATCGCACAAAGTTAAACGTATTCTCATTCGGGTCATACTCCTAGATGGGCTAACACCAACGATGCCACAGGTCTTACCCCGTCTGTGTAGTCTTTTTATTTCAGAGGATAATACACCTCACCTACCGAAGTCTTTTAATTTTGTTTAACAAAGATAAATTATATACTAAAATATAAACCCCATCCAACTTTTGGATAAACATTAGTATTTATCTTTTCAAATCCACCATCACCAACTATTACTTTTAGGAAAAATTCATAGATATTATTTTTTTCAATTAATTCGGTACCACCTATACAAAAATTATTATTGATTATATTCTTTGAGACTAAATCTTTTAGAATAAAATGAAGTCTATTTAGCAATTCTATCATTTCATTTTTACCAGTTGGTTTATTATAATCTATATCATATTTTTTAAAATCTGTCTCATTGTTTGGTATAATATCATATATGTCGTCATTTTTGGTGAATGATATATGATTTATTAGTTTATCAAACTCCTTTATTATATGAATATCAATTCTATATTCTGTATTTGATTTAGATTTAAAGATAACTTTTTTAAAGTTATCATTCATATCTATAATACTATAATCAGTATCAATTGGTTTTTCATAAATCTCCTCACTTATATTCAAACCAAATGATATATTAAATAAATTACCTTTTGATCCGGATGTCCATATTTTTAGATTTTTATATATCCGATTAGTTTTATTAGATTCTATAAATTTTATATAGTGTTCTGATTTAGAATAAAGATATTTCATGATCTTATATATAAAAAACGTGTGTCTAAAGACACACGTGTTAGATTTATTTTATCCCTTAACAACTTCAATATTTTTCAATGCTACAATCGGTTTAACTGCTTCCATCACTTCTTTAACATCACCTAATTTAGATAGGTTGTCAATTGTGCCTTTTGCTACTGAGAATGCTGTAGTAGCCGTAATGATTTTTTCTTTGTCTTTTTCCGCGATTTCTCCACACTCTTCGATTAAACGAGATAAGATTTCGCCATATTTTTCAATCATTGTAGAGTCAAAACCAAATGTAGTTTTTTCTTCAACAACTTCTTCGCCATAAGTTTCGCGTAATTCTTCAGCTCTGTCTGCTGAAATTTTAATATAGCCATCTGTTGGAATAAATTGAAGTTGTGATGTATAATCATCTTCATTTACATGTTCTAATACTACAGTACCGGGGTTCTTACCCATCTTTTCATATAATTTAGACCACTCATCACGGCCTAAGTCACGTAATTCATCTGAAATCATATCACTCTTAGCTTTTGTACTCTTTAATATATCATTTAGTTGTTCTAACTTTTGAACTTTATCAAAGAAAGAAGGGTCTTCAATTTTGATACGAGGTTTAGCATCTTTTTCTTTGACTGATTTAACTGGTGCTGCTTTTTTAGCCGCTGCGAATAAATTTTTAGCCATAATATTTTGTTTTTTAGATTAGTTATTAACTTGATTACAAATATAAGGAGATATTTCTTTTTTGCCAAATGTTTTTATAAAATAAACTAATAAATTCTTTTCAATAATTCTATTAAATCTTGAGTTCCTTCTCTATAAACAAACTCATGTAATCTTTTATCGGGGAAATGGTCATTTCTCCATCTTGATGATATTGACTTATTCACATCAAAGTAATCTTCCAACTTCTGATTATATTTCTTAAATATGTAGAACTCTATAAAGTAAACATCTATTTTCATAAATATTTTATATAAAAATTAAAAAAAGTTGTAAAAAGTGTAAAAGGGAGAAGGAACTTTTTTATATATAACATAAATAAAGTTTCATTATGTATCACTTATACTACTTAAAATCAACATTAGACGATAAAATCTATATAGGAATAACTAATAATCCAAATAGAAGATATTACGAACATATCAATTACACGGTTGAAAAAAATCATTACAACGGAAACTGGATAAGAAAGACTCTTAGAAATGGTGGTGAGATAAAGATGAATATAGCTTTAGAATCATTAAGTAAAAATGTGGCAATTCAACTTGAGATAAAACTTATTGAGTTATTAAAAAGACTAACTCCTGATAAAATAACAAACACCGCTCAGGGTGGATTAGGATTTAATCACAAAGGAATACCACACTCAGAAGAACATAAAAAGGCTTTAGAACAAGCACAACCACATAAAGTAAGATTACCAAAAGATGAGTTACTAGACTTATATGTTAATAAAAAACTATCAAAAAAGAAAATAGGTAAAATATACGGATGTGGAACAACAACAATCGACAGAAGATTAAAAGAATATAATATACCAATAAGAGAAACAACTAATTATAAAATAAGTTATAAGTTAAATAAGACTGAAATTCTTAACATGTTTATAAATGAGAATATGACGCTTTCTGAAATTTCTGAAAAATTAGGAATAGGAATGAGTGGAGTAAGATATTTACTACAAAGAGAGAGTATCAACACAGATAGAAATAAATTAAGAAGAAAAGTTGATATTAACTCTCTGAAAAAAAGATATTTTGATTTAATGAAAATTAATAACAGAAAAATGAAAGTATATGAAATACTATCAAATGAATTTGGTCTATCAGTTGGATATATATCAAAAATAAAGTTATTATGAATTAACCCTTTTTACTAGTAAATAAATCTGTATTTATTGTAAAGAATACTTTAACTTTTCTTTTCTTTTTCATATAAATTAAAATTAAGAAGTGTTTTTAGTATAAAAAGTAGAAAAACATTTTACAGATTAAAAAAATATAAAAAAAATATGATAAATGAAATTTTTAATGAGGATATTACTAAATTCTTACCAAACTTACCTGATAAGTCGTGTGATTTATTTTTACTAGATCCACCATATATGAATGTAGTAGATGAAGATTGGGATAAACAATGGAGAAGTACTGAAGACTACCTTAATTGGTGTGAAAACTGGATTGAACAAGTTTCAAGAGTATCTAAATATTCCGGTTCTGTTTGGGTTTTTGGATTCCCATATCAATTATCAATGTTAATTCCTATATTTGAAAAGTATAATTTTAAATTCAAACAACAAATTGTTATTTGGAAAGGCATGAAAAGTGCCGCTGGTAGAGTAAGTAGTAAGCTAAAAATGTATCCAACAACTACAGAAAGTGCCTTTTTATTCTATTATGACTCAACGGATGTCATTAGAGATATTCTGAATAAAGAAAGAGAAAGAAAAGGTCTTACACCCAAAGATGTTAATGGTTATTTAGGAAAAGCAACACATGGTGGTGGTACATGGAGTTCAATAGCTGGAGGCAGACAAAAAACATTACAACAACCAACTAAAGTAGATTGGGAAAAATTAAACATATTATTTGATGGTAATTTACCACCTTATGGTGACATGGTTTATAAATTTAACATGCAGTTTGGATTAACTGATGTGTGGGATGATATTAACTTTTTCTTCAAGAAAGGTACAAAATTTCACCCAACTCAAAAACCTAACCAATTAGTTCAAAGAATAATTGAAACAAGTTCAAATGAAGGTGATTTAGTTATAGACTTTTTTATGGGATCTGGAAGCTCTATATTAAATGCTAAAAAGTTAAATAGAAATTTTATTGGAGTTGATATTGATAATAGATACTTCGGTTTAGTACAAGAAAGACTAAAAGATGAAAACTATACACTACCTGAGGGATTCTTTGATGGTGATGTTAGAGAAAAAGGTAAGAAGAGAAAGAAAGAATTATTAATAAAAAAAGAGGAGATTTAATCTCCTCTTTTTATCTTTTTGTTACTCCTCGTTTTCTATTTAACTTTTTAAGTCTTTTTGCTATATTCAAATCTGATAATTTTATAGAATCTTCAGTGAAAATTTTATCCAATAGAACTTTTTTTGATTTATTTTTATATTCAAGTCCTAATGATATACACCAGCAAACCATTTCGTTCAATGAAAGAATTTCACTATTAAAAGAAAAGTGTTCTTTTTTACAACCAAAAACTTTATTATTTTCAATATCAGTATTTTCAACTACAACATCAGAGTTCATATCTATTTCAATGTGAGTAAATAATATAGGATCACATCTGAAGAAATCATGACTGAATGGGTTAAAATTTAAACCATCTGATTTTGATGATTCATTTTGATTTTTGAGAATAAAGTTAAAGTGTTCATTATTTTTATCAATAATCCAACCTTCAAAAATTATTTTATCATTTTCAGATCTAGTTAATGTTACAATATATCTATTTAAATCATCAAAATGTTTAAAGTGTGAATTAGAGCCAATTTGCCATCTACTATCACCTTTATTTAAGCTTAAATTAGATGATCCACAAATACATTTTTTTGAAAAGAAATGGTTTGACTCACCACAAGATTTACATGTTTTTGGTTGTAAATAAGTACAACTTTTTAACTCATCATTTGTTGAAGTATCAAATGAGTATCCTTTTTTAGCATCTATTCTAAAACCAAATATATTAGAACACAATCTTTCAGATAAATTCTGAGTAGCTGATGAAAAAGGTTGATTAAATGATATACATGCTTTAACTTCCGATTTGAAACAATTTATAACTTCTAAATTTGTCATTTTATTTAATTTTTAGTGGTTAATTTCCTTACATAAAGATAAGGAAACTTCTCTAAACCACCAAATTTTTATTAAATAATACTACCTAACTTTTCTCATAATTATCATATAATAACTACATGTCATTAAAGAAAACCGATAAGATAATTAAAACATTATTAAGATACCCAGGTGGTAAAAGTAAAGCCATCGACTTAATAACTCCTTATGTTAAAGATTATGATAAAATCATATCTCCTTTTATGGGTGGTGGTTCATTAGAAGTACATTGGTCAGCTAACTTAGGAAAAGAAGTAGTTGGATATGATATATTTGATGTACTTGTTAATTTCTGGAATGTTCTATTAAATAACCCACAAGAATTAGCAAATAAAATGAATGACATTCAACCTACAGATGTAGAGTATAAAAGAATAAAAGAAATTCTAATAAGTCTTGATAAAACTCAATTTATGTTAAAAGACTGGCAAACTGATTATTATAAAAGAGAAAAGTCTTTAACCTTAGATGAAATCACATTAGCCTCTTATTACTATTTTAATCACAATTGTTCTTATGGACCAGGTTATCTTGGGTGGGCAAGTTCAATATATCTAAATGATAAAAAGTGGAAAGATATGTCTGATAAGGTCAAAAAATTCAAATCTCCAAAACTAAGTGTTTTTAATCAGACATTTGATGTTTCAATTGCTAAACATAAAACCGATTTTCTTTATTTAGACCCACCTTATTATTTAGAAAAAGATGGTGATAATAAAATGCACAAAGGAATGTATCCAATGAAAAATATTGATGTTCACCATTCAGGATTTAATCATGAATTGCTTAGAGATATGTTATTAAAACATGAAGGTGATTTTGTTATGTCTTATAATAATTGCGAAACAATTAGAGAATATTATAAAGACTTTCAATTCTTTTACCCTAAGTGGGCATACTCAATGAGTAATGGAGAAAAAAGAATTGGAAAGAATAGAGTTGAACTTAATGACTCTAAAATAGTTAAAGAATCACACGAAATTTTGATTGTTAAAAGAAGTAAATAAAACTTTTTCAATACATAAGATTATAAAATAATAAAACCGAAAATGAAAAAATCAATGATAATTGCCGTAACTATTATATTCATGACTGTAATACTTTCTAAAAATATTACCATAGAAAAAAATAATATTGAATCTAAACCGGTGGAAGATTCACTTAATATTTATACAGAAGAAGAAAAACACTTTGATTGTACAGTAGAAGAGTGTGTAAGGGGAAATGAAGATTATGCAATAACAACTGAGTGTGGTATATATTTTCACTCAAATAAATATTATAAAAAAGGAACAATTTTAAATAACTTTAATTCACCAAAACATAAATAAAATATATGACACCCATAAATAAGATATTAAAAGGCGATGTTCTAGAAGTTCTAAAGACTTTAGATGATAATTCTATTGACTTAGGCGTAACATCACCTCCATATAACAAAGGCTTAAAAGGTGGTCCAATTGTTAAAAAAGTTCAATATGATGCTTTTGAAGATAATCTACCCGAAGATGAATACCAACAACAACAAATAGATATCTTAAATGAACTTTACAGAGTAATTAAACCAGGTGGAAGTTTCTTCTACAATCACAGATGTAGATGGGATAACGGAGATATGTTACATCCAATAATCTGGCTTAGCAAAACAAAATGGTTAGTTAAACAAGAAATTATCTGGAATAGAAAGATTACTGGTAATCTAAGAGGTTGGAGATTCTGGCAAACAGATGAAAGAGTTTATTGGTTATACAAACCAGATGGTAAGAATAAAATCGGAAAAGAATTAGCTTCTAAACACGCTAGAATGACTGGTATCTGGGAAATTATGCCAGAAAATAAAAACCCCCATCCAGCACCATTCCCAATTGATTTAGTAAGTAGAATTATTTATTCTATCTTAGATGAAGATAGAGAAGGTAAGTTAGTAATTGATCCTTATATGGGTAGTGGAACTACTGGAGTTTCTTGTAAATTACTTGGTTGTGATTATGTTGGAATTGATATATCAGATTCTTATATAGAAATGGCTAATGAAAGAATTGAAAACTATCTAAGTCATAAAGAAAAACATGATAAAGAAATGGCAAAACATGTTATAACAGGAGTAACATATAAAGAAAGAAAAAGATTGAAAGCTGAAAAAGCAGCAGCTGAAGAGCAAAAAAAGAGTGAGAATTAATCTCACTCTTTTTTTTATTTTAATTTCTTAAGAAAGTCAAAAAAGTTCTTACTCATATAATTAGAGTAGTTATCAATATCATCCCTCATAAATACAACTTTAATATCTTTACAATCACTATAAGCGGTATAACTAAAACTTGGTAGGACTCTTTTACCTTTAGAAATACAATCTCTAGTTTTTGCTTCAATATGATTCATTAAAGTTGGATGATTGTGAGGAACTTCAAATACATAAATTAAGTTACCATCAATAAATCCAGATATCATTAAATTTAATTTATCACCTAAAGACTTATCTTCTTCTAATCTATGTAATGTATAATCAGCGAAAGCTCCACCACCATCTAATTTGTGGTTTACTGATAATGTTTTCTTAGGTTTTTGTTCAACAAGTTTTACAGCAGTATCATAAGATTCACCAATGAATCCATCTTTACCATGTTTTACATCATGTGATTTATATCCTGCTAATGAAAGAGGAATTGCCTCAGCTAAAGAACTGAAGTTAGGGTCATTTAAGTTTAGGGACAATAAGTCATTAACTAATTTTATTAATTCTTCTTTTGAAGAGTTATTTAACTTATCATCAGATTCACTTCTGTTCAATAAGAAAGAAGTCGCTAGGTCTATTACTTTTTGGTTTATCATAATAATTATAATACAAATATAAGTAATAGTTTTAATATAGTTGATATTACTTACATATTTTTGATTAAACTGACTATCATAAACTTTTTGAGGAATAGGCACTTCTAATTTTTGAAACCAATCTAAGTCACTTCTATGTGTTCTAAATTTTATACAAATAAAAAAATTTAATAAATATAAATTAATATATAAGAAAAATATAAATATAAGGTATGAAAAAAGTAAAAACATATGAAGAGTTTAATGAAGAGATTAATCTTAAAAAAGGATTAGCTGGATTAGCTCTTGGTGCTTCACTTTTAGGTGGTCAATCTTGTGTAAAAACAGATTTAGTTCCAAGTACTAGAACAGAGGTTAAATCAAATAATCCAAATGCAGAAGCTGGTTCAATATTTATGCAAGTAGAGTCTGGAAGATATAGATTAGAATATTATAATGATGATAACACATTTACTTATGATAGAGAAATAAGTGAGCTTTTATCAAAAAGTCCAGCTTATACTATAACAAGAAAGTTTTCAATTAGAAGTGGTATATTTAATTATGAGTATGTTTTATTTGAAGGTAATTCTAAGTATAAATATACAGGTACTTATCAGGTTTATAATTACAATACGAATATTTCATCAAATTTTATATTTAGTCTTTATTCAGGTGGTCCTACTATGGGTGTTTATAAACAAAAACTTCCTGAAATTGGTGAAGTTCAACAACTAGACAATGAAGAAGTAGATTTTGAAAATGGTAAAGTAGTAATAACAATAAACAGAGAAAGAATTCAATAAAAAAAAACCCACCAATTTGGTGGGTTTTTTATTTCCTCATATATATCTTAACGAGTAGTGTTTGTTTTTGGTGCAGAAGCTCCTTTAGTTGCAGATGTGCTAGGGAATTTCTTATTATACGTATTGTAGCTTGATCCAAATTTCTCTAAATCAGCTTTAGATACTGTAATCACTTCTGGCCATTCGTTATGGCATAGTGATTGACGTACATTTGGTCTAACTAAATTTTGATCAACCTGCATAGCTTGATCTTCAGTTAAAAGACATTTGATTTCATTTGATAGCATTATCATGTTAGCATCTCCAGCTTGACCATTAGTACATGCTACATTAACTAAATCAGAATACATTTCAATTTTGTCTGATGTGTTTGTTTTTGCACTAACTGAAGTTCCATCTTGTGCAACTAAAAAGTTAATGGTTGATCCAATTAACATCACTGTTAAAATTAATTTTTTCATAAATTATTTATTTTTTTGGGTCGTAAAAATTTACGATTAAACATTATATTTTAATTGAAATAAATGTTATGTTAAATAAAGTTAATTAGACAGAGAAAGAATTCAATAAAAAAATCCACCAAATTGGTGGATCTTTTTATTCTTTATTATCTTCTTCTTTTAAATCAATATAAGCCAAAGGTGATGGTAAGTCGCTATAATGGCAATAACTCTCATCTTTTATTTCCTTTTCATTCTTCTGAATTTCAAATCTCCAGAAGTTTTGCATTTCATACTCGTTTGTCATAGTATAGTTTTTTAATTGTTAGTAATCATTATAATCATCATCATCAAAGTTATCAAATCCATCATCATCATTACCTTCTTCACCATTTAGGTCAAGATAAGGATAAACATCATTATCATCAAATAATTTTTCTAAGTTTTTAATATCTTTTTCTTCTAAATCAATATCTTCCAATTTAAGAATATCCATATCAACGCTATAGATTATTTTTCCATCATTTTTAAGTTTGATTAGTCTTTCTAATACAGTATCTCTATCAATACACTCATCTAAGCTGTAGTAATTAAACATAGTTTCCATTCAATATATTTTATTTTTTATTAAGTTTTTTTGCGATCTCTGTTTCCGATAATCTCGGCATTTCTTCTACTATTGGATATTGAGCCACTATCCAAAATTTCTCATCATCCCTAACTTTCTTAGCCATAGGTTGTTTTTATTTTTTATATGAGATTTTAGCCTCTGTTCCATTATCATCAATAATTGACAATGGGTGATATACTCCATCAATTATCAATGAAAATGATTCCCAATCAAATTCAACCTCAGTAGCATTCTCCAATTCAATTACTAATTCTGGTGAATGTATATTAGCCTTTTCCAACCATTCTTTGTTTGTCCAAAACATATCAATATATTATTTTTTATTAAGTTTTTTTGCTATCTCAGTTTCTGATAGTCTCGGCATTTCTTCTAATATTGGATATTGAGCAACTATCCAAAATTTCTCATCATCTAATAAAGTAATCTCTGTGTAATTATCACCACACTTAAATTTTACTCTACTATCTGATAAATCAACAGGAATAAGCTCTTCATCTTTACTTAAATTAAAATTG
>Ga0114974_10004821_pt1 | contig 10084 bp, 15 predicted proteins | sample S_130206_EF_Meta_FD_87318 | JGI IMG/M metagenome (GOLD analysis project Ga0114974, IMG submission 87318) | Freshwater microbial communities from Lake Simoncouche, Canada to study carbon cycling - S_130206_EF_MetaG | ecosystem: Environmental > Aquatic > Freshwater > Lake | place: Lake...
AATAATTTTAGAGCTTTTGACTGTGGGATCATAACCATCAGCTCCTTCATAACTATTAAGTTTAGGTTGTTTAGTATTATATACCCGTATTTCAGTACAACCTACAATATCTATAGGAGATACTGATTTTAAACCCAGCGGTTCAAATTCTCTTTGATACTTAAGGTTCTTAACTACAACTCCTGGTGGTTTTGCCTTTTGTACCCTTGGTTTACGTACAACTACTTGAAGTTGATTACAGTCTTCGACAATACTTTGGATAAACTCTCTAACCTTTTTAAGTTCAGATTTAGATAAGAAACTATAACCTTCAATTAATTGTTCATCTGTACCTTCAATAGCTTCATTGAGTTCATCAAGAGTATTCTTATAGTATTCAGCAATCTTTTTAGATACTGGACCAGATACATTATTTGCTAGTAAATGATTTTTAGTAGAGAAGTTTGTTATCTTATTCTTAATGAATGAGTCAATAGCATAATCAATCTCTTCAGACGCAGTTCTTGCAGATTCAATAATACGTTGATCAATAGGAATAACTGGAGCCTTTGGTTTTTCTTCTGCTGCAATTTCAGCTTTAACATTTTTGTACTTATCATACAAACCATTTAGACGTTCTGAAATAGACTCTTCATCTTTAGCAGATAGATATCCACCAGATTCTTTAATCATAATAAGAGAACTAATTGTCATAAACTCATAATCAGGAATTAGGTCAAATATATCTCGATGTGGACGATTATTCTTTTTAAGATAATTTAAAACAACTTTTGTTCGTTGCTTATTCTCCATATTAATATTATACCAAGCCAAGGCAGAAGATAGTGAAGCACGATAATTATCAGGAATAACTACTGGAGCGCCGTCACCTTTGCCCTTTGCTATAGCTTGTTCACTAAAATTTTTCTGTTTCTGACTTATTTTTGCCATGATGTCCTCAATGTTATATTAATAAGACTATTATATCCTATTTCCGATTTAAAGTAAACGTATTTAAGCACTAACTGAACCAGTTACATTTGTATATAGTTCTTCAAACTCGTCCTGAGCAGCAACTTCTTCATTAAAGTTTTGCTTATGATAGACCTTAATCATTTTATTGATAGTCTTCTTAGGTATTTTAAATGTATCAAATAGATCTTCTAAAATCTCTTTTTGAAGAGACTTTTCAGCCTCAACTCGATACATAGAGTCAGATGATTCTTGTACTGCTTTTTTAATTTTAACTTTGTCTTGATCAGATAGTTGCATTTTGTTCACTTTCTACTGTTGTTGAATTATCAAATTGAATTGTTGAATCTTTTGCCTGCATTGAATGGAATGATTCCCATGTAAAAGATCTCCAAGCTTGTTTTTCCAAATCAAATACTTTACACACACTTGAATTTTCATCTACCTCAGATTGTTTTTTAGGTCGTTTATTCTCTGGAATTAAATTTTCAGCTTGTGTACATAACATAGCTCTTTTAGAACCGTCTTTTTTAGTAAAATTAACAACAACGTTATATAAGTCATCTTTTAGATAACGTAGTGTTTTTTGTTTAATAAAATGTTCATTAATTGGATCAACAATAAGGTCAGGAATAATTCCTGGTTCAGTAGGAAGAACTGGTTTATTTTTGTTTGATAATCCAGTTTTATCTAAGAATTTTTCTGCTAAAGTTTTAATTACTTTCATTTTTTTCCTTTCAAATAAAATTATGTTCATTTATAAAGTACACTGGGTAAAATAGAGGTACCCTTAGTTTGACCTCTCCAGTGTACTTTATAAATGAATTAGTGTAGAACCTTGCCCGACTGGCCGGTCGGTAACCCGCGGAAGGTTGTAACCTAGGATAACTCCGCATATATTTATTAAGTGGCACAAAGTCCTACACTAATTTATTCATCATAGTCTGGTCCATAAAATCTTGGATCTGCCAAATGGTTTAAGTTTTCCAGTTCTTGTTCAGTTAACTCTTCAGCTTCAAGTTCTGGTACCTGAATAATCTTGCCTGTCTTTTTATCTTTTACTGATATCATAATGTATTATAACTTAAAATAGAATTAATGTAAAATTATTTGTATTCTTTAAAAGCATCTGGATTATTCCAATCATGTGGAGGAAGCTTTCTAGCTTCTTCTACTACTGGACCAGAGTTTACAGTTGCACTAACATATCCAGCTAGGAATGCATTACCTATTGCCAAACCAACCCAGATAAACACGCCAATTGCTACCCATTTTAATATAAATCCAATCATTTTATTAAAGCTCCTTTATTTTGCATTGCTAATTTAACCATAAGTTCAGCTGATTTACCTCTACCACCAATATGCCAATTATATTTACCGTATGGAGTACCTTTAGTTTTATAATCATAGATTGTACAAATAGTACCATCAATATCTAAAATCCATTCGCATGATACTTTATCTTCTTGAGAATCTGGTCCATAGGTTGGAGTACCAAATATTTTAACCAATTCTTGGTAAGTTGATTCTACATAACCCTGAAGACTGGTTGTCCATGCGCCGCTTTTTAATTTTTTAACTCTCATTTTCTAAATCCTTTGTCTTTTAAGTTAACTGTTTTAGCACCTTTTGAAGCTACATAACCTTTACGATTCCATGTACGTTCAGATCTTTTAGGTTCAATATATGGAAGAATTGTAATTTTAACCATTACACTGCTCCTTTAATATAGCCAAAAGGTAAACCTTGTTGCCATTCAAAATGTTCAATATCAAACTGCGGATCTTCTGATTTTTCACCAGTTAAAATCCACTGAAGAGCCTGGCTACGATCTTTAGCACCTGATTCGATAGTGTTATTAATCCAATATTCAAATCGATCTATAGCACGATCCTCTTCAAGCTTCTCTTCTTTATATCGCTCATCCATCTTAACAATAAGAAAATCCCATTCGATCTGTTTATCTGCAGGGCTTAATTCACTCCACAAACTGTTACTAAATTCGCTTGGTCTAAAACCATAAGCTTCTTTGTGTAAATCGCTATAGAGATTATCATTATAAGTAAATTTAATCATAGTCCAACTGCCTTTCTTGATGGGTCCATAATATCAAACATAATTGCTTTGGCACAGTTAATATATTGACGAGCTTGGTTAGCTGTTTGAGGACTTACCCAACCTTCATCACTAAACTCTGGATCCATGATTTGTTGCGCATCACTTAATAATCCAGCTGCAAACATCATTTCCTGACCTGGAAAAGCTTGTTCTTTTACCATACGGTTTAACTGTACTTTTGTCATACCGTAAGCTTGTTTTTCCCATTCCAATTTTTCTTGATCTGTTTTTACCATTTGTTTCTCTCCTTAGTTAATCAATCTATAAGAGTATTATATCTAAAAAATGAATTAATGTAAACAATTATTTCACCCTTGAGTGAAAATAAATTTAGGTGTAGAATCAATAACTTATAAGTAGTTGATTTATATTGAAGTTTTGGATGAATTCCTGTGCACCAGGAGACATCCAGTTTGGAAGGGTATAGTTTCCTATCCCTTATTTAGATGTGGCACGGTATACTCCGTCCCATTGCGGCGGTAAGCCTTCTTTGATTCTTTCTAGTATCGCCTCGTAATAGGCAGTGATGGTTACATCATTTCCAGCTGTTAGGATCTCTTTGATCCAGGACTCAGCTTTGTCCCAATTGCCTCTATAATACTCTTTGAGAAACTCATTATGCATATAAGTCACTGTCTTGCCTATCGTATATACCTTCACTCCTTCAGTTTTACCCTTGACGGCAATACAATCCATCTCAACTACATCATATACATCTTTAACTAACTGGGCAGTTCTTTCACCTAAAACTATTCTTACACCATAATTCTTAGATTGACCTTCTAACCTACTTGCCAAATTGACAGAATCACCGAGGCAAGTATAGTCGAAACGTTGTCTAGAACCCATGTTACCAACAACAACACTGCCAGTATTAATACCAAGTCCCATACCAAACGGAGGGATACCTTCTTTAACAATCTCTTTATTAAATCCATCTAAATCTCCTAACATTTCTAATGCAGTTTTAACTGCGTTGAGAGCATGATCTTTATCATCCAAAGGTGCATTCCAAAAAGCCATCTGTGCATCACCAATATACTTATCAAGCGTACCATTATTTTTAATAATCTTTGCAGTCATTGCTGTCATATATCTATTCATAATCTTAGTAAGACCCTGCACGTCCTTTCCATAGTGTTCTGATATGGTTGTAAAACCACGAACATCTGTAAACATGATACTTAACTCTCTTGTTTCACCACCAAGTTGTAATAACTCTGGATTCTTTTGTAACTTCTCAACCATAGCCGGAGATAGGTACGTACCAAACTGTTTCTTTATTTGTAGCTTAGCATTTAACTCAGTAATAAACTTAACAGTGTAGGTGTGAAGATAAACAATAGCCAAAGAAAGAATAGGAAACAGACTATCCACCAGATAACCGTAATGAGTAAAGGTATAATGAGAACCGTAATATAGAGAAACAATAACAGCAATAATAGGGATAATAGCATATTTCCACCTTGACAATAATATAATTAAAATTGATAATACAATAACAGCAAGTATTTCAGCGCCATCTGCCCAATCTGGACGGGATATACTAGTACCTGATGTAAGTGTTTCTAAAACGTTTGCTTGAACGTAATGAGGAAAGAGTCCGCCTCTGGGAGTTGCGACTGGGTTATTAAGTCCTTTAGCGGTAAGCCCAACGATGACGATACCTCCATCAAATGACTTTGGGAGGTCCATAAGAGAGTGTTGAATTGGATTTGCTGACCAGTCGATCCAGATACGACCGATTGAGTCGGTTGTAATTTTTGCAAAGCTTGGAATTCGAACAGCTTCGATTCCTGCATCGGTAGATTTAACTTGGAAACTTGGGTCTCCGACTGCGACACGCAGAGTTTCGAGACTAATACTTGGGTAGAGCAAGCCTCCGCTTGATACGACCATAGGGATACGGCGAGTAACGCCATCAATTTCAGGTAAGACATTCACAACTCCTATTCCAGCGGCGCTGGCGTTAAATAATGGTATGTTAGGTTGGATCCCAGGATAATCTACAGTGAAGTCATGAGCTGGTGATCCGATCTCAGAGACTCCAGGTCTAAACGCTAATGACAGGTTTTTATCAGGGCTGGCGACTTGTGGTAGTACCACAGGATGTCTATGGAAGGTATCAGCAAGGCTAGCATCCTTTCCAAACCTATCAGCATCAGGCATAAAGAGATTAAAGACGACAAGGCCAGCACCACGACTGTAAAGATCTTCAATAATATTTGCATATTGACTCCTTGGAAACGGGAATTGACCAAGTCTTTCAAGTGTTGCATCATCAATATTAACCACATGGACTTGCTTGGAAACGGTGTGGGTTTTACTTGTTATAAGTGTATCAAAGTATCTTAGTCTAACTGACTCTACAAATGTAGGATCAGAAACTCTGATTACTATTAATAATGATAATGTTAATAGAGCCAACCAAGGTGATAATAATCTTTTCACTGTATAACTTGTGTCTTCTTATGTTCTAGACTTTTCTTTAAAGCCTTAAGCCAAAGCTTCTTTTGTTTATTCTTTTGATGTCTAACACACGCTAGATACATCTTACGAACTAATTTCTTTATCTTCATTTTTTAATTATATCCTAATTGTTAATTAAAGTAAAATTATTTTATGCTTTTAATGAATATGTCATAACAGTTCTTCCAGGTCCATCTATTAATAGATAGTTCCTGAACTCGCACATTATCCAATGACCTGCACTTTTCTATAGCCGAGTGTAAGCTATTACCATACATGCTAAGGTATCCAGTAACTCCATAGTCTACTATATCTTGTGGACCAGTTACTCTATATGCTGCCACTGGCAATCCATTACACATTGCCTCAATAATGACTATACCAAAAGTATCTGTTAAAGACGGGAAGGCAAACACATCATTCTCTGAATAGATCTTAGATAGCTCTTCTCCAAATTTGTATCCAGTAAAATAGACTTTTCTATACTTACGAATCAAGTCTTTTAAGATTGGACCATCACCTACAACTGTGATGTCATACATATCTTGTAACTTGCATAAGTCATCTAAGTTTTTTTCTTTAGATACCCGACCTACATATAATACTTTTAGTGGTACATTCTTTTTAGAAGTAGTTCTTTTAGTTATGAGTTCTTGTGATACACCTCGCGTCCATACAGCTAATTTATCAAATCCCTTTGATACTAATTCGTCTTTCATAGATTGCGAAGGAACTAATACAGCTTTAGAATACTTATGAAACCATTTCAGGTATCGATATGTTATGCCTTTAGGTACCCATGCTAATTTTTGTAGAAATTCTGGAAACTTTGTATGATATGCTGTAGTATATGGTATCTTATTAGCATCACAATAGAACTTGGCAAATAAACCTAATGGACCTTCTGTCGCGATGTGAATGCGATCCGCATCCATCTTCTTAATCTTTTTGATAAAGTATGAAGGAATGGAAAGTTTGACTTCAGGATAAAGAGGCATATCAATATGACGGAACTGCCCGGGATCAAGATAAACAATACTATGGCCATCACGAATAGCATCAGCCTCAATATTTTTGTATGTGGTAACAACGCCATTGACTTGTTCCCTTAAGTTATCAGTTACTATTAATATTTTCATTTTATATCATTCCAATAAATTATTTCCCATTTACCATCCATATGTTCTACTAAAGCTGAGCAACTCTCTACCCAGTCTCCATCATTCATATAGATTATTCCATTGATTGTCTTAATTTGTGGAGTATGGATATGGCCACAAATAACTCCATCATAATTCTTTCGTTCACAGTATCCTGCAAGGTTTTCTTCGAATTTGAATACAAAGTCAATAGCTTTCTTTACTTGATGTTTAAGAAACTTACTTAATGACCAATAACCAAATCCCATTCTATGTCGTATATAGTTAAACTTAGTATTGATCCATAGCACAAAGTCATAAGCTGCATCGCCAAGGAATCCAATCCATTTACCAACTCTTGTTATACCGTCAAACATATCACCATGAGTAATTAAGAATAGGTTACCATCAGTATCTCTATACTCAGCTTGGTTACATAATGTTATAGAACCAAGATTAAAATGGTTTACAAAAGGTCTAATAAACTCATCATGGTTACCAGTAACATAGGTAACTTTTGTTCCATGTTTAGCATAACCTAAAATACGTCTAATTACATTAGTATGGCTTTGCTTCCATTTCCACTTATTCTGTTGAATCTTCCAACCATCAATAATATCACCTACTAAGAATAGGTTATCGCATGTATGGTTTTTAAGAAAGTTATTTAATAACTCAGCTTTAGCATCCTTAGAACCTAGATGGGTATCAGAAATACATATTGTTTTATAATGTTTCATCAGTTACTCTTTTGATTAATAGTTATAGTATTAGTAGTACTATCTTGCGTGTTAATTGAAGTAGATGATCCGCCTTGATTGATATTTATAGTATATCCTGTTTGTTTATTAAGTAGAATAGTAGCATTTTGGTTATTCTTAGGTCTAGTGACCATCCAATAAGAATTCTTATCAAATATATATGTACCTGTGAGGGAATTATATCCAGTCTGGAATGCTGTTAATAACTCATTATCAAACGCATTTGTAAGATATTGTGCATCTAAAAAGTTAACATCTAGTTCAGCAAAATCTTTATACGGATCTTTATATACTTTTGCATCTAACAAGTTTTGATCTAACCCGCCAAAATCTAATGACGATCCAGATTTATCTTTAATCTCTTCTAAGATTTGCTTTAATATTTCTTTAGGAGGCTTGACAATAAGCATGTTATCTATAGCTGATTCTGATAGAAGCAAAAGCACTGGTTTCATAGGCTTTACTTCTGTTGAGGATGTGATTGTTGCCTGAAAGGCTTGATTAAGAATAACTGTACCTATTTCTGTTGTTACTTCAATTGATCCAACTGAACCATCTTTATTTGGAAGTAGGATAATAAGACTCTTGCCTACCTCATCTACTGTCATAGTAAAAGCAGTACCACGAACAGCCACAGTTGCAGTAGGTGTATTAATAGCCACGTTCTTATTGTTCTCATGAGCAATATTACCTGATGCATATCTGACGGTACCCATTGTCACTTTAAGTGCCAACTTACCAGCGCCTTTCTTATTTGGGTCATAGACAAAATCGTCTATTAATAATTTAGAGTGTTCTGTTACCCTGACTTGGGTATTGTCTTCGAATGATATACCTACTACACCGTTACCAGTTTGTACTAGGTCGTTTGAATCTATTGATGATTTGGGTTTTGCATCCACTGTCTCTTTATTATGAGTAATGGATGCATTCCCTTTTTGCTCAGTTACTGAACCAATTGCTGCCCAACTAGTGTTGGATGACAGATATAGCAGAGTTAGAACCAGTAAGGTTAATAACCGCGCTATTTGCAATAGTGTTGCCATCTTGACTCACAGTGATAGTGTTGCTATCACCAATTACATTAGTATTGATATTATGACCACCACCAGTTAATGTACCAAAACCAGTTTGTGTAGTCGTTAATGTATTACTGTCGCCTGCTAAATTAAAATTATTAGTGGTATAAGCACTATTAACTGTACTTGTAACAGTGTTGCTATCTCCAGTGATATCTAAATTATATAAGTAGTTGCTTGAATTACGCAATGTACCAATGTTCAATATTGAACTATTGTTAGAACCATTAAAACTGATTCCTAATGCACCTGAACTTGTACCAAAGTTACCATAGTTTAATACTGTAGAGTTGCTGTTACCGATTTGACTAATAGTAGCTGTTGAATTGCCACCGATAAAATTACCTAAGATGCTATTGTTCATACCATCTTGTGTAATAGTCAAGAACATGCTGTTACCATCAATAGTAAATGGATCACCAGCATTTGTATCAGCGCTACCAACATTGTTGTTAGAACCTGTTTGGGTAATTGTTACCCCTGATTGATCAGCGTTTGTCTGATCAATATAGACTGAGTTGCCTCCGTCTGCCAATGCACTTGTTGCCAATAACAAACCCATCACGAAAGTGGTGGATCTTTTCATTGTTTATTTCTCCTGTTTAAACTGCCACATTCCTTGCTTTTCACCTTGAATGATTAGTTCTTCCACTGCCCTATCTGTGGCTGACTTGATAGCGTGGATACTTGCTTCAGTTTGTGATATACCAATTTCAGACTCAAAGTTTTTAGTGCCATTATCAAAGAACTTAAATACTGCAACACCTATCGTATAACTTAATATAGTCTTTTGTGTATTCACCGTTAATAATACTTCGCCTGTTTGTACGCTAATAGCACGAATGCTAATAGTAACAACATCTTCCTGATACTGTTGATCAGGACCGATCCCTAAGTAACGAACACCAATACCACCAGTTCGAATATTAGTGTCATAAGAAACTATGCCACCTTCAATCATCATGCCAGCATAAAGTATAGGACCAAGACCTTTACGGTCATTTGCTTCCTCTCTTGCTGATCTAATTAGTTGTCTTTCTTTAAGTAAGTTATCAAGACCTACTCTTTCTACTATTCTAAACCATTTACCATCACCAGCTTCTTGTAGTGACTTGATTAATACTGTCTCGCCGCCTTGTGTTACTGCAGTAGAGAACTTAGCTATAGCACCAGAATCTTTTCTCTGTCCGGTCTTATCACCAAACCCATATAATGCAACTACAACCTTACCATCTTTAGGTGGTGGTATGTGTAATTTTACTTTAGGCGGTGGACTTAACTCTGCGTCTTTCTTAATAGGTATAGGACCGCAACCAACTAACATTAAGCACATTAAAATTAATAATTTTTTCATTAGAATTTCAATGTTCCAATCGGTATTTCTACTTGTGTAATTGTACCATCAGCTGCAGTTACTGTTAAGGATATAGAGTCGGCGGTCTTAACGTAAACAATAGTGTTACCTTCAATAGTTACTGTACCGCTATTTTGCGGGTTTTCACCAAATAGGTTATTAATTAATTGTGTAGATAGTTGAGCATAGACTCTGCTCTCAAAGTTGTTTA